>Ga0102593_1000441_pt1 | contig 77765 bp, 84 predicted proteins | sample AraplaCol_mMS_r2_2_FD_76862 | JGI IMG/M metagenome (GOLD analysis project Ga0102593, IMG submission 76862) | Arabidopsis root microbial communities from North Carolina, USA - plate scrape MF_Col_mMS_r2 (SPADES assembly) (version 2) | ecosystem: Host-associated > Plants > Roots > Endosphere... | reverse complement strand
GTGTGGGTGGGGGGGGGGGGGGGGGGGGGGGGTATACCTCCATGCCATGGACAAGTAAGCCTTTCACCATCAACGACTCCATTTTTCAAAGGAGCTCCGTAGTGAGTACATCGAGGACTTAAGGCGTGAATTTTTCCTCCCGAGTTAACGAGGAGGACTTTTCCATCTTCGATACCTTCGACCTCGACTTCGAGTTTTTCCGGGATGTTTTTGAGGTTTGGGAGGTCTTTTAGTTTGTAGCTCATAGTGGAGGTGGAGGTGGAGGAGGTGAAATGTCGGTATGTAATAGGTGGGGTAAATGATATTCTTGGACTTGGAATGGATGGTGATTGTTGGGTTAGAAGGGGATGAGAAGGGGTTCGTTGAGATTGAGATCGAGATGGGGACGGGGAATAAGTTGATATGGATTTTATACTGGTAGATAGAGATGGAGATGGAGAGGAATATTGAGATTGAGGGATGGAGGATGAAAGAGGGAGAGAAATAGTTTGCTTTAAAGGATTACACCGACAGATCCGACTGACGGAAGAGAAGCTGCTGATTGGTGATGGATGGTGACGCCAGTGCATTACGAGCTTGTACCGGTGCAGTGTTGTCGAGTCGTGAGAGTGAGAGACTCGGAGAGAAGGGAAGTTTAACTTGGGAATGAAGCAAGTTAAGACAATCAAATCTTCTGGGTAAATGGAATAATCCTGTTTATATCGAATGTTTGAATGATGGCAGATCGAAGCAGGAATGTAGTTTGTTTGCCCTAATTGAAGTTTGTAGAGTTGATCGTGACATCACAGCCAGCCAATCAGGTTGTTCATTTTGTCATCGAAACAAGTTCCTACAGCATGCATACAGGTAGAGTATCAAGTTGGAATGAATGGAATGAAATGAGTATTTGTACTCATTGTGATTGTAATCTTATATGTAAAGAGTGTCTTCATAGATACATGAAAGAATGACTAGTAGATACACAATTCCCTGCACAGCGGGAAGTAGTAAAGAGGGCAAGGCACCTATGATACAATCGAGTAACTCGGCAGAGTTCTCGTGAGACATCAATAGCGCAGCTAATATAGCCACAGCTAGAGATAGTCCTGAGATGTAATGTCATCTCACCAGCGAACTTATCCAAAGGAGTGGGGATAAGTTAATATAGTGTGTAATGTGATATGGTCTGGTGTGGAGTAAGGTAGGGTGGAGTAGACCAGACCAGACCAGACCAGAGCAAGGTAGTAGAGCAAGGTAAATATCAGGCAAGATGAAAATTAAATCCTCCACTCCGGTTTCTCAACCTTCTTTTTTCTCTTCTTCGCCGGCTTCGCTTTAACCTCAACCTTCCGCTTCGGAATCTTACTCGGACTAGAAGACAACGTTTGAAGTCTCGATCTTGGTGTCGGCTGTGTCTGTGGCTGAGACTGAGACTGCTGCACTCTACTCGAAGCACGCGTACGTGTTCGAGGAGGGGTAATATTCCCCTCACCGGCTCCTTCAATCTCAGTCCGCGCTGAATCCGCAGGTGGCGGTGACGCAGATGATTTCTGAGTCAAGTCGATGAAGTCCAGAACTTGAGACGCTGGCTGTGAAGCAGGGGGTTGGGAGGACCTCTTAGAGCGGGTCGAGGCGGCTGGCGGTTGTGATGAAAATGAAGGCGATGGTGAATGTGAGGGTTTATTGTCGTGACTAGGTTCTGGGCTGGAATTTGATTCTGGTTCTTGTTGAGCACTGGTGGGTGCTTTTCTTGAAGAATGCGAGGTTGAGCGTGAATGAGAGGATGATGATGGTTTTGGCGTTATGTGGAGACTTTCTTCGCTGTGGATGAGATTATCACTGGGATTGAAATTGTAGTCGAACAATGGGAGATCTTCTAGATCACTTGTACCGTGGCGAAATCGTTCGATTCCTTCCCCGGCTTCAGCTTCTACTTCTACTCCTCCTGCATCTGCATCCGTGTCCATTGCAACATCCGTAACCCCGGTCTCACGTCCCGTGAGATGCATTGAAGATAGAAGCGAATCGTGGTTGGAACCCCCGGGCACGTTGAAAGGGACGAGATTGTCATGCACGACTTGGCGACTGGGTGGAATGGCCGCGGTAGATTGATTGACAGATGCCGAGAGGAAGGACAATGCTGACCCATCCTGGTTCGTATCACCCAAGACCGACGGCTCACCGATCAAAGTATGGCCCAGCACTGACTGCTCGTCAATAAGAGTATGACCGTCTAACTGGCTTTCTTCTTCATCCATGCGAACGCCGAGTCCCGCACCGGGAGAAGCAGAATAAAATCCTGAGAATGAAGGCGATGGCACGGCAAGAGGTTCGTTCTGCTCTTCATCTGTAGCATCCGGCTGTGGCAGTCGCACGCCACCAGGAGTCTGAACGGACACGACGTCGGACGCTCTATCTGGGGATCTGTCGGGGTTTTGTTCGGTGGCACCGGTCACGAAAGTGGTATCATCGAGATCCATGTCGATCGGGGACCTCACGGCGAATGGATTTGGCATGGAGTCTTCGACTACGGAGACACTTGGAGCTGGTGAGCGAATGAAATGGCAACCGAGTTAATTGACTGACATGCTACCTTCATGGACACCATCCTTCCCCTTCCCCTTCTCCAGCTCCAGCTCCACGGGAGCTTCCTCCAGCTTTCCGGTACGTAGAAGTTTCGGGTCGCTGAGTTCGGCAAAGGCGAGTTCGCGGTAGCCATCGTCTTCCTCCTCGTCCATCCCAGGCATTTCGAATCCGTCATAGAGGCGCGGCTCATCGTTGTCCTCCTCAATGTCTGCCTTTGGTCGGCGGTCACGCACAGCAAGTCGCATTTTGATAAGGCCATCGTCGAGGATTTCATGAACCTCAGCCACTCGGTATTCGGACATTCGGGGTTGCCAGTTTGTCGCTTTAGACATATCCAATTGGCGGAAAGCAATGATGGCCCCGGGCTTGACCTCATCTTCGGTTAGATCTGCAAGGGTGTTTGCGTCACTGGGGAATGAAGGAAGGTCATCCACGGCGTTGGCAGCCGACTCATGTTCAGCAGAACCATCATAGGCAGCATCAGCATCAACCTCAGCCTCAGCCTCATCGTAGTTGAGTTCCATGTAGCTCTCATCATATTCGTTGTATCCATGATTGTAGGCATACCCTTCATCATCATAATCTTCCTCCTCATCGTAGACTTGAGCCCGCTGCTTGCGCTTCCGCTTTTTACCCCAGCCCATTCGCTCACGAACAATTGCATCGGCTTCTTTATCCCAGCGATTCTTGAACGGGAATGGTGGCGCGGTAAGCTGGATATCATCATAGACACACTCGGTAGCCCGAATATCAAGCTTGGACTCCCAGTCAATGTCTTCATCCTCAACTGGAGCTTCCTCAACCTGGGAAGGTCGAGCTTGCGATGATTTGCGTCGCGAGCTAACTGTACTCGCTTGGGCAGCTAACTTTCTGCGAGTCTCCTCTTCGTCTTCTTTCGTCTTCGGAGTACGCAGACCCAGAGACCCAAAGAGTAATCGGCGCGAGCTGGCAACGTCCAGGGTTCGTCGAGAAGATTCTTCTTCAGGCTTTTCGGATTCTTCTTGGGGGGTTGACTCTTTTGCAGTAGACGGGGGAAGGCTTTCCTTTTCAGCGACCTCGTCCACGGCAACACCACCGGATGCGAGGTCACGGAGAAGCTTCTGTCGCTTTGCTTCAAATTCGTTCTGTTCCTGTTCCTTCCGGTCTGCCTTTGACATTGTGGTTGACATCAGGCTGGGCTCATCAAAATACCATCCTCCATTGGCATCTGCCCACGCTCGCAAGGCTGCAAAGTCTGCCTCGGCGGGAAGAACACCCATTTCCTTAAGCTTAGAGAGACGTCGGCGCATTTTGTAGCGGTGATTGCTCTTCTTAGTGCGAATGGATCCTTCCCCTGGCGGGGCCATAAGATGTTGCACCTTTTGAGGGACTTTAGGTTTCTCGCCCTCGGACTCAGAGTCAGAATCATCGGAGCTAGAATCGGAGCTGGAGTCGGAACTTGATTCTGAAGCGTTGGAAGAGTCGGACATTTGCTCATCTGAGTCAGAGTCAGATGAGGCATTGCTTGATTTAGCAGAGGAAGAGGAAGATTCGGCTTCAGATTCAGAAGATGAAACAACCTCGTCAAGCTGGGAATGAAGTTCTTTGTCGCCCCGACTAAATCGAACAGCTTTTGAAGCGCGCGGCGAGAACTCATCAGCGCGAGAACGTTTGCTAGAAAGTGACGAGGCACCCGCAATTGATCCTCGAAGCCCACTATCTGCAGACGAGGGTCGTTTATCCACTAAGCTAGATCGCAGTGTCGGCCCAGGACCAGGACTATTCACAGCGGGGTTCACGGATTGGGCTTGATTTCGAATATCAATAAATTGAGACGCAGGCTCTTCAAAGTCCGCCTTCAAAGCCTTCAACTCACTCTCGAGTTCAGCCTCTTCAGGCTCAGAAATATCGGCATCACTTTCCTCATCTTCATCCGCGGAGTGGTCAATTGGATGTCGAATGACAGTGCCCATCTCGGAGACTTCCTGGTCAGCCGGTAAAATGGACAATTCTTTCCCGAATCCGGCATTCGGCGGTAGCCATTCACCATCACCTTCTTCGTCTGCATTTGGCTCCTCATTCGCATAACCAGGGACCTGGTCCCAACCAGAGAATACCGTTCGTCGCTTCTTACGTGGGGGAATGGTAATGGTCGGTCTGGTCGCGGAACTTCGTTTAGAAAAGGGCGAGCCGAAAGGTACACCGTCGATAAGATGTCTTCCTTCGGAAGTAATTTGATGACGACCACATAATCGACGAGCTCGAAGATCAGCAAGTTCCAACGAGCGAATCCTAGCCAAAAAAAATAAAAATAAATTAGCAATTGTCTCGCGAATGGTAAGAGACAAAAGTAGGGTAACAACTTACACAACTTCGTCCCCATCACGTAAAAGTCCCTCAATTTCCATGAAATGAAGACATTCTGATCCATCAACTTCAACAACATAATCTTCAAGTCCCCACTGCCCACTAAATTCAGGGTCAAAGACACTTGGTTCTGTCTCTAGCGGAACAACCTCATTCACATCTTCCAGCAATTGTGCGACCGTGTACCCGCCATTGGCAAGAGGTAAATTAGATGTAGAGGCTACCGTGCCCCGATGCGCGCGCGCACCATATCCCAATCCACCCGCCGAGGTAGAAGCTGTCGTTGTTGTCCAAAGGATGCGCGTGATGGGTAACCCGTGTCGGGAGATCACCAGATGTAGGCGCATTGTAGCAGCAGGGACAGGTCGTCAAAGCATTGGGGCGGACACAAGCGCAGAGACGAAAGTCGAGAAGGGAGAAAAAGAGGGGAAAGAAGAAGAGAGGAAGAGAAAAAAAAAGTACGGAAAAAGGTCGAAGGTGAGAGGTGAGGGGGAGATGTTGGGCGTCGGTTGAGTTCTGCGCGTTGTTTCTTTTCTTTTTCCTCGGTTCTCTTCTTTTTCTTTGTTCTGGTTATATGTACCCTGGTCGTGGCGGGGGTTAACCTGGGGATTTGTCTTATTACAGGGGATCGAGTCGCGTATTTGTTTATTTTGAACAGTTCCTGACTCTCCTTTCGTGTCGTGAATTCTCGCCAGTGAATGAAGATGAGTGAAGAAGGTTGAAAGTTGATGAGAATCGCAAAGTCCGCCGTTTCTCGTGCAGCTTGGAGCTTGCCGGGTCTAACCGCTTTGGGAAGATCGACGAGTCACTTTGAATTATTCAGTTATTCTATATTATTTTATTATTCTATATGATTATTTTAATTTATATATTATATACGAAATAGCTACTCAAGGTTATATGTAACTGTGAAGATATAAAATAAAGCTTGACAGAATTGAAAAGGTAGATGGAGGAGACTAATGCTGAGCAGACTTTCTGACAGCGCAGTACTGTTTACAGAATACTCCACGCGTAGGTTGAATGGAGTCATAAATCATGATAGATCATATATTAATTACGTACCTGAAGATACACCAACAGAAAGAGCGGTGACCCCCAAAATGCAATGTCTCAAACAAAAGCAAAAATAAAATAAAAAATAACAAACCTTGAAAATGAAAAGTCCCACATGATCTGACTGGAGGGTATCAAAGTATGCAATCACCAATGAAAAGAAACAAAATGCGATGCCGTGCGATGCGATCAGGATATTAATTGAGGGTATGAAAGCCAATTCGTACGGTGGATAGGTTGAGACACTCCCTATTTACCACGCTGTATACAGTTCAACGCGGTCGTTCTGAACTCCGCGGAACAGGTTTGCGACTAGGAACTCCTAAATTCATAGGTCGTGGAAGATTTTGGGAACTAGATGTCTGTCTTTGTCCCATACCATGAAGAGCAAGAGATCCCTGTTGCCCCTCTGCAACAGGCTGATATTGAGGGGGACTCTCTTCGTCGACCGGATTGCGGGTAACTTTGACTGTACTCTGGGATCGGCGTACAGGAGAGGTTGGAGGTGATCCGGAATGAGATTCGGGCGGGGTAGTAGGGAGCATATCAAAGGATTCCGAGGAGGATCGGCCCTCACGACTGCCGGGTGCCACGAACCCCTCAGCCGCTGGGCCCGCCTCGCGGTCCTTGCCAGTCTGGACTGGGGATTTCGCATCAGTTCCTGGTTCCACTGTACGTCGGGAGGTAGAGGCGTCTGGTGGGTGATACTCGCGGCGTGGTCCATCCACCGGGGCTATATTATCCGCCATTGCATCCTCGTAACTGGGTGGGGCGTCATCGTAGATGGTAGTGGCTGCGGCAGGGACAGTGCCGTCTGATGGTCTGGGGGGCATGGGGGGTCTAGGGTTATCAGCAGATGGGGTGGGCCAGGAGGGTCGTGATTGTGGCTTTGTTGGAGATGGTTGAAGTTTGGCGGCTGCCATTGCATCCAAAAGGGCCTGGGGAGGTGCAATTCCAGAGTAGACTTTGACGGGCATTCGTACGGGTAGAACAATAAGTTGAGGCTATGAATTATTAGCCAACGAGGGAATGACAATGGTATTCCACAAGTTACATACCTTCATATCGCCAGGAGTTCCATGCATCAACCCAATGCGAATTTCCAGCTCATACCTCCTCTCGATATTACATGTTTCAAATGATGGAGCGACGGAATTTGGCAAGGGCAGGTTATTCCACAACGTTGGATCAATTGTCCAGTCTGTTCCAGTAGCATCGCCTTGTCTGCCCAATGCCATATTCATATTACTTCGGCTGACAATGACCCAAGAGCCGATCTCTTCACGAGCCAGATCATGTGCCAAAATCTTGGTAAAAGAGATCAATTCGATCTGTAACATTTGGAGAAAGATGCGATCCGGGGAGTCAGTCAGCTTTCTCAATATCAGCCTTAATGGGACTGGCTCATTGCATGTTAGGATGGATGGATTGGGCAGACGAGCATCCAGCGTCACTTTGGGAGGTTCAATATTTGCATCTTTGAGGGAACTGGCCCCTCTTGAGAATATGCCCTTCTTCTTGTTATTGGGTGGTTTGGAGAATTGGTGTGGTCGTCTGGCATAAGTCTCTTCGTTCGGGTTTCCGAGTCTTGGTGGTTCAATTGGAAGGAAATTCAAAGGAACGATCTGTTGCGGGTCAGTTGATTATGATTTACTGAGATCAGCGGTGGGACTTGGGGGGAGAGACTAACAGCTCGAATATTCTCTTTGTAGAACTGCGGGCGGATCACAGTTGCTTTGACGAAATATTTGATATCTGCCATTCCAGAGAATCCACTCAACGATGGTGGGAGGGTCTTTTTTACATGACGATTGGTGTCACGGGCCATTTCGACCTTGAGTCCGTTGAAATTGAGGTTGGTGAGCATGCTGTTGTGGGTACTGCATGCATTGTTGAATGGGAACTGTGAAAATCAGTGAGAACTCTCTAGTTTTATCAAGCTGATAGACAACTAGAGAACATTCATACCTTGAATTGAAAGGGATATTCGTAGGATCCCGGAGCAAAAGTGTACGAAGTGGCGGGGGATCCAGTCTGCATGACAGCTGCCGTGGGGAAAACGGTCGCGACTTTGTATAAGATCTGCGATGGAATCATCCTGCATGAGTCGATATCCCAGAAAAACAAATTGCCCATATTTCCTCCGTAATTTCAGGTGTAGAACCTACCTTGTGCACCTCCGACTCGTTCCGCTTCTTATCTGAGTTCACATTGTGCGGATTTCGAGGCCCTGACAATCGCGTGCGACTTTCACCCTCCAGCTTGACCTGAATACCACCAATGGCTGCCTCTGTCGGTAAATTGAGGACGACCTTGCCGGAGAGAAAGTCGAGATTGGTATAGTGTTTGTGCTGGCTATCCAGCAAGATCGTCGCCGTAGCGGCCATGACGGCGGTTACCCGGGGACCGGGGGAGGGACAAGGGAAGATCGGCTTGACTGATGGACGTTGATGGGGGTGGGAATTCTTTTGAAGTTTTCTTTGAGAAGATTGAATGGATTGCGACGAGAATGGGAGGGACAAAGGTGAAGGCCAGACGAAGAGGGGAGTTGAAGAAGATTAAAAAGCGAGGGGAGTCGGGAATGACGTTTTGGGGTCCGCGCAGATCAAATGATTCTGCAGGACTACAGTATTAAAGAATATACAACAATCCTTAAAGAGAAGACCCTTGCAAATAATTAAGGAATCAAATGAGTGAAATAAATATAGATGGAGCTGCGCCTCACACAGCCACTGGAGCCAACAAGAAAGAACCCTTGGGAGAAAAAAAAGATCAAAGTTTCAAAGTTCTGATATTGCAGAACTCATAGATCATCCGTTCTAGAAGCCGAAGAACCCCTTAGCTCATAAGGCTGGACTATCAATTTGAAAGAGCAGTGGGTCAATGTGTCTCCTATACAGATGGAAAATATTTATTGATGATCGTGTATTTGGTTAAATGCAGGTTTTTACAAGGAAATGCACTAAACTCAACTCAACTAAATTAAACTGGATTACCTGGATGAGTACAGTACAGTACAGCTCCAGGCACCAGAATTACTCCAGAATGCAGAATTGCACCACCAACAATCAACAGCCACGATGTAATTGAAGTATAAAAATAAAATCTAGGCAGAACTTGAAATTTAAGGCAATATCATGATTCATTATTACAAGTTTACTGAAGATTGACTATAGAAAAATGGATGTGTATCTGGATACTTATATTTACTACTGTATTTCTGCGGGAGACAAAGTTTGGTCTGTGCAGATAGACAATATACTCGTGATTCAATGAAATACGAACAGCATGATTCTATATTTGACAATAGTCATTTTATAGTACTGAATAGCCAATGATAAAGAGACTAGTGTATACAGAATCATATTCAGATAGAGAAAGGCTATATACACGGTACTGGGTATCACAACCCCTCCTTAGCCAACATATCTACAATCTCAAATTCAGCATAAAAACACTCCAAAGTGAGCTACAAGCTCGCATATAAAGCACCACCACAGCACAGACTAGAAAACTCACCAGCAATATCCAAATAAAACGCAATAGCATTGAACTTGCGCGGATTCCCCATGATCTCTCCAGCCAACCATTTCACTCGATTCGTCCAATTAATTAAATCCAAATGACTAACCCCCATCAATGTCCCCTTATACCCATTCTCTCCTCCCCAACGACTACTCGCAACACTAACTAACCCATCATTCGGTCCCTCCGCTTCAGCAAGGATCTTGTGCGAAAGCCGGAAGACGGACCAGATGCTAGGCTCGACGGCCGCGCCGTACGAGAAGTATCGCACGTCTGGGATGTCTGGGGTATTTGGATTGAAGGTGTCGGCCATGTAGCGTGTAGTGAGCTGTTCGAAGGCATCTGTTTCTACCCTTAATTTGTTGAGGGTGTAGTATACTTGAGGGAGTCGGTCCGCTGTGCATGGTGAGTAATTATTGTGTGGATAGTATTTTATAATGAGAATTGAGCAATTTAAGGCAACGTGACTCAGGGGGCTGGGGGATCTGCTTACATCCTATTTGATCAAAGACATAGTCTGCAACAGAGGAGCCTGTCGTAGAAAAAATCCCGGGTTAGTGATATTCTGTTTGATCTCGAGGTGTTCACCAACCTCGATGCGGAGATGCAATTGTTGTTAATGATAAGACTTTGAATTTCTGCGGTAGTAAATGGCTAATCATGTATCGAGAATCGAGGCCGCTATTATTTAGAATTCGGATTAGCTTGGTATTCATGCGAGCATCCTGGTTATCGTGGTTGCAAACTCACCCCTAAGACACGTTAGCAGTGCATTCTTCACCCAAAAGCCTCGTATCTTACCATGCTATGTCTGAACCATCGTATGACAAAGTTAGCAATGATCTCACCCTTATCTAAAGAAGACATCCTCTCATACGCAATGATATTAACATCTTTCCCCTTCGCTCCAGCCTCGATATCCCTCGCCAGTTCCTCTGCCCGCTGCTCTATCGACGCCGACGGATGAACAGTGGCAGTTATAACCTCCACTCCTCGCGCTGTTAAAGCTTCCCTTATACCTCGCCAGTACTGGACACCAGGGAGGTAGGGACCGGCAAGGCGTAACTCGTCAAAACCGAGCAGGCCATGAGCGAGGACAATTGGGTGTTTCGGGACAGCTGAGAATGTATTAGGTGCTTTCTTCTTTTCATTTTAGGGGGTTTGGATATGCTGGAAGTACCGTAATCGTCGCGGATCACCGAGTACTTGTCATGAATGATTTGACCATGGTCCTCGAGCCGAGGTTCAAGAATGGGCTTCAGTCTGTTTGGGGATGTATGGATGGCTCGGTGTGTTTTATTAGCTGTCAACAAGTGAGGATGAGTCGAGATGTAACTTGCTGTTCGTTTGAATATTCGTGGGCGTGGCACTCTCATCGTCCCCGTTTGTTGCGCGTTGGAGATTCCACGCGATGGGATGACGCAACAGGAAACATCGGAGGCGGACCGGAGGATGAGAGACCGTATTGATTTTTGAATGATATTACAATACAACAATCAATATAAATACTTTGAAGTATCTGAAAAAGCTGATTTATACCTTGAACTTATTAAAGCAAGTTTTAATTCTATCAAGTATTGTGTCGGCAGCTGAAATACTGCTAATATCAACATACACAGGACATCATTTACACCCAGACCCAATCAAATCATACAACTTAAACATAGAAGAGATCATATTTCCCGAACAATGGATATCGATGAACAGCCATAAAAGCGCATCTTTCTAGCGACAGCCGAAGAAAAAAATAATAAAGTAATAACGAATAACAGATAATATCGAAAGAACCGCTCTATGCCTTGGCAATCTTCTCAGGAACTTGAGGCTTAACATCGGTCGTCGCCTTAATCAAGTCCGCAACAACCTTGTCACCCTGTTTCTTACCAGAAGTCTCAATTTCCTTCAACTTGTTCTCGGCTTCCTTATTCGCATCGGCTTCGGCTGTCTTGAATCCACTCGAGTGCTGGGACAATTAGGTTAGTACGGGGGGAAAGCCGAGATGCAATAAGAGTTTCAAAGCTTACCTCGGCCTCGAACTTCTTGTACTCATTTTCCTTTTGGCTGCGGTATTCTTCAATTTCCTTCTGTGCCTCGGACTTGGCGTCTCTTATCCGCTTGGTGCGGTCTGTTCAGATCATGTTAGATCTAATCTCAATTTCATGCGGTGATGGGAGCCAGAGGGAGATTCTAGCGGGGTTCGGTATCGTACATTCTCGGGCTAGAAAGATAGAAGTAATTAGTATCAGTGAAATTAGCCTTTGCTCTCCCCGAGAAGGGAAGCTGGGGGGGTGGAAGAAGACACATACCCTGCTGCACGATCTTCTGCGCCTCTCTCTCAGCCTAGACATATCACTCAGTATATCCGTACCCTACAATCCACCGCATCTCATAATCCCAAGAACGGCTTACATCGAGGAGGGTCTGAATGCCTGCGGAGTTCTGAGCCGACTATTCAACACGTCCACCGTTAGCAAGCGACATCAAACGAACAGCCTTCGCCAATTCCAGAGCCCGGAATCTTACCATATTCACAATATAATGCTGGATTCGGGATGAAGAAGAAAATCGACAGTGCACTTCAAAAATGACGAGAGTCTGAAGCTGTCGAGCTCGAGCTCAATCAGCCACGCATGACAGCCCCCCGGGGCGGTGGGGATAATTCTGCCGGGAGTCACCGCCTTTCTCCGATAGTCCGCGGAAGTCCCGACATTTTGGGATGGTCTCACTTTGTCCCTGCAAGTTTAAGCGTCCATTGCGAGCGATTCGTCGAGATCGTGCGTTTGAATTATTGGGATATTGAAGAAGGGAGTCAATCATAATGTCTCGTGCTTCGAAATTGACTCTCGCTGCTACCGGTCTGGGTACGGCTGGTATTGTCTACTTTGTCCATTGGGCCCAGGAACAAGACCGTGCGGTACGTGCCCTTGCAAACGGTTCAAACCCGAAACTGCTGACTTCGTGAAGTGAGAGTCTTGAGCTAATTCTGAAATACTGTTACAGGCCATGCACCGCGGCGTGGAACGAGATATGGAAAAGCAACGCATTCGTCAAGAGCGTCAGGCGGATTTCGAGTTACAGAAGGCGTTGGAGAAGGAGTACCTCAAGATTCAGACTGTTCATAGCACGACGGATGACTCGAATGCCGGGACAAATACGAGTACAAGTACAGGATCGTGAGGGGAAATATTGTATATGACTTGAATATGCTGTACTATACTGCATGCTGGACTTCATTGAATTGTTGAATCTTTTGGAATGCATATTTGGTGAGTTTGCGAGTTGAGTGGAATGGTGTCGTACTGAGTTATTGACTGATTGATTTTAATAGGAGTTTGGCTTGGACATATTGTCTTGTAAATTAGGGCTGTGTACGATTATGCTGTATTTTATCTCAATTAACACGAACTCATCTCTTTACCTATCGAACCTTGGCGTCAGGTGAGGCCTGCTGTTTGCCACTTCGAAATGCAAATTTGAACAGCTTGGATTCTCAGTGAATTGACAGGCTTGTGTGATCAAATTCAAGTCATCTCACTTGCTGGTATTGGCGATATCTTGCACACTCGCAAACTGTGCAGTCAGTGTTAAACCCCCGGATTGGAAACGAGAATTCTTTTTTCAATGAATTATCAGGCTATGAAATTGAGGAATCAAAAGCACTTCAACGGGCGAACTATTTGAAATCAAGTATCTTCTCAGCAGGCACTGCCTCATTTGCCTCGGTTGATTGCTTCCCTGGCTGTCCATCATCTGTGTGTTCCGAGAGAACGTGCTTTGGGATGACCACGTCTTCTTCACCGTTGAAATACTCCGTATCTTTAATATGAAAGGCAGCGATATAGGTGAATATAAGGACACCACTTGTATAAAAGGTGAAAATCACCGCCGCTTCTTTCATAAAGGGAACCATCACGGAGTCCACACCAAAACAAATCGCTTCGCCAGCACCAAGGAACCCACGGAAAACGCCCTATAAATTCCGTTAATAACAGATTAATTTTGGGCAATGCTGATCTGGTGAACTCACAGCATAATTGGCCGACTTCTTCGGCGAATTCGTGAGTGCGCCCAAGAAATACAGAATTATGTATTGCCATAAAGACCCGGTGACCCAATTCAGAACGAAGAGGACTAGAATTGGCCAGAAATCAGGCTCAGTCCAGTCGAGTCCTTGAGGAGGGGGAATATGGCGGTCATAATTTCTAGTTCTAATGATCTCCCAGATCCAGGCACCGATTAGAGGAATCCCAACCATGCCTAGCCCTAGAAAAGCTCGGGTACGTCGTTTCCATCTTTTATTATCGAGAACGTATTGCAAGAGAAGGCCACAGGGAACTTGGATGACGACTGCTATGAAAGATAATAGACATCTTGTGCGCAAGTTGTTGCGATAGGCATTCACCGAGCCTCCATACACTAGGAATGTTTCAGCAGGAAGAAAAGCAGGGACCTGTATTTGATTAGCATAGAACAAGTTAAGTGTAAATTGCAATACTTAGTGCATTACCATGAGTAGAAGCTTCCAGTCGCGGAAGATTTCCAAATTCGCCTTAAGCTCATCTAGGAATCCTCGTGGTTTTATCAGAGACACCTGAGTTCCATCGTCTCGAACAACACGAGATGGAGGCATCAACAGGAATGCAGCGCATGCTCCAACTCCCATCATCACCATGAAGACAATGTATACAGCAGGGGGGACCCCAGTAGTTTCACTCTGATATGAATGAGTTAAACCCGGACCATGAAGGAATCTGTTCCAGAGAACTGTACCGAATTCTTGTTGATAATCAATGGAATGATACCACCAACTATCGAGCCCACTGCCTGCAAATTCACAGACATGGTAATATATGATCCTCTATCCTGTTCTTCCGAATAAGACATCGCAATAGATCCCATCGTGACGAAGATGAGTCCAGCCGATATACCAATAGCCACACCGGCGAAAATGGGAAATCCACTTTTACCTGTATGATCGAAATACATCAGACTGCCGACGTAGATTATGTAGCCGATGACGCCAATGCAAGCTGTAATAGCTGGACCGATTGTATTAAGAATCGTTCCGCCGAAGGAGGCAGAAAAGAACCATACTGTGCAAAGTGTTGCGTTGACAACTTGCACTGTTGATGCTGAGTTTGGCTTGCCACCACCTGCCCCTAGAAGATTTAGGGAGACGTAGAGACCTGCTGTGAGTCCGACGAGGAATCCTATGAGTACACTAATGCAAATATCAGTAACCTTACTTGGAATTATATTCCGCGCAATTTGATATAGTCAAGACGAAGAAGATATTTCCACGCTTTGAGTAGACGTACTTCTGCCAATAAGGTGAATTGAGTCGTAAATCCGGAAAAAAAGGTATTCTGAGACTTCGCTCATAGTAGCGAACCATTTTGTATCAAGTCCGCTCTATAGGAAAATGGACTCTGACTCCATACGGGTAATTCAAGGGGATATATAGACAAGCAAGATGCAGAATATCATCAAGTTTCAATTTGGATTGGGAGCTTATCTTCTCAAAACTAGAAATTGCAACCAAGTTGCCATTAATTTCTCTTGTTTTAACGATAGGGGACCCAAGCCGTCTAGCTGTGGGGAAAGTCAATCTGATAGCTTGCGCTCATCTCCGTCGAATTAGCCATTTATCAGAGCCCGTTGGAGTGGATCTTCACAGCACTGAGTATATAGCTGCGCTCATCTCCGTTGCCAAGTAAGGCGGGGAAGGCGGGTGATTTAGTACACTAGTGTTTGATAGTCTTGTTATTCTTGAGTCTAGAATTAAGGGAGCTGATAGTAGATGGACAGAGGATTGGCTTGAAAGAGTCTTGGACATGGGTAATATGGGAAGATGTTCATCATGGTGTGCCCTGTGTTCTTGACAAGTTGGCTGTCCAGAAGGGATGAATTAACTCCATTTTAATTCTAGCCATGCCAGGTCACTATGAATGTATTGCTCTAATCCATGTAATCAGTAACCTCGCAGTATCTGTCAATATGTATGGTTAGAATGATTTGAGATTTTTAAACTTCAGTCTACACTATAAAAGCGATGAGTACCAGATATCAAAACCCATTGTAGGAAGAAGCTTGACGCTTTAGATCGATTGAACAATATATTTGTGCTTTATAGTTTAAGAAACGACTTGATAGAAATAAAATAAACCAAGAAACATGACATGAAAGAGCTTAAAATTAAACACCACCCTCAACAGATGCCCCAGAGATCTTGCCTGACTTAAACTCGTCCACGATTTGCTCCATAGTAGCCCATTCCACACCCTCATGAGAATTTATATGCTCGATGATATTCTCGTGCATCAAAATAACCTGCGGTTTACCGCTCACTTGAGGATGAATGGTCATCGGAAAAATAAAAGTATCATATTCCCGATAAAAATAATCGAATTGTTTCTTCCACAATTTCTCAATCACATCAGGATCAACGAAACCGTGGGAATTTGGAGACTTGCTGACGACGAATGGAGGCCAATCATCGAGATGCCAATTTGCTGGAATTTCAACAACTTTACTCGGCGTGATTTTGGTCATAGGCTGCATCCATGTTGAAGCTTGTTTGTTGAAATTGGTTTCCTTCCAGTTCTCTTCGCCATTGGGAACATAGTAGGGTTGACAATCATGATGCATGAATGAGTGGTCGTACTCCTAAGGAATGTTTTAGTATGTACTCAAATAGGCCATGGACAGGAATTCTAGACTCACGATACCGAATTCCTCCAATATTTTGATAGAATCTTTGGAGGTGTCCCATGCAGGGGCAGTCCATCCTCGAGGCTTCTTACCCAGGAAATCTGTAAGTACTTCCACAGACTTTGCCATGATATCACGTTGTTGCTGCTCATTCATTGTAGCGACGAATTCATGAGAATATCCGTGAAGACCACTGAAAAGCTTGAAGTTAATTTCTTAGGCACTCTCGATGAGAACAATAAACAACTCACATCTCATGTCCATTGTCGCGGACCTTCTTGAGTTGAGTCGTAAATGACTCCACGGAATGACCGGGAACGAACCATGTACCCTTGATCCCATAAGTATCAAAGAGCTTTAGGATGCGGTCAATTCCAACAGTTGCTCCGAAAACGCCTCTGGAGACGTCTGTAGGACCAGCAGGATGCCCTGAGCAGGTGTTGATCCTAGGTTATATCGTAAGCTAATCTATTTCCAAGGGTGACTTTAGTGGGATTATTTACTTACCAGCCACTCACTGCATCAACATCAACGCCGTAGACAGCCAGAACCCTTTTGACCATTTTTTCCTCAAATACCTAATACAGGTTTGAAGCTTGGGGTCCTTTTCAAAGTTCTTGGGTTATTCCAAGAGTGCTTAGATGGGAAAGGGATTATGCCCCATTTAAGACCCGAGCTATGGAATCAACAAATTTCATAAGTTTTTCGTACAACTTTCCGAGCCCCCGCAGAGCATGAGCAGACAGCTCGGAGTCTTCACTGTCAAATGTGGAGTACGATGTCAGTGCATGTTTCAAATGATCACTCAAGATGGGCATGCGCTCAGCTCCGGCGCGCATGTCCGTCGCGCATGTCCGGCGCTTTGAACGGTTGTTCTAGCAACACCGAACCATTATTTTTGGGCCATCATATCTCGATGCTGACATTTGGATCGTGTTCAGATGATACACCGTATTATAAAACTATGAGGCTATAATACTAGACTAGTCGCGACAACAAGACGGTGTCCAGCCACCAACACTTTTGAGCACATGCGAGCGTGTTCAGATAAGATTAACAGACCAAATGAAACAAATAATCTGTTCCGGATCACCTTATGAGGTCAGTCACAGGAATTTCTTATCAGCAATCTGCTTGACTAAAGTATTTAGTTAGATTGGGTTGACCCATGGCCAAGAATCGAAAGAAGAGATTAGACGTAGCATCCAGCTATACTCGGATTTATTCTTAAAGAAAAGCGCACTTAGCTGGGCGCAAGTTCAAGACCTAGCCAGAGATTTCGACCAGTCGATAAGTATCAGATGGCCGCGGTACTATGAGGAAATGAAAGGTTAGTGCCACCTTCATACCATATATTTACAGAGATCTAAACAAGTATCCATTAGGTGTTGCAGATGGAGCGGAACGTGATATTCTAGATATAATCGCATTGAATGTACGCTCTGAAATCGTTTTTGGGCGTTTCAGTGACGGATGTACAAGTGTATATTGGAAGGAGAATGAACAGGCCTATATTGGTCAAAATTGGGACGTAAGTCAATCTCTACCCAAGTATACTCGGTCAAAAGTCCTGATTGAAGTTGCACGATAGTGGGCTCAGCATCAACAGGAGAACCTGATTCAGATCAGTATTATTCAAGACGGTCTTCCTTCAATCATGATGGTTACGGAGGCAGGAATAATTGGAAAAATCGGCCTCAACTCCGATGGCGTGGGCGTTTGCTTTAATGCAATACGTGCAAAAGGTGTTGATAAATCTCTTCTCCCCGTCCACATTGGTCTACGAATGGCACTGGAAAGCAAGACGGCTCTTGCAGCCGCAGAAGAACTCGAGCGAGTTGGCATGGCAAGTTCCGCACATATCATGGTGGGCGACAAGGCAACTGCATTTGGACTGGAATTTACGTCTACGACATTTGCTAGATTGCCTGTCAACTCGGATGGGTATTTGATTCATTCAAATCACATGTTGCTTAAACATGAGAACATTCATGAGCCCGAATGGCTGGAAGACTCCTATACCCGGATTCAAACGATGGAACAGAATATCCTTCAAAGAAAGAGTCTCTCTCATGAAAGTTTTAGCACGCTTTTTCAAGATGAGGCTGGTTTTCCGTGTTCTATTAGTCGAGCAGCAGATCAAAATAGTGACATTGCGACACTATTCAATATTGTTATTGATTTGAAACGAGGAATGGCTATTGTGAAGGAAGGAAGACCAATTAGTCATAATGTTAGTCCTACTATATCCCTGGGATTTTAACTTGAATATAAATTTAGAGATTTCTACCCAACTCGATTGTTTCAATATTAAAAGTAAGAGATGAAGTCGTTAATGATACGGTTAATTTTGGGCCGAGCGGACTGAATTCCATATCGTACTGAGTTTCCTCTGCTTCAAAAATAGAAATATGCTCAGATAAGTTCTAACCACTGGTTTGACAAGGTTCTAATAGTCTCGTATCAATTGAACTAGACTGCGTCGAGAGTTGATAAGGCGAAGCATGAGACTTCGTGCCTTTAAAAAGAACGACTCCGTGTGATTCGGTAGCTTCTTACATGTCGACGATTCATGTAATTCTGCTATTACATGTCGACGATTCATGTAATTCTGCTATCAACATAACGTAATCGAATTGGCTGCCACTTAGCTCGGAGATATGTTGAATATGGCTGGAATTGAGTGCGGATAATTTCTAGTGCCGCGGGACTGCACCAGAATGAGGAAGGCTTTCGGAGTTAGGCGCACTCCCCGCACTGCTCCAATATCTCGTAGTTTGCTTTTCAAGACAACTGGTCCGCGTGACTTTTGCTTCTGATTTGAATCAGCGTTTGAAACATGAGTAGTATTTAGTAAAGCTCATGTCATTTGAAAAATCCCAAGCAAGTTATCTGTTCTTGGTGAGAACCTATTCGGAGAACCCATTGAATACGATTTCATGAATTAAAAGTTCATCTTTGGAGATTATTCAGAGGCATTTCTTTATCAGGAATCAAGGCTTTACTTCAGTCTTTTCAATATGGCATGCAAACTTGGTACAAAGGAAACTATTGCTGCAGATTTCAAATCGCAAACTATCTTCGAATTGATGTCCTTGAAAGGCAAAGTTACAGTAGTCACAGGTGTGTTAGGCTCTATCATTATTATCACTCTGATAATATCTAACTTCCTTAGGCGCTGCTCGTGGAATCGGTCTAGCTCTGGCCAGAGGAGCGGCTGAGTTGGGCAGTGATGTTGCCATTCTAGATACCCTGCATGAGCCAAGTGAAGACTTGAGAAGCTGGGAAACACTTGGAGTCCGCATTAAGTACTACAGGTAAGATATACCCCGGATATAAAATCATATGGGGACTGAATGTTGACTTACTCCAATGCAGAAACGACGTCACAGAGCTAGACCAGCTGACGGAGACATTCGAGCGCATAAAACGCGACTTAGGAAATATCGACAACTGGTATGAATCTAATTTCCGAAAGAGCGAGAAAGAAATTAAGGCTAAACAACAATGTCCAAGCATTACTGCCGCGGGCCTTGTTCTAGACAAACCCTTCCACGACCACGAATGGGAAGAATGTTCAAAGATATTGAATGTGAATGTCAGCATCTCATCATGAGACCCTTGAAATTTAGAACCGTCTTTCTGATGATGAATAGGTGATGGGTACTTTCTTTTGTGCCAAACTAGCTTCAAAAGCAATGAAAGAGCAAAAGAAAAAAGGCAGCATCGTCATGATTGCCTCGAATGCGGCAAATGTTGCCATTCCGTCTCGGAACATGTCGATATACACGGCATCCAAAGGTGCCATTCAGTCTTTAACGAGAGCATTGGCCGTTGAGCTAGCAGAGTTTGGGATACGGGTTAATTCTGTCTCCCCCGGGTTCATCGCGACAGAAATGATCATGGAAGCCTGCAGACGAGATTCGGATCTTTGGGATGTTTTCAGCTCTAAGCCACCGCTACACCGATTTGGATCGAGAAGTGATCTGAAAGGGATCGTTGGCTATTTATTAACTGACGCAGCTGCCTATACCACGGGTACAGATGTCGTGGTGGATGGTGGACTGGCATGTGGCCATAATTGACTGTCTTGATAATTTCGAGGTAGACAACCACTGATATCCAGCAATCAAGAAATTTCACCGAAATGACGTGCATGGTAGGGAGCCTGCAAGTTCCAGATTCAAATAATTTATGACGATTACCAATAGATATAAGAGACTCAATTCATTCCAAAATTAAATTCCGCATCCCAGTCCAGAGGAACAGAAAGCGCCAATTCAGGACTTTCACAGTCCCATATCCCAGTAGTCAATAGTGGCCCAAAGCTAATGTTATCTAATTGCCATGCTGAACCAAAAGCCAAATCTTCTCCGGTAACGAATGTTGGAATCTGATGATAAGATGAATCTTGAAGCGCATTCCTCGCCTTCTGGACAGTATAGTCGACATATTCTCTTTTCACTGGAATCATCAATCTTTCAAACTCTTCAAGACAGCGCGATGCAGCCGGCCATCTCTCAGCAATGGTAGTGAAGAGGCGTGAGAAGCAGGAAATGAAGTTCTCGACTTCACTCAAACTGTAGTTTTCCGATATGGCATCTTTGCATCGTTGAAGCGTCCGAAGAAAAAGGATTCCCGCTGAGAATGTGTGGTAACATGGATGAAAAACGAACTTGCTATTTCCAAAGCTGAGATTCGCTTGCTTCCAGTAACCATCGGCAACCCCAATACACGCGGGAAATGCCTGCATGAGGCGCTCAGAGCTTGGATCTTTCACCCTTGGACTTGGGCGGAATAACATGACGATGATGACATCTCGAGCGATGTTGGAATACAAACACATTTCTTCCCACTGAGATAGCTTGCTAGGGTCAGTATTGAGAGATGAAGCCCAGTTTATCTCCTGTTTCCAACCGTCAATTCGATTAACTATCCCGTCCATCCATTCATCAAGTGTGGAATATTGAGATGGTATGCTGCCATTGTGAAACTGGACTAGCAGTACTTCAGCCTCTATCTGGCGAAATTGCCATATTCGCCGCGATGCGAACTTCACTGGATAACCTGATAGATCGATTTCATATGATGATATAAGACCATCGTCGACTTCTGCTGGGAATGGCACATCGATTGAAAGCTTGAGTAGACTGGACGGTCTTAGAAGTGCAGCGGACGTGGCTATCTCCATCTCATACGCGCACCAAAAAACTCTTCGACGAACATCTCTCGTGAGGGGATCCAATTCTCGTATTGCAGGAGTTTCGCGATGCAGACCCAGGTCAATACAGGCTTGTGTCGTAAAGCCAGAGAGTAGCCAAACATTGGCGGTCGTAGGGTCAAGATTTGCATACTGAAGAAATAGTAGCAAAGCTTGTAATCCATGGATATCATTTGTACAGACCGCTTGAATGTTCTGCATTGCCTCTTTTACAAGACCAGTTGCAATCGAGTTCGCCCAGACCTGCTGGGTTCGCGCTGCGGTGGTCAGAGAAATCGCCATGATCAGACCAATGATGAATCGCTCTCGTGGAGACCCTGATAATATATCGACGTCGAGCATCGTAGTGGATTTGCGGAAGACCGAATCGAAGTAAGCCTCGAGATCTGCAGAGTAGAATAGCGGGCATTGTGTAACTACTCTCGTCATATAATTGCTGAATAGAAAGTCTGCTACCGTTTTTGGAATGGTAGATAGACCACTCGTAGAATGATGCGAGGATGCCAAAGCCGTCTGTGTCTGTATGTCATTGGAATCATTTGCACCGAGAAAGGTTGTGGATGGTAGCTTTGTTCCTGCAACAGCGCATCTCGCCAGCGGAATAGCAGATGTGAGACCCAGAAATGTAGGTGTCAGGCCATCTAGAACTTTCTCGATCAAATCATGATTCATCCCATCACTCTTTTCATAGCCTAGCGATGGGTCTTGGTTTTTTCTTAGCTCTTCCTCTAGGAACCGAACGATGGAGCGAGGCACCGTCCGATCTTTAGATTCACCAGAGGCAAGACATCGAGCTCCAGCTTCAAGACATTTCGTACAGCTTGGTGATCGTGCATCACACTATGATATTGATCAGACTCGAAGCTATCTCAGAATTGTTTGCTGCCATTCAGGTGGTAACTTACCATTATTTTCCTCGTCCTGCACCGTGCACAAGCTATTGCCCTCCGACGAACTCTTGATGACGATGCCATAGATAAGAGCTAGAGTATACAAGATATGCAGCTGCAGTCTGGTATGGAAGGTGAGACGTCCTGTTGGCGCGGAGATGAGCGCAGATCCCCACGCCATTTATCTATTTACTTCGAATACCTGGGGATGACCATTGTTGTTCATTGAGTTCTGCTCAACCCGGAAACCCCACTCTATCAAACCTATCAGATATCCCGGATATCCATCAAAAAGTAGATAAGTTATCCGACAAATACGGTCTATCGTAAAATGATTTCGAGATTTTCATGAATTTGGTACCGAAATAAGGCTCTACCCCCGCTTTTTGGGGTCCGAAGTGCTCGTCTTGCATTTGTTCGCAATGAAAGAGCATGGCGATATCATACGCAATCCTAAACACCAAATTTCGTGAATCACCGGCCAATGGAACTTGAAACTCCGAGTTCACCTGGAATCAATGAACTGCTTGGTTCTTTGCCCGCTTGTCTTCGATGCAGGTCTAATAAACGAAGATGTGATACCCAGCTTCCATCTTGTCGCAACTGCTCGAAGATGGGTATAGATTGTATCTTTTTCGATCATGTGTTGAAAAAGAACGTATCAAGAACGTAGGTTACTTGCCCATGACGTTGTTTCGAGCATTACCCACATCTCATGCATAGATACGTTTCTGCACTTCTACAACGCCTTCAAGATTCACAAGAAAAGAGTGAGACGCCAAACGATGATATCTCGCACAAATCGTCTCCAAGATCAAGCCCAGCCAGTTGTGAAAAGAGTTTATCCACGAGCCGATATATCGGACCCTTGTCGTGCCTGAGCCAGTCTTTGTCGATTATCGAGAATCCTGCAACAGAAGCATTAAAAATCCCAAGTCCTCCTTCCTTACACCTGCGAAGAGAATCTGAATTCACAATTGACCAAAAGACCCATCAATATCTCATGGAAAAATACTTTTCGGAAATTCACCCTCTATATCCATTTGTAGATGAGACACTGCCATTTCTCTCGCCGGACTGGGATATCGAGAATCCCAACAATACGTTAAACCCGCGTGAACGCTTCATACTGGAACTAATCTACTCAGTATCAAGCCACCGTGTTGTCGATGAATCGAAAAACCATGAGCAAGCCGAACCATACCAGAATCTTGGCAATCAATGTCACCGCCACGGGCTACTGGCCTTTGATAAAGCTGCTACCGACATTGGGTTGCAGACATTACAAGTTGTTACCCTCGCCGCGCTCCATAGCTTATTTTCCCCACGAGATGGGAATTTTGGACAGCTTATAGGGTTGGCTGCTCGTATAGCCATTGACTTGGGAATCGGAAATCGGCCACGCAGCAATGAGAACGAGAATAACAAGATTAATCAGATCTACATGTCGGTATATTGCCTCGAGAATCAGTATGCTACAGCCATGGATCGACCGAGTCTTCTACCAGAGCCAATTATAGACATGGAATTTACAAACCCACAAGGCGTTCTCTGTGCCCTATATGGTTTGCAGTCGAACATTCGATCTCACGCTGAGAATGTTGAGGTAGAGACGCTGCTTCGAGAAATAGAGGCTCTTCTGGATCTTGTTGAGCAGATGCCGATAGCGCCAAGGCATACTATTATTGCCGTGGCCTTTGAGACACGCTTGTTGATACAAGAGAACGATGAAGATAGTGCAGTCCGCCTCATTGAGACTTATTCGCAAAGTTCCTATATCCGCACATCGCTGTGTCCACTGTGGGCCTACCGGGCAGGTTCAATTGCGGCATCCAAGATATCAGGACAATATTATGAACATGTTTCAAGCGAAAACCTTGCTCATCGGTTTAATAAGAGCTATCATGCCTATAGCAATTGCTTGCTGATATTAGAACAAATGTCGCGGAGATGGCCAAGTGCTAATGCATTGAAGGCGTCCCTACAGTCATTTACTCAGGCGAAAACTATTGGTTCGGGGTCAAATTGAAATCAATACAGAATGCAGTCCAGAGACTTAAGACTAAAGAGTGCATGACAATTGTTCCTTCCAAATATGTTACTTTTATCTCCCTCGGTTCCTACACATATTGTAATTATCAGGATTTGTTTATGTTTACCTCAAGGTAGTAGCACCTTCCAGGCCATCACCCTCCTCCCTCGTGAGGGAATCCCCCCATTTATTGACGCCAATTTTTGCTCGCCGCGAAGAGAACGACAAAACAAGCATCGAGCAATATTATTCTACTTAGTCACGCAATCGCCCGAGACCCACAGGATGACGATCTGTCTGTATCCTCTGGATGGTTTATTGGACTTCGATACAATAGAACAACAGAGGACCTGAACAAGTGAATATGGTCCGAGTTGGAGGATACCTTACAGATAGGTATCCAAGATAGCATATATTCTCCTAGTCAATGGGAAATTAAGAATGAGTTATTCGAGTTTGTCGTCAAGGGATGGATACGATAAATCTATCAGTACAACGGACGCACCGTCCATGCAGTACTCGAAAAATTCTATGTTTGGAAGGTTCAGGAGATCGCTAAATTAGTCGACCAGACTCCGTATGTCCACATCTTTGACTGGGGATCCGTGATGTTCACTCAGTTTGCAGTTAGCAAGATCGACAGACAACAACATTACTCGGGAGAATTCTTGGCACTCGGAGAGTGTCATAAGGAAGAGACAGGCCATCCAGGCGTAGATGAGAAGGATCGGTATATGCCGAATGGTTTGATGGTAACAATTTAAAATCTGCAATTGGAGATCATCATCAGACTGCCAGTCAAATTACAGTATGGTATTTGTGGTATTGACAGACAAAGATATTGAGTTCCAGCGAATGCTTCTATGTCAATAACATGATTCCCCAATACGTCAGTTACAGTTTCCGTATTTTGTTTGCATTGAGCCCTCATTTGCTGAAAGAAAAGACTTATCACTGTAAAATCACTCCCGCTTCCCGAAAAAACACCTCTATCTCTACTATATCTCGTAGGATGAAGAGCTATGCTTTTGTGAACTTATACCACAAGCCGATCAAGGATGAAAGTTGGGACTTTATCCCTTCAAGTCTTTGTGCTGTCTCCTAGAATAGACCCATCTTCAAACGTCAAATGATGGAAGTATTGAAAACAGACCCTCAGAGTAGTGAATCTAGCATGAGTATAATGCACGTATGGTATGCAACGGGCTATTGAAGAAGCGTGTTTTCAATTCAAAATGTGAACTGCATTTTGCTATCATGATTGAATTTAACTAGCAAAAGAAGTCCCCCGTTTCACTCATTCAAGACCTGGAAGATAATCTGTTCACTCTGGTCTCCTTATTGCAATAGCAGATGGTGCCATTCGCCTAGCTGATTCAGGGCAAGGTTCTGAATCCCAATTAGCCCCGGCATACGAGGGATCACGTTCGAGGCAAGGTTCCTGCATCAATATGCAGTGAGTATCAATAGAGACGCTCTCTATGACATTTTGATAGATATCATACCTCATGGGTATTTCCACTTGGCGCCGGATTATTCATTGCCTGTCCCTGGTATTCTCGATGCTCCGGCTCAGTCTGAGTTCGAGTTTGAGGCTCGGCCTGCTGGGCTGCTGCAGCCTCTTGTGCGGGGGGCTTGGTCGTTTCGACTGGTGCAACGGCGGTACTAATTGTGAGGGTCAAATGGATGTCTTGAGTGTGCGTTGCGCAGTGAGATGCGGTGTAGTACTGGTTGACATGACTAGGGCTTGATGGAGCAGGTGATCCACGGAGAGAACTCATCATGCAGCCCATCACTTTGAGAAATGAGGAAATCAAGACTGGTCAGTGATTGATACTTCACTGATGATGATGAAAACGGATAACAGAAAGCGATAGTGCGAGAGATATTGGTTGCTGGTGAAATGGTCGGTGCTGGGTGATGAAAGAAATGAAGTTTGTCGGCTGTGAAGCCCTTTTTTATATACGACGTAATCTGGAAAAAGCAGTCCGAAAATTGATTATTCAAACACCGAGTCAAACAGACACGCCATCCCATATTTACATGCTCGTTCGTAATATATGTACAGTGCATATTAGATAGTATCCGTTGTGGCCCATTAGTTCTCTAGCGGGAGGGAACACCCATTAGATCTTCCAGCTCGTCATTTGTGAGAGTACTTCGTCTGCGGTTACCGGACCGATTCGATGACTTTTCAGGACGACTGCGTTTCCGTGTTTCCCCTTCCTTGCGGGCTTGTTCAGCTGTACGAGCTTCATCTTCGGCTGCAGCAAGTTTTTGGCGGACACTCATTCGAGGTTCGGCGCCATTCGACTTATCGAGATCTGTCAGTATTGGATCATGGAATAGGAGACAAGCTAAAACTTACCTGTTGAGCTGGATTGGAATCGGTTTTCCGACGTGATGAACGTCGAGTGACGGTTTCAGATTTGTGGGCCTTAACTGGGAGGGTATCATCGGTGTTCTCAGGACTAGGAATTGCCGGAGAGCCCTGCAAGCCTGGCGTGAACGATACTTTTCGATGACGCTTCGGCTTAGCAGCCAGTGTCGCGTTATCATTGCGCTCCCTAAGCGCACGTTCTGATCGCTCAGGTACTTTGCGAATCTTCGATCGTGTCTCTGGAGGATTGGATGTCTCGTATGAAGACTCGTCTTCTCGCATAGCTTCATCCTCCTGGTCTTCAAGGATAGGTGAAATGGCATGGGCACCATCGTTGCTCTGCATACTATCGTCGCCTGCCGAATTGAAGCTCAAGTCAAGGTTCATGCCACGCTTCAGCTCTTCTACTTGAACTGAACCACCTCCATCGGCTAGGCGCCGCTGCCACCCATCCATCATTGCCACAGCTTGTCTCCACCTGCTTTCCATCTTTTCCCAGCCTTCCCGAAGCCTTACTATCTCGTCGTCTCGGATTTCCACTTCCTCAAGCGGTACGAAAGAGGGGTTGGTAAGCAGGGTGCGCAAGTGGTCTAGAACGGTGTGCATGCGGAGGGAAAGCTCCTCACAAGATGTAGGAAGCGAAGTTACGGCGTTCGCAGATTTGCTTGGTCCAACACTCGTAGACATAGTAGAAGACTCATCCTCATTTCCAGCGTCGTTCTGCGGCAGTCCTTGTAGCTCCTTCAATGTATCCACTGTGTTACGCGCCAATTCGATGAGTGAATCGTTTTCGTCGCTCAAATTTTGACAGAGCTCAGTCAAGAACTCCGTAGTCTCCTCTTTCAGATTGTATTGTGGGTCGTGGACTCGCTCACCACCACTAGCACCAAGTCGTGAACGATCCGCTTGGGGGTTGATATTGATTGTAGCCACGCTCAATCCCTCTCGCTTACCCCGCTGCCGTTCAGCTAGATGGGATTTGAGCTTTTGCATTTCCAGATCACGCTTTCGGACGTCATTGGCGCATTGTGCGCGGACTTGTTGAACTGTTGTCTTCATGCGCTGAACTTGTTCTTTCAATCCTCGAATGGTCGTCTCGGCCGCGGTCATGTTCGTCTTGAGGGTACGTTGTTGCGCTTCACTGAGGGCGAGAGATCGAGAAAGCTCGGCCGACTTGGTTTTCAATTTTCCCTACATAGCAGCCTCAGTCAGTAATTTAATCCACGTGAACTTTTGAAGTATGATTAACAAACAATTTCTGTAGTCTGTTCTGATTCAGTGATGCGCAACGCGCGGATCGTCGTCGCAAGACTTTCTCTGTGTTCGGCTTCGCGCTGAAAGACTGTTAGAATAATGCGCGACGCCAAAAGAATGATAGCAACCAACATCTCTTCTCAAAACAAGATCGTTGACCAAGTTAATGATCCTGGCCATTGTGGCCCCAGTCCCTCCCTCTTCATTCTCAGGATCCGCGAAGTCTATCGCGTTACCACTCTTCAGCAATCCCCTCGCCAGTAAAATATTGTTGACATAAGTCGAAGCGGCCTGCAAGTTGTGCGCCTCCATCGCCGGCGAAGTGCTTGAAGTGGAGCTGGCGATCTCTCAAAGCGGAAGATTGTAAACACCCAAAAACCACCTGACCGCCCCCAGTCACGTGGCAAGGGCGGGCTTCAATGTTGGATTCTTTGGATTCTTTTGATCTTGTGGGATACTCGATATAATCATCTTTTTGCTCGACAGGCTGGATGTGAGTAGACACGATGCCATCCAACCTGTCGGTCTTGCATTCGCAGGGCCAAAAGTTCTATCAAAAGGGGGATTTTAAGGCGGCCATCTCGGCCTTTACAGAGGTACCCTCATTTCCATCCTAACCCGAAAAGGCAGCTGTTAATCTTCAAGTTAGGCATTGAGCCAGCGAGATGCCGACGCGATGGGTATCTTGGACAATCGGGCTGCCACTTATTGTAAATTGGAACAGTATGATCAGGCGCGTCGAGATGCAAAACACATGATTAAACAAGCACAGGATGATGAGCGAGTAAGTTGCTTCTCTTACTCGTCACAAGCTATGGCGTCATGGCTCACGTACTGATAGGGTTATTTACGATGTGCTAAAGTGCTTTTGCTTGAGTCTAAGCCAGACAAAGCATTGCAAATTTATGAATATGGTCTTAAGGTGCTGCCAAGTGGGCATCCACGTCGCGGGGTGCGTCCAGCCTCAGTTTCAAGGGGTCGTCGTGATCGACATGCTAACGTCTGTACAGCTGATGGAGCAGCTACACAAGAAACTTGAGGACCGAATGATGCTGAATCGGCAAGATCCTTTCACCATGCTTCCTCTCGAGATGGCGGCCCTCGTCATCCAGCATTTTTCTTTCAAAAACATTGTGTTAGTTGTACCTCTTTGCCCCAGTCTACTGTTTCATCGCTCTAATCCCACCTTAGGGGCATCCTTCGTGTCTGTAAGAGCTGGGAGCGTTTTTTTGGTAATATGAGGGAGCTTTGGATGAAGGTTGATCTGTCTGGTGCTCGACAAAAGGTTCCCTGGACTGCGGTCAGAGCATACATTCGTCGCTCAAGGGGGTTGCTTACACATGCGACACTGAAAAATCTGGCATTGCCGTCCACACCTAAGAGTATCGAATTTCTCAGCAGATGTCCGCGCCTGGAGCACCTCGAGCTATGGGTCAATCACGATTACAAGGACATCTTCCAGAAATTTAAAGGGTGCAAATACCTGAAGACAATAATTTTCTCGGCGGAGATCGCTGTTCCACACAGCGCGCTTGAGAAGATTCTCACTCAATTTCCAAAACTTGAACGCATTGAATTATGGAGCGTCAAGCATTCTCCTCTGACTATCGGCGAGGGCAATTGGCCACGAAGTCTTCTCAATCTCAAGAGCATCACCCTGGCCAGTCAGCAAGCAGCCTCAACTACCCCGCCGTCTGCACTCGTCATACCAAACCTCAACCATGTAAGTCTTGAAACTCCAACTCTGATTTCAAAGCTGACACTATCGCAGAGTCTCACGGATATTCCAAACTATCCAAACCTTCAGGAACTCCGTCTTGACTGGGACCCTCCAATCTATCGACCCTGGTTATTCTTTCCGCCCCCGTCGCACTTTGATGAAGAAGAAGACGAATTACCTATTCAACTTCCTCCTTTGAGGCGTCTTGAATTAAATGGCCTAACGATCAGCAGTAATTTCTGCTCGATCTTACCAAGTACCCTGATGCATCTGAGCCTCAGAGGTGGCTCGGCAGTCCAAGGCACTCATTTTGACGGAGTTCAAAAGCTCGAGAGACTTACTACCCTCATGATGAAAGATGCCCCATGGGTTAACGCTGCGACTGCGAATGCTATTGTTTGCGATACTCAAGCACCGCTTCGTGTTTTACATATCGATGAATGCTTCAATTTTACCAGTAATGATTTCAAAATACTCTTCCATTACATGAAACTGCGGAATCCTGATGCCTTGGAAATAACTGAACTGAGTCTTGTTCAACTCCAAGGATCGGACGATGAATTCATAAAGGCTACTTGTACGTGGCTGAAGAAGTTAAAGATCCTGAATCTCTCCAAAACTTCTATAACGGGCTGCACCATTCGTGATCTTGCAGATGCGAAATTATCCGGGTCTTCCGAATTACCGACTTTAGACCGTCTATATGTCCGCGGCTGTGAGCGTGTTTCTTCCGATGCCGTCGCCTATGGCCGAGAACGTGGCTTGGAAGTAATAACTTGACGACAATCATCGCGAGAAGAAATTTGACGTCGCTCGTTACTCGCGATGAAGGACATCCCAAACGATCTGCTGTGGGGCTGCTTTTCTTCGGGACAAGGCGCTTTTCCTCCGTGTTAATCATCCACGAAGCCATGACACCTATACCATTCTACACTCCCGCTCTGGTCCAGAGCGGGTTATTGTGCCATTTCGAGCGATCGTTATATCACATGCTGTGCTGGTGAGACGGGCTTTTCTACCCAAGCATGACCCACACGTATAAGTGGGGAATGGACTAGACAAACAATCTCAGCAATGCCAAGCAAGCAGTTCTGGCGACATGCATCACCAATATATTCCAACAGAACAAATCTCCAACCTGGCCAAATCATTCCGACTTGTACAACTCTGCCGCACCGAGCAGAGGAATCAAACATATCCTAATAGCCTACACAAAGATGTCTGCAAGATATCGAATCTAACTCAGAATAAACGAATCATGAAAAATTGCATTTTATGAACCTGAAAATAAACCATAGACCACCCGCCGTATCTAATATGACGCTTATGCAGGGTGGGTATCACATAAAACAGAACAGAAAGAAACAATCGAAGCATGGAACTAAACTCCACGCTCCTGGCACCACCGCTCAACCTCCTTAGCCAACTTCTCCCTCTGATCCCTAACAAGCTCCATCATAGGCTCAACCTGCTTTCGGTGCGAGGCAATCAGATCCTCATCGCCCTTCATAGCAACAACACCCTGCTTAGACAGGTACGTATCGTAAATCGAAACCATAAGGTCCATGACAGCGGAGAGTTGATTTGGCAGCCACTATGGAGAAGAATAGTTAGTACCATCCAATAGCCTTGGAACATATACTGGCAATCCAGTCATGTCTTCTAATCCAAGTTGTATCGGTAAGACTCACAGTAACGATGGGACTACCACCAGTAGCAGTAGGATGAGGCGTACGACGAATAATATACTCGCGAGCAAAAAGCCAATGACGCCAACGGAACGAGCGAACATGGTTAAGAACCTTAAGGAATAAGACGGCTGTCTCGGAATCCTGAACACTGTACTTCTGAACTCCGATTTCGACGGACTTTTCGCGGATGTAGGTTAAGAATTCGCGGTGGGGAAGGGGTCGATAGGCGCGGAATTCGTGGAGAATCTTTGTCAGTGGTGTTTCTGGCATGGGGATTTCGCAGAGGTGGTCGAGGAGAGGGATCTACGTTTGATTCGATTAGATGGATGGAATGATGGGAAGAGAGTGTGAAGGAAGGGGGATGCATACGATGCTATCATTTGCGCCACTTTCACCGCGGAAGTGAAGGGGCTTATTGTCTTCGACTCCGTCGTAGATCACGCCGTTTGGAAACATTGATTGATTTGTGATGCCGAAGATGAAGACTCGGAAGGAGAGATAGTCGGCTGGTTTGGAGTTGCCCCACATATCTGGTGATGTTAGAAGATGAACAATCGAGATTGGGATATACTTGAAGGGTAATAGGGATGGGGAATGGAGGTATTGGGGTTAGACTTACCCTCCATAGCAGCCTCGATCTTTTCCATAGTCTCGAGGATCTGACGGAATCCATCATTGATGTCTTGGCGGGGACCGTGTTGCTCGAGGGTATCGACGACGCGGAGAGCACCGTTGATGAGGGCACCGGTGTACTTGACCATGTCAACGTGGGTCAGGATGAACCCTGCCTCTGAGCTCTTGGGGTCGAGGCCACGCTCGAAGGCGCGGACGAGTCGAAGGTTAGAGTACTCATCGAGACCCTTGGCTGGGTCGGCGACGGTGTAGTTGAAGAGAGCATAAGAGGCTGCATATGACATGAAAGGAGGGAGGTCAAGACTAGGTAGCTGTTAGCCTTTGCAGATGGTATGAAAATGGTGGATGGCTTTCAGGAGAGTTGTGTTTAAGCACGGAGGTAGATTGCGGTGATAGGGTCATAGTATGAACATCAAGAATAGAGAGAAAAAAAAAGAAAGAAAGAAAGAAAGAAAGAAAAAGAAAAAGAAAAAGAAAGGAAGGGTAAGAAGAAGAACTCACATCTGAGCACAACGATACATAGGACGAGCAACAGACTTGGGCAAGATATCCCGGCCAAGACCATAGCTCCGATCCTCCAACTTATTCCAGTTCTCCCAGCAAGGCTCAAGAAGATAAGAAGAAGCGACAAATGTATAGTCACGGAAGATAGCAGCAATATTGAACTTATCATAAGAGCCATCGGCCAGACGAAGCTTCTCAACCTCATCAGTCAGGTCGGTCAACTCGGACTCGACAGCGGGGCCGAGCTCATAGGTTGCCAACAGACCTGGCTTACCATCGGCCATGACAACGGGAGCCCGTTCGACCAACGAGGCGAGAGCCTTAAAGGCCTCTGGCAGGGTAGTTGGGGCAGTGGCATAAGGGAGGAAGCCAGTTGAGGTGGTGATGGTGAAGGGGTCGAGGGAGTGGGCAAGGGTTGAAGGGTCCTCATGGACATGAGGGAACTTCTTCAAGGTAGAAGGGGAAGGGAAGGAAACTTGAGTTCGAGTCATTGTGACGACGGACAGCAAGTATCACAGATAGAAGGGAAGATGAATGATATCTTTATAGTCGACGACGACGTATCACTCCTCGTAGTAGGGTAGAGGAAGAGGGGAGGCGTAGAGCAAGGTCAAAGTAGAAGACAAGACCAAGTCCAACGAAAAAATCGGGGAAAAAAAGTGGTAGTGAAAAAGGTATGAAGAAAGCCAGGCTTTTGAGGGATGCTTGAAGAAGATGAAAGGGTCAACTTTGGGCGGGTGAGAAGCCCATTCTTATAACCTCAGAGGCCGGTATCAATTCCGGCCTCAGGTCGAACGGCGTGGACATGGCGTGGATCCGGTTACATCGAGCGTCAAAGTGGATTCAATGATGCAGAGTATCTTCTGTCATGGTTATAGATGATTCTAAAGTGTTTCCTGATCATTTTGAGGTGTTTCCTTCTTCCTTGAAGGTATTCAGAAGATCTATATATTGACCCTATAAGGGAGGGCAGAGAAGGGTCACGGGAACGCGCTAAGCCTGTTCAAGTAGTATGTATTGTATGAGGATGAAGGTAATCTGGATGTTCCTCAGCCATGAAGGTCATCATTAGGCATATTATTGGGCGTTCAATAGCCAATAGAGGCCTCAAAATTAGATATATGTCCCTGAACTGATGACTTGTTGTGTAGATTTGCTCACTGCGGTCCTGCTGCAGTCTGTATACTTGCTTCAATGCCAAGAGTGATGATCCAGATCCCTCACTGTTATTGGTCGAGATCTCACATTTTGAGTTTGTTAGCGCAATGAGGCCGGAATAGAACCGGCCTCCGAATATAACCGGCCATCCCGAGTGTACCCGGCCACTTCAACCCATGGACATTGAAATATACAGCAAGGCAGAGCAGGATAATACCAACGAAGAACCGAAGAGCAAAATAATTAGAAGTATGTGAATAATAACCTTCGATAGGAAGCATCCGACAAACAATCGGAAATAAACTAAAGACATATTCAATGCCGAATTTTCACCAGATTAAAGCCAATGTGGGTTTGCATCATTACGCACGAAATCCACAATATATATATATATATATATATATTGTAATATCATCAAGTTCGCAGAATGCGTTTATTGTTTCAGACTTCAGTTCTGAGTGCTTAGAATCAAAGAAAAGAGCCTGCTATACTCAAGAAGAGCATATTTCTGCATGACAGGTGACACTAGATGGCCATATGTTCGCGACAGCAGTGAGGGTACAGGATGATTCTGCAGTGGCTGCTTTTGAAAAGAAATAACATTGTGCAACTGATAGAAAGTCCGTATGATATTGTCAGATGGAAAGCAAATTTATCTAGCAAAGGGTCTGCGCTGCCTACGTTGGATCCAAGAGCCAGATCTGATCAACAAGGTTATTTCGTGATTGAAACCTAGCATCCGAGCCAATTCCCTCGATAGATCATGCTAGTTGACATAGCATAGGCTTATCGCGTCTCTGCAAGTATCAAGCTAGATAGATGCACATAAAATACTTAGGTAATTATCTCCCTGTGAATGTTTCCCTCCGCGTCCTTCCTTGTTCAGCCTCCACCATGAAGCCCCATCCAAGCATATCCAGCATTATTTGGTATCTAGACCACGACCTGGGCTGTCAAGCACTATGCACTAACTGTGCAACTACACTCTTTCGTAACTTCACGGCATGTCATCTCATTCTGTCAACAACAAAATGCTACTTATCCTCAGCAATCAAGACCAAAGATTCGATCTCCAAGACTATAGGGCAATCTCGTTTAGCCTTCTTTAAAGATCAAATTGGAATTACATTTAATTGAAAATGAATTCATATTTGAATAGTAGATTGGATGGTAAACACATAATTTTTACTGCAAAATGGCAGGAGCGAACGACTCAGGAAGTCGCTCTTTCCACGATAGGAAGCCATTCACTGTTTACGTCAAAACAATCATTGGTTGTAGCGTTGCCTTTCTTCTTTCAAAGTTTCTGTCATTGAATTTCCAATCGTAGCCTATTCGCGTTTGCAGTTCTGTCAGTCGTTGTTCAAATAGCACGTTCAGATTCTACAATGGATAGTTGCTGCTCTGCCCCGGGTCCCTCTTCTGGCCCAAGAGATCGTACGCGACTTTCTTCGCTGGCTAAACATATATGTCGTACAGACAGTCAGTTCCGCAGCCCACCGAGACTATGTCTCTTGCCACATTTTTCGATTCACTGGACCATCTCTATGCCGACTGGAGGGACGAGTCGTTCGATCGTCGTCGCGCAGTGCATAACCGTATGGCGGTCCAGAATCAAGACTCGACCAATGATGCTGATCATCGACAGCGCGACAGCCGAAATCGCTCTAACCAACAGTCGAGACAGTATCGCCGTGACGACGACCTAGCCCAAGAGGCATCCGGAACAACAAAGCGGCATCGAAACATAACGAAATCGAGTTGAAAGTCCTTCCTTCGTCAAGTTATGGAGGACCACGCTCATCTGCTGAGTATCCATCCATATATTCTGCCAAGTGTGATGTGGCGCAGCACAGATCAACATTTAGCAAACGAGATTCGAAAACATCATTCACTTGTAAGTGACCGTATGCCCTGAAACGAACGAAGTGAGAGAAAGGGTTTTAGTAAACACGGATGTGCGTGTGTGCGAGAAGTTGCAAAAAGAGGTGGTTTAACTGTATGTAGACTGTTCTGCCACGCACGATTCTCATTCGCTTTCGTGGCTTTGGGTACCTGCTTAAAATATTTTGCTGTTTTTGGATTAGATGGTTTTGGCTTAGGGTTGTAGGGTTATTGTGCATATTCATACAGGTTGTTATGCCCTGATTGCTTCATCATCTGCTTGTCGCTATATATTTTATTGCAACGCGATAAATTCTATCGCCACTATAGGACTGGTCTTACAATACCAACCAAATCCACGCTGCAATCTCTTAGCGCGCAGCTTGATACTTCTATTGAAGAAGATAAGAGAAGTACTCAGATTACATGAGCTGACACACTAAATGGAAATAAAGGCTCGCTATAAATAGCTACGTCAATCTCATAGAGGCGTTCATAAATACCAAGAAAGACTTTATACTGCGATATACTTGCCAGTCCAAATAAGGAGACGGCTGAGGATACCAAAGCTTACGTCATCCCTCTTACTGCGAGTGTTAGTCATCTGGGGGCTCCTTCATTAGCTCATTTTCTGTGTTTCGCGCTTTGTTTACAGTGGCGGCCGCTATCGCCTTCCATGTCTGAAACAGAGAGATGCTCATTCAAACCCTAATCACATGAGGCACTAGATCGAATATGGATTGGGAGTAAATTTCCAGTTTCGTACGTACATGGTAATAATACCTATGGAAACGCACCCTTGTCACTTATCTTTCCTTCAATAATGCAGCTAGCGATTGTTGAATTCCGTCTCACCCAAGAGCTCCTGAATTTCGACTGAGTGGCGCTATGGCTGAAAAAGCCCATCATCATACCCTTCGAAGATCTGAGGCATGTTGGCTCTGAAGGAAAGCACTTGAGCACTTGATTTTGTCTCTGAGCACAGTGTCTCCTCCCAGTACCAGAATCCATATGAGGCAAGAAGTCGCTCAATGTAGTCTCCAAAGGTATACCGTGTCCTATAAAGTTCCTCCCCAAAGTAGTGGTATGCGATATGGTCTTCGGGAATTCCACCTGGCGTCTGAATGAAACACATGCAAGCCTCAGGAACAAAGAAGTCAAATGGCAGTACTCTGCGATAGGTAAACCTCCACTCGTCATCTGGTCGTGGCACTATGTTATCTGGTAAAGGGAACCAGGTGATATCGCGCCAGTTGTCGCCAAAAGTTTCCTTGATAGGGAGAATTTTGATGCGGCCCGTAGATGGAAGATCCCCTATAGTCAGCTCAGGAGACGTGTGCTCCCATTCGAGAGCAAAAGAGCCGACTTGGGAATAGAACTCCTCCACACCTTCGGGCAAAATACCATGAGCGTATTCTTTTGCCTGATCTATCTCAGGCTGCGGTGTAGGTGGATCTAGTCTTGCTTCCGTGACTCGTATGTGTGGATGCTGCTGAAGAGTTAAGACCATTCGTTTGAGGCGTCGCTGAATATCGGAATCTATGGCTGTATCCGGGGGGACACAGATTAATGAATTAAATTCCTCACGCTCGGTAGAGTGTAGAGAATGGTCGTCTGCATGGAACGCTGTTGGTCCCTTGCTAGGCGGGCTGTCTCGATCTCCAGTATTATACTGCCGTTGCGTCGGCAAGCTACGTCCACCATGGGTTGATAAGAGCTCGGGGGGCTCGAGGTGAAGCAGGCCCGAATGCTGAGGTGACATAGGGTCGGTTTCAGCTTTCGCCTGCTCGAGCTCCTATAACCATGCCACATGAGTATCTGAACAACAATTTGTAAATACGAAGGTTTCTCACCAACGATGGATCATGCAGGATTCGCTTCGCCAGAAACAAAAATGGTCGGATTAGATTGTAGCCTTCCTTGACAGATATATCGTCGTACTGAAGACGCTTTTCTCGGTGGAAAGTAATTGATGCAGGACCCAATCTTCTATAAGGGAGGTCTGTTTTGTTGCCACACAGGGCGACCGGGAACTTTCCGTGTTCTATGGGGAGCTTGTCTTGGGTGTGTCAGTTGATGATAGCGACAATGTGTGCATTGAATCGACAAAATAACCATACCGTACCACAAAGGGATACTGTCCAGAGTCGATGGGCTTTGCAAATCGAACATCAAGATTGCAGCATCTGCGTCATCGACGTGTTCCTTTAGCGAGTCTGGGGAGTCGACTTCACCGGGTATGTCCCATATATCAAATTTGATAGAATCACGATTCTACCGAGCGATTTGTGTTAGGATTGCGCAAGCGGATAGATAATAATGGAGTATTACCGTGTTTATCAACAAATGATATACGGAGGGCTTATGACTTTGAGAATATTTGTCCGTATATTCTTCGGATTGACACCACTTTGCGAGGGACGTCTGGCATACGGTTAGCAGTGAGTAGAACCAGGACTGAGCCGGGCTAATGCGTGCAAAATATGCAAATTCCAACCTTTCCCACATTGCGGTCACCAAGGAGAACAACCTTGAATGCCTGGCTAGAGTCCTGGCGTTTCTCCATGAGGATTCGCTTCTAGCAGTAGTAATTGAAAGTTTCAGTCGAATTGAAGAGACTTTGTACAAGATAGTTGGAGAATGATTATATCCGATGAAGATGTCTTGAGACGCGAAGTTCCGAGGTGAAAACAGCGGCCACCGTGAGGCACGGCTGGGAATAAAACTTCAATGGTCCAGTACTGGGGAAAATTATTCATTGGAAATTTGAGAAGAAATATCAGCAGCTGCTCGGACTTTGCCCGAGCAGGGGTTCAATTAACTCTTCGCAGAAGCAGAAGGAACCTGAACAAAACAAATCAGATCAAACTTCTTGTCTCACAGTGACCAGCCACACCTGCAGGTTGGGCCATCAAAGAAAGGGGCAAGCAACCGCGGGGGAATGTGGGGAAGCACGTGTCGGGGTGACATGGACAGAAAGTATGGGTTAATATTTTGTAATTGCTTAAGCCGTAACAATACATAGCCATGCACTTGTTCACTCGTTTGGTGTATTACCATACAATTCCGGAATATATATTCAAATACCGGAAAAAACCATATATGGATTCCCGCATCATGTGATTAGGGTTTGAAAGAGCACCCCTCTGTTTCAGACATGGAAGGCGATAGCGGCAGCCACTGTACTATATTTCAATGTCGCTTTTCAACTTCCAATTTCTACATCCCCTAGCTTTCGTTTCAGGGCTGATGCGTGTGACGCGCGCGTCTTCCAGAAAAATTACTGCTTTTATTCATTTCTTAATAAGGTCTAGTGTATCTTGGCATTTAGGGTTTGGGGAACAACGAAAGAGTGTTGGGGGTGACACCGATTTCCGGAAATATTGTATGCCCTTGGCGGCTCACCTGTGGTGAGAATTTCGGTGGTTGTCGATGTGTATGATATAACGGGGCTCGCTTTTATTCCACGCAGAGAGACCGGTATAAGCGCACAGGGCCGTTGGAGCGGCGTAGCAGGACTCCAGCTATATACTGACTCAATTTGACATTGAAACGATAAATAAATATATATATCTATACACCATATTGCATTCAGAATCTATCTAACTAGATTGAAAGATCGAGCTCCAGACAGCGACCGAGATCTTCTATGAGGATGCGCAGCAAAAGCCCCATCTGGTGAATGCGATCAGTTCTATCTGTTGCCATTCCTTTTTTTTCGACAAATGATCTGGCTGACCGATTTCGATAAATCGTGCAAGAGTGTTGAGGAAAAACGCGATACCAGTAGGGACTTTGTGAAGAATGGGTAGTCAGGTGTTACATCGATCTCCGAGGAAACGAGAGAGCAAATGACCCAAAATCCTCTCACGAGGATATACAGCGGTCTAGTTTCAGCGGCATCGAGATATCACAAGCGCGACCCCTAATCGAGCAGAGCACTAAGTGGGAAACAGGCACGGAGAAGCCGAAAGCTCGAGATCTCCAACACCACTAAGAGGGAACTCCTCCTGATGTCAGTCAAGTTCAACAGCTCGCTGGACGTTCTACGAGGTCGGTTGAAACAGCAACGATATGATTTCACGTTTATGCGCTACGAAGCCTACTACTCAACTCGAGTCGAAACTTAGCTGGAAATTTCAATGGTACGTCGTGGGATGTATACAAGGACTGGGTGTATACTCCTGAAGAGGCGCCTTAAACCGACAAGGATACTATGTCGATTTGTTCTGGAGAGCGTGAGAAGCTGGATATCGCCTTGCGGAAGTGATCCAAGACAAGATAAGATCTTGCCGACTCTCCAATAGGTCATCTCATGCAGTATAAGATCGGAGTTTGTTGGATTATCTAGTATAGCGGAACGCTCATGTATTCCAGAAGGGGAGAATGGAACAAGCTCTCAGAGATGTTGCATAGACTTGGGGAGTTCCAATTGATACTAGACTGTATCTTGCATTGAATCTACAACCCAATAGGTTTCATATTCAATAAGGTATTGAACGCAAATACCATATTAGTGAATGATAAGTATTGAAAGACGATAGTGATATCACAAAATGGCAGGTGCAACTATTATGGTAATCGTTCTTTCCATAACAGGAAAGCGCAGATGGTCTTTCTCCCTAAAAGAACGAATCTTCCCATTTAATTCGTCCTGTTCGAGTCCCTAGGAAAGGAATATGTTTGTATTGATCGAGAGAATTGCTTGTTTTGTCAATTTTTCAAGTAAATTCTTCCAGCGGAGAATATGGGTAACATTTGCTCGTCCCCAAAGCCCCGAGCGAGGACGCCGAAGGCCCGGGGACATCCACCCGCGCGATTGAACAAAAGCGAGAAAGCAAGACCCAAAAGCAATGAACTTACGAACGCCGAGGCTGCAATGATGGCAGCGGGCGAAACGGCGAGAAGTAGGAGAATGGCAACTCGGGATGTCGCCAGCCATGGCAGAACATCATCGATGGGCGAGGACATCGAATTGCAGACAGCTACTCCGATTTCACATAAGCAACCAATACAAACACCCCATTTGATTCATATAATAAACACATCTACGGGGTCTGGAAGAATCCCTGTGCCGTCCGCCGAAGATCGCGCGCAAAGACCCCAAGGTAGTGCTGCTGGGGAGCCAACTGGATATGAAAATATCCAGATAGTCAAGTGTTTGGTAGCTCCCGATGGTACGTATTTATAGTTTTTGATATAACCACAAGTTCCGCTGATAAGATACTCAATTGGCTTCGGGTTTGTTCCACGTATCCCGTGAGTCGAGAGAGAATGTGGCTTCGCGAGCAATGGAGAAATGTAATGCTTTTCGATGGCGTTTTCGAGAGCGTTAAGGAGATTGCCACCTTTTTTTCATCCCTATTTGTTCTTCTCTTCAGTTCTGCATTCTCGTTGGCTACATGTCTCGGCGATTCATTCTCTGGATTATACCGAGTCTCATGTTGTTATTGTGTCACATACATGTTGTTGTTCTGTTGTTTTGATACCGAGAGTCTTTCCTTGTTTGTTATATCTAGAGGAATATTTGGAACTACCAAAGTTTTCATGCTCGAATGCTCGGCTATAGTATGTTTCTTTATAGACATCAAGTAAGACAGATTCGTATATCGCTTAAATATTTCCTTTGCCAATTGGGCTTTCAATTATTTCTCCATGGATTAGAGATTTTCCTTGCTGAAAGTATGTAGTAGAGTATCCAATAGAAACCAAGGCCCTTGGGACATCAACCCATTGATCTTGGTCTTTAATCGCAACCTGCCAATCAGGATCCGACATGATATCCTTGATAATCTCCGCACTGGGGAGGATATATTCAATGAAACAGTCACATTCAGCGAAATCCCAGGTGGGTCTAAAACTTCCGATTTCTTGTTTCAAGCCCTCATTGAGAGACGGTGGCGTAACGAACTATTTATCAATTTAATTATCCATTAGGTGACCTGTCGAGGGTCCGGGAAAAATATATACGCACGAGTGAATAATCGATGACACCGTATTTCTTGAAGACTGGAATTGCGAGAGGGAGATGCTCTTTGACTATCCAATCGATGAATGCCTCATGAGTATGTTGCGGTTGACGGTGGTGGGTGATTGTGAATTTCACAGGTGGGGTTTCGGTAGCTGCAGACATCTTGATATTTTCTGTTTTTCAATAAAACAAATTCAAGTTTGATGGAACAGGCATGACTTGATTTAAATATGAAGATTGAGCGGCTTGGGGATTTAGAGCCGATCTGACGTCAGCCCAACTCTTTAGAGTCAGCGCATAAAGGCACTTAGACTCTCACAGTTTAACAGCATTCATGAGACCTTTTTGGCCCCAGTTTCGGCCTCAAGGCGTAAACTTTGATTTTTCTATGTTCTAGGGCGGAAATCAATTTACATGCTTTGGCCTCCCATCGAGATAGGACGGGTCTAGTGCAAAGTTTCACCCGATGGCATGTTAAGTCTCCCGAGAGCTTTTGAGTAACGAGGGAGAGTTTCTCAATGCGTTAATGCGTCTTGGTGGAGATGTGTGACCGAGGCCACAGTCGAGCGTAAGAACGCCGCTGCAGATATTTCTGAACTATCAGGATATCGCTCATAAAGGTTTCCCATTTCGAGGTAATCAAGAAAGAGGCGGAATCACGCATAGACTAATGGAAGGACCGAGCCCATCATCGGATGCCTTGCCAAGACATACTGACAAGGGAACCAATCGTAACTAATCACGTCTACATTTTCTTTACCCGTTTATTGTATGTAGTAGCTTCTTTGAAAGTAGTTTAGTGTATCTTGGCGTTTAGGGTTCGAGGAACGAAGAGAGTGCACGTCGTGACACCGATTTCCGGAAATACTTTAAATCTAAAAATGTACTTACAATCAAGCTTATACATCCATATTCATTTCGATTGCATTCAATGAATGGTAAACATTGGTGATTGGGACAAGTAGAGGAGGGCTGTTTGGAAAACCGTTTCTTCTGTTTCTACCTAATTTTCTTTCTTTCGCCCTATATCCAAGGAAGCACCTTACTTCTCATACCCTAGAGTATGCGAGGAGAATGCCTCTCCCCCATCATCTCATACTTAGCCCTCGGCAGAGACAAGTACGAACAGGCCCTGGAGAGGCGCAGTGAATACAACTGGGACTACATATGCCACTCAAATATGTCACCATTTACAGAGGTAAGATAGCTTTGGCTCTTCTTTAGCGTTGTAATTTACTGACACATCCTGAAGCAGTATTCACTGGATATGACGCATTCCGGGGCACACGGACGATAGCATACACCAACAATGAGATGCATTCCTCGCTTGACCACGGACCTTTAAAAGGCCCGATTGTTTACCAGACAGCAACGCTTGATCTTTGTCTATTGCTTCTATCCATGAAGACCCGCCATCCTGCGTTTCTACACTTTGCGTGATCCGTTTGCTCCAACCGTTTGAAAGGTGGCCGTCGAAAGATACATAGGGAGAAATGGGCAACGGTTGGTCCCAATACCTCAAAAGCCCGAAGTGGGCGCACGACTCATGCTCAAGAATTTTCCGGTGAGTTCAACTTAGAGACTCAAGGTAAGGCTCCTGACAACGAGAATATGTAAAGTGCCTATGGACTCACAGCATCCCCACTTTCTAGCAATCAAGCCTCGATTGAGGCGGGCATAACTGCTCGTCACGGAAAAATGGCTCCAGATACTCTAGGCTAGAGTTGAGCGAGTCTTCGAACATCCTCAAATTGTTGAGATTCTCATGGCTGAACGTGGGCGACAAGAAAAGGTACTTGGTTGTGCCGAGTGGAACTGCCTCCTCCAATCCACTGTAGGTTTGAAACATTTCGAAAGGCCAAGTGACTTTTCTTAAAGAATGCATCACTAAAATGAGATTCATGGGATAGTTATGTCTTTCGTTGGGGATGTGCGATGGTTCTCTTTATACAGGAGGCACCATATTGCCAAAAGGCATTGTTCAGATGCTATCTACTACAGCCAGGTTCCAGAACCCTCGCTGCGGTTTACCCATATTGAACAAGATTTGAACGGAAAAGTCATTCATCACAAATCTCGGACGGCACATCAGCTTGCCTATCAGGGAAACACCGGCGCCGAGGCTTCATCAATGGCAGCGGGCGAAATAGCAACGAGCGAAAGATGGACAACTCGTGATGTCCCCAGGCGGTCTCTCCATAGCAGAGGACTCTCATCGGGCGAGGAGATCGAATTACAAACCGCAGCTCAAATTTACTGTCAACGAGCGTGACAAAAGCCATGTCTACTGCACGTCGTCAATACATCGAAGGCTGGAAGAATACCTTTGCCTGCGACTCCGAGTTAGGGGCAACGATCCGAATGAGGAGCTCCCGGTGGTGCCGAGTGGATATCTTCATATCTGCGGAGATGAATATGGGTGAAAGTCTCCTTCAACAGAGCCACTGTTCTCTGTGCCAAGAGACGTTCGTGATATCTCTTCATTGACGCCCCAGAACTACTTGAATCAATTTCATTGAATCCGGAACAGCGAATACCGTCTTTCAGATGGTCAGCTCGCCGCAATTTGAGCTCACCGGTCTGTCGGTACAATCTGTCATATATATCGATATCAGCGACCCTCCTCCAAATCTCTACACTTCCAAGATCGGTTGCACGGAGAGCAGTACACCAATTCCATTTGGATTTTGGAGAAAGAGGACTGCTCGTTAGCTAGGCCTCTCTCTAAAGTATCTTCCACTCTTCGCACAATTGTCAAGATACTACCGAACAGCCCAATACCAAACGAGGAAAAACATAGAAATAAGAGCTGATACCAAGAAGATTTCAACGGACCTGGACTCATCAAGATCGTGGCTTCCATTCTTGAGCTTTTATGTTTATATCTTTCTACGCTGTCTTATTCAACGACTTTGTGTTTTCATTTCCGAGTTTTTTTTCAGCGATGCACGATGCACAGGATATATTTTGTCTCTAAAGAAGCGCTATTTCTGAATATTACACGCTATTCGGTAAAGAAGACCAAAACATTTATTCGGTTTGATTTCGGATGTGAGATTCTCCAGACCTCCATACATGAACCCCACGAAAGGAGAACTTCATACAGCGGCGAAACCAGGAATTCCAGATTACCCTGTGTCTATTAATATCACCACAAGGCTTCACTGGGCAGAGTTTAACAACCTCTCCCCAGATCTTACCGAGAAAATGCTCGAAAGAGTCGTGTTTATTCCAGACAAACAAATGGAAACTGCGGAACAATGGGGTTAGCTTCTTATGAATTACCTGGCGATGGCCAGGTTGGAGATTTCAAAGGCTGTTTTCTCGGCCGTGCAAGGGAAATTAGCACTGACTAGGGACAAAATCGATATTGACCACAGCATTGTGTGCCGGGACCTGCACCTCCGAGGCGTGGAGTGAACAGCACTCAAGGCTGACAAGTCGAACAGGGTCTGAGCGAAACAAAACCCTCTCAATTGTGCTTCTGAAGACCAATTGATTTACCAAATAGTGACGATATGAGCATTTCAATAGCCACTGTACCCTGATACAAGGCGGCGACGGCTTCACGCTCGGGTTCCCTCCTCCACGAACAACACAAATAGAACATCATTCGACTAGGATTATGAATTTTCTTCGGAAAATCTAGACACAATTTTGTGTAGGCCTTTGACCCGGGTACACCTTTCCATACCAGTAGACTCTGTCGATAAACAATTTGTCCTGGACGATCAATAACCAACGTTTTATTTCATCAATAATTAGTCTAGCCTTCGATGAATCTTACTTAGATATTAAATTGGATTGAGTTCTAGCTAATGTTTGAATATACTTCATAGTGAATATGTGGATATAGATACTCATACATGATGGCAGGAGCGAGGAAGTCGTTTTTGCCACGACAGAAAACCACCGAGTGTTTACATGACAACAAACGTTGATCTCCACTTGTTGCTTCTTTCAATCACAATACTCCGTTGTCTGCTTCCGCGAGGGATCCTGTTGTTTGGAATTGATACGAAAATCACTTAAATTGCGGAGATGGGCTGCTGTCTGTCGCTCCCTGCACCAAAACCCGCAGCCGGGTCGAACACACGACCCGGGAGTCCCCAGCCCTACAGAAGAACTCACCAGGCATATGAGCTTAGTGAGTTCTCACTGTCGGAATATCAAGCCTCAATTGAGGCGGGGGTGGCTGCTCAGAGCCGACGATATATGTCTACAGGTACGTTTCTAGCGATACATATGGCCCTGGCGAAGGAGCGCAGATATTGACTGGAAGGTCTAGCCGAGGGAGATATCGAGTTGCAAAGAGCTCGACAAGCCACCGTCGAGCGGATCTTAGAGAGACCACAACTCGGGACCCTTAGTTCCCGTGCTCAAAGGCCGCGACGTCTAGCACCTGGTGGTGCCGAGTGGGTTTAATGCAAAGACCAGTGTAAGCGTGAGACGTGATCCAATTTCTTTGCTTTCTAAGTCATAACCCGTTACTGAAAAGTTTGTTAGACAAGGCTGGTAGGGGGATAGAGGGATTTTGCCGTTAAGCGCATTTTGTGATTTAAATGGCGTTTGGATAATGATAACCTGAGGGGTTTATGTTTCATCAGGGTGTGTTGATCAGGGAGTCAATCAGGAATACCAGAATATTCAAGTCGACTCCTTTTCCAGTCATCATCAGTAGCATCCCGGGCTACCGAGTGCTTTTTAGAATAATTCTAGGGCGCTGGGTCTAGGTTGCTGGCTTTTTATTAACTTCTGGAACAGCTTCACTGTGCCTTTTCTTCTTCGCATATTTGGGTCTTACAGTCATTTTGGCCAGATTGAGAACTGCTGAGTCTTCCATAACTCTGCTTACTCTCATCATGATCGATCGATCATGGCTGTATTGTTGATTTTGATTCAATATCAAAGTGCTTCTTTGGCTGTTTGCTCATTTTCACATACAATCGTCAATTCCTTTGATACTTATCCCGTTACCTCGCCCTATCATCGTTTGCCAACTATCGTTTCTGTTCCAACTATCTTCACCGCGCTAACTTCATACTCTGAGTAATTACAATCTAATCAATCACCCCGGCGCGACAACATTTCAACCTTTCAATATCCCTTTGTCTCGGAGCTTGCTTCTGATGTCAAAGATAGTCTCCGTTTGAAGGAGGCTGCGGCATGGGGTACGGCCAAAGGCTATCATAGATACTGTGAAACAACCGGTGAATCTCTTACCTCGGATCCAATATCTATTCTTGAGCAAATACAACATCAGCAAATCCACTGCGCAAAGATATCATAACCAGTTGGTTGTCTCACCACCCCATAGTCAATTATTACCCTGGTACAGAATCATCTGTGTATCCGATTCCGGAAGTCTCTCTCACTACAGTACAACCGTGCAGGCTAACATCCACCTGTCGGATCTCCTGTTGAATATGTGTATAACGACACAGTGGTTTGGTCCCCGATTTCGGGGATGAATGTCATCAGGAGAAGACTCGGAATGTCTGCAGTCTCGGTGTTCTGTGAGACCTCCGTAAGCCATGGAGCGCCGGCAACCGGCTATATCTCATCCTCCTACATGGTTCATGTCGGGAACCCTTTTTAAGATTTCCTCTGCCGCAAGTTCTGGGTATGTGGGAGTGCTAGAGAGATCGGAGTGGCAGCAGGATCAGCAGCTTGCCAAGTGCACCAGCTCCATATATTTCTGCCATTCCGATGGTGCATATTGAGATATAGTCCGATTCTGGTGCTTTCGAAGTTGGCAAAGCATCAAATAATTCAAGCCAAGCAATACCAACTACACTGTATAGTGTCATCCCGAGCCAAGATCGTTTTACAAATGACAGATACAACTGATCCATTGACACCATGTATTTTGGCTCTTCGACCAAAAAGGATCCAACTTGACTCATCTGCGCTAACAGGACCCGAGTAGGAGATATTCGGCTTCTTCATAGACTACCAACCGCCTGTTCTCACGCAACCTCGATTCAAACGGCGGCGTGCCCCCGAGACTGCGAGAGTGTTACGACGTCTACGTGATGAAATATGGACCCAGGGGCTGAACCAAGCAGCTAATTGGGAGATTCATGTTCGAAAGGAATGTGTCAACAGGAAGCGGTGCTAACTCCAGACTTCTTCGCAACAATCGCGAAATATGCCAACGCCGGGGTCGATGTATAAATTGGACGCTCGGATTGTGCTCCACACGGGATCGAGGTATGTACATTCTCCGATGGGAATTGATTGACTCCAATACTTGGAAAAAATGATTAGATGTCTTCGAGTTACCTTCTTTTCCTTTTGTATTAGATTCCCTATCTCAATTGTGTAGACTTCTGTGAATATTGACATCAAGTTATGCTTGTGGATCAATTCTCCACATTTCGCCGCAACCTCGGCTCATCGACTTCTCCGCATCGCATGCGCGCGCCAACGTTGGATCTCTTCTTGAAATATTTCTTCAATCCAGACGGACCTCAAATAATTCCTAAACCACTCAAAGGACATATCCATACAGACCCAGATCATTGAAGCCCAGGAACCACGCCATCCAACTTCTCGCCATGTCCGGACCAGCAAAAACCTTCAACGGCTGGGTCGCCCATGACGCCACGAACCCCCTAACATTCACAAGCTTCACACCAAAGCCCTTCACAGAAACAGACGTCGAGATCCGCGTCACTCATTGTGGAATCTGCGGTACAGACGTACACACCTTACGCTCAGGCTGGGCCCCAACAGATTATCCCTGCGTCGTGGGCCATGAAATCATCGGCATAGTCGAGCGCGTCGGTTCCAGTGTACCGAATCTCGCATCATCAAGTGCATCCCGTGAGATCCGTGTCGGTGATAGAGTCGGCATTGGTGCCCAGAGTGGATCCTGTCTTAAAGCAGATTGTGAAGCTTGTGCCGATGGACAGGAAAGTTATTGTACCCGGATGACTGGCACGTATAATGGACGATACGCAGACAAGTCTAAATCGTACGGCGGATTCGCTGAGCGTTGGCGCGGACCTGCGCATTTCGTCTTCAAAATTCCTGACGCACTTCCGTCTGCTGAGGCTGCGCCTTTATTGTGTGGTGGTGTGACTGTTTTCGCTCCATTGAAGAAATACGGCGTTGGTCCGGGCAAGAAAGTTGGGATCATAGGTATTGGTGGACTGGGTCATATTGGTATTCTCTTTGCGAAGGCCCTTGGTGCTGAGCAAGTTGTGGCTATTTCTCGATCATCTAGTAAGAAGGCCGATGCAGTGCAGGGGCTAGGCGCGGATTCGTTCATTGCAACGGGCGAAGAGAAAGGGTGGGCGAAGACTCATTCTCGTACGCTGGATGTGATTATTTCGACTGTTTCAGGGCCTGATATGCCACTGAGTCAGTATCTGCGACTTTTGAAGCGGGATGGTGTTTTCGTTCAAGTTGGGGCGCCGGAGGATCCATTACCTCCTCTTGCTGCCTTTTCGCTCATTCAGAAAGGGGTTAAAGTGACTGGCTCGAATATTGGATCCCCCGGTGATATTCGGGATATGTTGAAGTTGGCGGCTGAGAAGAGGGTTTTACCTTGGGTTCAAAAGAGAGATATGCGTGATGTTAATGCTGCTCTTGGTGATATGCATGATGGGAAGGCAAGGTATCGGTTTGTTTTGGAGAATGGGGAGACTTCGCACGGAAAAGCTAGATTGTGATTCTTTAGTACCAGCCTTGTAAATGGGGTTGGTCTATCTTGTGGATGAGGACCTTGATAGAGCATAGAGGCTGTACATAGTGGGTAGATTCCCGAATATGACTCTTCAACATACAACTCACTTATGGGTATATGGAGGAACTTTAGAATTCCGATAAACAAGAATTGCGTGTGAAGCCGATAATTGTCGCTCACAGTAGAGATGCAGAGCCAGGCCCATACAATTTGAGGGTTTATTGGCAGTATGCTCTAAGCAGTACCAGGGGCGAGTTGTATTCAAAGACTGTAAAATCCAGAATGTGACTTTCTTAATTGTGCAACACCTGTGTTTATAGGGTGGCTATATAAACTCTAGATTTAGCTTAACTTTGACGACTTTCTGAAAACTTGAGGCTTCCCGATTTCTTGAATGTAAAATTCCGAGTTGAGCCATCGCCAATGCAATACCTTCCAGCGCTCTTTTTCAAGGCATAATATTGGTTTCAGGACTGGGATTGCAAGATGTTTTCCGAACCACACGTCCCGAAGTGGATTTCCCTCAATGATAGAGATGAGGATAAATGGGCAGCGTACGTTGTGCCCCCATCCCAATTCGAAGTCGGCCCTCAATTCTGCAGCGAAAAAAAAAACATTATTCTCCGCATGAGGATCGTAGTCTTTCGGCTCAAATGACTCATTGTTTCGGCCTCAGATTGGAGTGCTATTCGGGAAGAATCAGTCCAAAGGGGACTATCCCATTGTTCCGTTCTTAGGAATCTTTGCAGCCTAGCGGATGCCATTATGGAAGTTGATGGGGAAGACGACATGGCTGGATCCAAAGTTGAAGATCCTCTACCGAAGGCTTCTCGTTGCATTTTGGCAGAGAAGATTCAGCTTGATAGCACCTCATAGCACGCGAGGATAGTTCGTCCTTATTTAAACGGAGAGAACGCCTGCAAAGGATTCTGGGGCATGGAGACGTAGATATCACGAGTCACACAGATTGTTGGTTGCCATGTTGAACGATGATAGATGTTGTGTGGAAGTTAGAAAAAGGATGGTTGATGAAATAGCATTGAAAATGTAGAAGTTGTTCAAGACAATTGCTTTCTGAATACAGAGAATGATCATGGAATTGTGCCCCAAGAGGAGTATTCCAAGGCTGTCTTTGTTACTTTGCAAACAGGGAGATGGCCTTCCACCGGTGAGGTAATGGAGAGACATTCACTAGTAGAGAAGGTTCCATAACGTTTCTCCCGTCTGTCACTGATTTCACGAAGGTTTGTGGGATGAGAGATGGTTGTGGTGAATGGTAATGGCTTGGCTTGTCTACTATTATGAAGGGCGCTGTTACATGACTAAGCAATATGGTATGCCTTCAACACTACAAATCTTGAAATAACAATGTAACCGCTGAAAGATATGATTCTGAATCATGAAGTTTGATGTATCAGATAGTGAAGGAATCACATGGATCATACATGACAGGCTGCTCATTATGGCGAAGTTGGATGTGTTCATCACTAAGGCAAGGAGCCCATCGAAAGCTTGAATGAGCATGCTTTGATGTCTATCAAGTCAAAGGAATCACCTGCAACTAATCTGAGTCTCTGGGGCTTAGGACAGTTCATATCCTGACTCATTAAAATTCACAAACTCTACCGAATCAATTGACATTTGAAACTACAAGTTCCATTCTCAGCTTAAAGAGCACGATATTGACATCCAGATACAATGCCAAAGAACAACACAATGGCTTTCTTCGCGCATTCGAAATTGGTCGAACTGAATTCAAAGTACAAATATTTGGCTCGTCATTACCAGATACATCCACCTAAGACCAAACATCCAACACATCTACTCAGAGCACCTCTTAAACGGCAGACACTTCATCACCCCGAGCAACCGGAAACCTACGCAACATAAAAGAGAATATACTCCAACCTATATTTATATATTGATAGGATTCGCCAAAATGCCCAATACCCATCATTGGTAAGTAGTATACAAGACCGAAAGTCGAAAAGGAATCTAATTAGAAGGCAGTGAAGTTTGCGGAAGGGCGGCCAGTGTTCGATGTTTGCACCAGGGTCATGCATGGGAATGTAGATCACACAATCGATACATCCGATCTGGGAAAGAGTGTATCTCATGCAAAGAAGCAGATGTCCGCCAGATCGCAGAAGCGAGAAAGAAGAAAGAGAAAGCGAAGTATGACATCGAGAGACAGAAAACGAAGGACGGCAATGACGATTCGTCTCGGAAAAGGAAACGTAAGCGCGGAAAATAGAGCACGCTGGAATTGGCTCGGTAATCAGGCTTGGACCAGCAGAGGAACTTGCTACGACCTTGGATATGAAGCTCGTTGACAACTGCGATTGCTAGGATGAGTACTTCCAGTCGCCAAGCATGGTTATCTAGGGGTAAGTAATTAGAGCTCTAGTTTTTTTTTCTTCATTTTCTAGAACATGTACTATCTTCCGGCTGGTCAACAATTATATTCTAGACTACCTAGTGAGGCAATACCCTTGTCAACAAACTTGGTCGATCTCATCGATTCAGGCAGGGTTCGGAGCAGAACGAAATGGAGTGTTTTCTTCTACAGATGTGAGCCTTATCGAGGAGTTCTTTGCTGACCTGAAAATCTTTCCTTGACAAAATTGGTCTTTCTTCAAATGAAATCTGGATCAGCTATGCGACAAGTCCGTTCGATGGTGAATTGCCATAGTTGGTTCCAGGAAAGACAGCGCAAAGGAACATATTGGATATGCAGGTCAGACTGTAGTAGAGATACTATCTCTTGCTATAGTATAGCCTCAATTACATACTGCTACGCCAATGTCATCACTCTTCTCCATATGAGTGTGTGAAGGATAGGACATATATCACGGAACTTTCGACGGATGTCGAAAAAGATCTTTGAGGGTTATGTGGGAATAGACCTTTATGCAGAAGTCGAGAGTGCTGTGGACTCTTTCATATCAGCGTCAAGAAACAACATGGGGACTTTTTTTTCTTGGCCTTCAGGTTCTTGCCCGTAATGTTTATCATTCGTTGGATACGTTCTGAGCAATAACATCATGATTCTCGCATACGTGGGGCTATGGATGGTGTAATATCCACGCCCAGCCAATCCTGCGTAGTTGGGCCGTATCTAAAGCTGTTAAGTCTCTCATGCAATTATCAATTGTCCTTTCAAATCCCTAAGATAATGCCTTTACCCTACATTGAAAAAAGAACAAAAACATTCGATTTATCTTCCATATAGACCCCGAATACCTTCGTAGATCAAAATCCCGTCTAAAAGCTATTTACACTGTAGTCTTGAAATTCCTCACTGAAAGAATAATCCGCATATCCTTCTGCGGCCATTGGTAAATAAAACATTTTCCGGTCACAGGGAGTGAGTTTTAAGCCCTGTCGAATCCTAAATGGTAGATCCGGATTGGAGATAAAATGCCGTCCAAAGGCAATCAGAATGTTTTTGCTCCTGAACTCTCCATCAAGAAAGGCCATTAAGACACTTAGTGGGGAGAAGCTGCCACGTACTTATGTTAGTGCAGTTCTCCTATTGGTAACAATGCTCGTTAGGAATGCCTGGGCATGCTAAGTCCTTCGCAACAATAGGTCTCGGAGGGAGAAGTCACCTCACGTATAGAGGAAGCACGTGCAACCCTTCACAAAGTCCAACGGACATGAAATCATTGAATACCTTTGCGGTATTGCAACTCTTCCGTTCTTGGGGTATTCGTGCAGAAAAAAAACCTGGAGTATGCCGAGTACCTTGGCTATTTGAGCGGCAAGGATCTATACCCCGACATGAAGTTTACCAAATTCGAGGACTATGTCAAGGATATTCTAGAAGGAATAGTAGAGGGAGGTTTATCAAATCCAGAAATAATTGGTACCTAGTACTACTTCTGCATACGAACTGAAACTAGGAGCATAGTTAAACGGTTTGACATGGCAACATGTCCTACTACCTTGGAGTTACACTATATTATGGAGCTAGACAGGCCGAATAACAATATTGGAGTATTATTTTGACGATTCTAAGCAGGAGGTGCCGCTGAGTAGTCTAGAAATATCATAAGATGTTGGCTTTTTCTACAAGACCGTCGCAAAGCGTCAATAGAAACTTATGGTTGATAGGTTGGAAGTGGTGATGAGTGAGTTCATTGTTAGTTTGTAAGTAAATGAAGCACTGAGAATGACTATACCTGATTTCCAGTGCCATGGACGTGCCGATCTTGTACGTGAGCTGAAGTAGCAGAGGGAAGCGACAATTCGTAACGAATCCCAGAGCCAGGCCGCTTCAGCACCTACCTAGGCGCTGAAAAGGGTAGGTGCCCAGGCAGTTATATAAAAAGCTCTAGTTCCGGAATTTTCCCGTGATAAAATTATGGAGGAACATGGAATTTGTAGAATTATTCTGAATATAACCCAGTAGATCTTTGAATTTGATTCACGAAACAAGTTTAAGTGTGTGTGGTGACATTGATTTCGGGACTTCCTGTAATGAAATGAAGGACCGCAAGAGGATGCCCTGAGCATCAACCAAGTTATAGACTAAAGTGTAGATTAGTTGCTTTTTGGGGGTTCTAACACTGAATGTCCAAAAAATTAAAAACCAGAAAATCGTGTTGAGTATGGAAGGATGACGGGAAGTTATCGGACATGTAGCTTGAAGTTAGCATGACCAATTGATCACCACCGATCTCTGATAAAAAGACAAAGAGTAGCAATTCATCAATGTCTGAGAATCCCACAATTCAGTATCCGCGATTTTACAAATGTGTTTCCGAGACCGACTCAATTGCGTAGTACGGAATGTGCAATGTCGCTGTTGATACCACATAAACCTACATATCTCATCAGCAAGCAGACTTGTGGTCATAAACTTATTTCGCATATAAGTACTAAATTAAATGACGTTCGCTAATACCTAACATATTCTTCACACTAGACCTCGGAAGACTAAGTCGGCTACATGAAAATTTAGACATTCCAAAGCATCTTAAATTTCGAATAGACAGTAGCAGCCAATAGCACGTTGCCTTAGATCAGCAAAATGCTATTAATGTGGACTTCAAGCGTGGCGAGACGTTGCATGAGGGGCCAAGTCTAATTTCCCCGCTCGAAATGAGCCAGTTTTAGACGAGCGACTTGGCTGCCAGTCCAGATCACGGGCTACACGGCTTGAATCTCGATATTAGAGATAGCGAAGGACATGTTCAGTATGTGACATGCAAAAATATCCTCTGTCGCAAGTCGATCGGTCCTTATCTTGGTTCCTGACTCCGAGCCCGTGCATGGTGGCTTGGATACATGTCTCACGCCACTCAGCCGTCTCATCACATTAAGAACAAGGGTCTCAGCAGTTCCATTTTCCTAATGAACCACTCCTACTTCCTTTTAAAAGGGAGCAGGGGCGCTGTATAATCTGCATTTAAGGGCTACATCCGCGATGTTTGATAGTCTGATCAAAGATTTCCTAGATGTAGTACCAACTCGATCAACGCGTAATAAATTCACTACAGGGAAGAAAGAATGCAAGTAGACCACCCAAGTATATTAAAACAGAGATAGGAAATAAGTGACCGAGGCCCTCATATGCGAATAGTTCGAACAAAATGCTTATGAAAGAGGAGGTCAGGGGACAAGACCCAGGGGACAGCCAACGAGAAGCTCTGGGGATCACAAGATAAAGAACAAGCAAAGAAGATACCGAGGAGCTTTAGAGAAAAACGTAACTTTGACCTCTCCGGGCGTGCAGGCGGTACCCAAATCCTAACATCTGGTTGCTTGCTGAGGTATTTCGACCGATGGTTACTTGATGGGATACGACGAATGCGTACTTCATGCTCCACTTTCCCCGCATGTCGATTGTAGATCTTCTTATTCCCCACGGGGCTCTATATCCTCCCGGCCAATGATGCAATTGCTAATAGTTACTGCAGGGGAGCAATAGCTCGCTTCTACGATCGCATTTATGTATGTGCTGTTGTCCGTCGTTGTCGTCGGATTGACTTGGTGATCTTGGTCCCGATATTTTTTTCCCCTGTCAATATGTCTCCCATAGAAGGAAAGCGTATCTTAGGTGCGAATAGGGGGCCATTGCTCACGGCTGGAGATGATGGGCCTCAGGGATTAGAGAAGGTAGAGTCTGCTGGCGGTCTTTCACTTCATCGGACCCCTACGCGGACGGAGAGACTGCGTCGACATTGGAAGCGATTTTGGTTGATTTACTGCATTGGCAATGTGATCTTTCTTGCGATTTTCCTTCCAGTCTTGTGAGTTTCTTGAGAGACGACCCTTGAGAGATAGTCTAGGTCTAATCCCCTTTCTAGTTTTCTTGTCGCAATTCCTGCGATCGCACAATTGGTCGTCAACAAATCTGACATTGTGCTTGTCAATGCGGTTGTCAATGACCCACAGCCAAATTCCACTATCATGACCCTCGAAACAAAGGTGGACTTGAAGATCGCTCTCACAGCGCGTATTGAGCCTGTGACTTTAGCTTTATTTCAACGCGACTATGGTGTTGATGACGCATATGCGAAGATCGATATTCCCGGGCAGAAGATCAAGGGCAATCATAGTCTTGGAATTACAGATACACTGACTCCTCTCTTGAACCAAACAGCCTGGCGAGAATTCGTTCACCAAGTTGTTTTTCAAGAAGAGGTTAGTCTCGCTCTAGATGGCTGGACAAATGCCTATCTGGGTGTGCTCAAATCGCATGTTCATCTCGACAAGAATGTTGTTACACCAGGTATGAACTATATCACATATTTTGCTTTTTTCATTTATCAATTATCCCCCTTTTCCCTTGCATTTGGCTGTCCAATAATCACCTTCTTTCACAAAATCTCAATCCAAACCAGTTCTAATTCCAATAATCAGGGTTAAACCAATTCGATGGATTCTCGATCTCCGACGCGACCCTCCTGCTTCCACCTGAAGACGACGGAACAAACCTCATCGGCAACGTGACTCTTCCCAACCCTAGCGTCATCAGCCTGGAGGTCGGAACTCTTATACTGGATGTGAAAAGTGCAAACACCGTCATCGGCAACGTGACTATCAACGATGTCGTGCTCAAGCCAGGTGACAATACATTCCCGATGAAGGGTGTTCTGGATATACGATCTATTTTCAAAAACCTGGGCAGTATCCTGAAAGCGCAATCGTCTGCTCTCATGAACGGTTCCTTAGCCATTGACTCAGTCGCACGCTCAGTCGTATGGAAGGGGACGCCTGTTGATTATTATGCTGATATTTTGAAAACGCTCACCCTGTCAACGGAGATTCCTCTGGGAGACACTATCAAGAACACGCTCAAGAATCTCCTTCATGGCAAGAATTTGACCGGCGCGCTATCATCACTTACCGATGGGAATGGTGGTTCCCTCTCATCGAGATCTTATAGTGATGGTGAGAATCGAGGGCCAATTGATCTGGCACCGTTCTTAAAGGGGAATCAGTACGTTCAAGACTTTTTCCATGATGTTGACGCCGATCAACGAGATACGATGATCGATGCGGTAGCTGCGGTCTATCATAAGCTTTAATTATAATTAATGAATTTACGCTTGATGTTTACGTTTCATGCTCCATCCACGAAGTATGATGTGCTTAGATACTAAAAATGATGAGCTAGTTCAGTAGCATACAACAGTGCGATAAGATCAATACCTTCTCTCGGTCGCATGTTGCGGAGAGAGCCTTCGCACAATATTGGTAATAATAATACTATGTTTTTGAAGTCTGATAAAATACAAGCTAGAATACTTACAGGACCTTTGATCTGCTTCCTATCTGGAATTTGAAGATTATCCGCTAAAACGCCCTTCAGGCACCTAGAGATGCTGACTTGTCTGCCTTGCCCCTCGCGGTGCTGCATTTCTTTTCTTTTCCTGCATTATCCACACACATAACACGGCGTAATCGGTAAAAAAGAAGTATTTATTGAGCCTCATAGGCTCGAGTTTAAATGTCCATTCTGCTAGTTCTACTTCTAATCTCCCACCCCCCTGCTTATTACGACCGAGTGTCGAATGCCCGGAATCAGATCAATGAACCAAGATACCTCTTAGATATCATACGACGTTTCGTATGAAGCTCGGTCATGCGTCTTCTCAAAACTGATATCTCCGCTACGGGCAAACTCGAATTCGAAGAGTTCAGCGGCTCTCAAACCCCACAATACGCTATCCTATCGCATAGATGGGGCCGACAGGAGATTACCTTGCAAGAGGTCAACTCATTTGGCATAGATATGAAAGATGGTTATAGAAAGATTGAGGGTTTCTGCAGGGTTGCAAAAGATGCGTGCTTTGAATACGCTTGGATTGACACTTGTTGCATCGATAAGACGAGTAGTGTAGAGTTATCCGAAGCTATTAATTCTATGTACGACTGGTATAGAATGGCTGACGTTTGCTACACATATCTTGATGATGTACCTTCGAAAACAGAGAGAGCAAAAAGTGGTGTGCCATTCAAGGACATTGTTTCGAACAGCCAGTGGTTCGAGAGAGGATGGACTCTGCAAGAGCTTATCGCTCCATCGAATAATATATTCTTTGATAGAGAGTGGGCATGTCTCGGAGACAAAGCGGAGCTTGGAGATCTACTGTCAAGCCGTACCGGAATACCATGGAGTATTCTCTCTGGAACCGAAGCTCTTGAAACAATCAGCGTCGCGCAAAGAATGTCTTGGGCAGCGAAGAGGAAAACAACCAGGATCGAAGATGGAGCCTATTGTTTAATGGGAATTTTCGATATCAATATGCCGTTGTTATATGGAGAAAGGGAGAAAGCGTTCTTAAGACTCCAGGAAGAGATTCTACGGGTCTCAGATGATGTGTCTCTTTTTGCATGGAAGTCTGAGTATGGGAGGGGACTTCTTGCGCCATCCCCAGCTGCGTTCCTTTACTCAGGCAATATCGTACGCTGTGGTCGATTGAATATTGCCGATAATCCACCTACTGTTAGCAGCCGAGGGATTTATCTGGAAGTTCACTTCGTGGGTGTGGGACCCGGTATTGCACTGGCTATTCTTGATTGCCAGGACCGAGACAACGTTGATAAATCAATCGCTATTTATGTGGAAGATATATTCTTGACAAGGGATACCTCATTGACCATGCAACATTTCAAGAGAATCCTGACCGAGGAGCTTACAGAAATTGATCTTCAAACAACACAGACCCAGATTCCGGTCAGGAAGATCTGCGTCCAGAGCGGTCGCTCTTCGAATCTACAATTTCATCTACAGAAGTCTAAGCCTGAGAAGAGGAGTACCCAGAGACATAGCATCATGTCTGACAAAGATCTTGAGTATCTTAATTACGACCATCGTGAGGCTTTGCTACATGCGTCAGCACGGAGCTTGGGAATTGCATGGTTGATGATGACCCGACCTGATGTCGAAACACATCTTAAGGTAGAGAAAAACCCAAAGGCACTATTCAAAGCAGTTGAAAATAAAAATGATGCTATCTTCACAATGCTCATTAGTCGGGGTGCGACACTAGATCCCAAAAAATGGACGGAGATAGTGAGGTTGGCTATCAGAATCAGACATGTGCCGACAGTCAAAGCGATAGTCGAAAAACATCTGATGGTGTCCCGGGACGATAGATTTGGCGAGGAAGCACTGGAGTATGCAGCTAGCCTGAAGAATCAATCTGTCATCAGCGCAATACTGGATATGAAAGTTCTTCCATCCAATGGGTCATTGCAATGGTCTGTTGACAAGGGGCATTTCTTTATCGTTCAGCTACTGCTTGAACGGGGAGCCTCGATCGAGGAGAAAGGTGAATTTGGAATAACACCATTGATGCAGGCTGTTATTAGAGGGCATATAAAGATTGTGGAGTTGCTACTGATTAAGGGTGCGGAAGTTAGTGCGAAGAATGTCCTCGGTGAAACAGCACTCACTTTTGCCGGTACATTCGGAAGGGATTCCATCAGTCGCATGTTGCGTGATTATTCGTACGGTTCAAGCAAGAGGAAGAAATAGCCTTTAGTGAGATATGAATCTTGAAGAGTGATACAGTGAAAAATACTTGAGTACCCAGCAACATAAGAACGACAACGCGCATAACCAAGCATGGTATCCTACTCTTCGCACAAATTATCATGTAATGATGAACTGTGATGAGATACCCTTCAATAGCTCCAAATACTTCCACGGTAACTTAGCACAGCTCATCGGCCAAAAATTGGTCCTCGGGCTTAAATAATCCTAGACAGTTTCCGACTCAGGTGTCTCAGGATAAAGGAAGAATAATAGGCAGAAGCCGAAATAAATGAATTTATTTCATGTCAGAACATGAAACTTTTCGAAACTCCTTAAGTAGCATGGCGATGGCCATTACTTCAGTTCGATATAGTCCTACTAGTAATATCTGCTGCGATCTGACTTCTCGCAAACTGTCAACCTACACAGCCCCACGCGGACCGAAGCGCCACGGCCCACCATGGAACAGCCTTGGGCTGAGCATCCATGGCTTCATTTTTCCCTACGATCACGACCATCATTGCACAACTACAATATCTCCATGCAGAACCTGAAGCTGTCTCGATGCCTTGGTTAAGTTTATCCAGTCCTACCTCGACGCGGCGTCTGATGGGAGCCCATGTCCCCGTCAGTCCATCTCTGTTAGTCTTGAAAGAAGGTGCATGGAGAGAGAGTTGGCTAACAATCAAGTAGCACCCAATCAATCTTCCATAGAAGAATGGACAGTGTGGCTGAGGCAATTTGCCCCGGCCCGTGAATGACAAGTCAGACATGTCCAATTCGTCCTGGTAGACGTGGGGGCCAAATATCTTAAAATGAGGGGCAGATGAGATTCAGCCTCACCATCAGCTGATTTAGGCGCTAGGAACTCAGCATATTTTGTTGTCGCTTCAATTGGGCTGCTGAGCAATTTTGTGTGTTTACGAGTGCCGCTATATCTTCCTCTGAAGAATATCCGGAGTCAGTCTTGAATAAAATTCAAGCTTGAAGTTCCTGGTTCAATATGCACAATCCTGAGGATTTCACAGTTGGGTGGATCTGTGCTATCCCGACAGAATATGTCGCTGCCCAGGCATTTCTAGATGAAACATACGACGAGCAGCTTGAACTCGGGAACAATAAGAATGAATACGCATTCGGAAAGATTGGAGAGCACAAAGTTGTTATCTCTGTCTTGCCAATAGGCGAATATGGAACTGCTTCGGCGTCACGCGTGGCAGAGGGAATGATATACAGCTTCCCGAATCTTCGTATTGCGCTGATGGTCGGTATTGGAGGTGGCGCACCGAGCCGAAAGAATGATATTCGTCTTGGAGATGTTGTAGTCAGTACACCTTCTGGTGGCAATGGTGGAGTTTTCCAATACGACTACGGCAAAACTATCCAAGGGAGAGATTTCCAACCTACAGGATTTCTTGATCAACCACCATCTATACTTCGTGCAGCTCTTGCTGGGTTGAAAACGAGCTACGAAATGAAAGGTCACAAACTCGATGAAGCTATTGACAAGGTTCTTACGGATCTTCCACGACTTCGGAAGAAATACAAACGTCCCGATCCTGTATCGGATCGGCTATATCGTAGTGATATAGTTCATGAAAACGACGACGAGCCGTGTGACTCCAGCTGCGGCAACAATCCAGCTCATCTTATTATCCGCAGTCCGCGAGATGAAGATGAGGATGATCCTGCAATTCACTACGGTCTTATCGCATCGGGGAATCAGCTTATGAAAGACGCTCAGATTCGCGACGATTTCGCCGCGGAGAGGGGTATTCTCTGTTTTGAAATGGAAGCAGCTGGTCTTATGAACCATTTCCCTTGTTTGGTCATTCGTGGAATCTGTGATTACTCTGATTCCCATAAGAATAAAGCGTGGCAGGGGTATGCAGCGATGGTTGCTGCGGCCTATGCGAAGGACTTATTGAAGCGAATTGCGCCACAACAAGTTCATAAGCAGGAGACTGTTGCTACTACTGTGAAGCAAGGCGATACACACAATCATTACCATTTTGGAGACAACAATCGGGGGTTTCAGGTTGGTAGCAATCTCGGGACTATCTCTGGGTCTACTTTTCATGGGTGATGGGTGCTTTTAAACCAGGTTGGAACCAAACGGTGAATCATTTTGCGGCTCGTGAATTGCAATGACTGCATTATTGAGTCCCGGGGGTATGATTTTAGTCCATGAGGAGCCCAATGGATTGGCGATTGTGGTTAAATATTAATCTATGAGAAACCCGTTGGAACGGGTTCCTCATCGTCCTGCCCCAGATATAATTTCAGCAAAGCATATTAGCCGTTCTAAAACGCGGTTGAACTTTCTTTCGGTTTTTGAAGACTCTAATCGCTGATTATACCATTAGATCAAGGCCAAAGAATGCATATATCTCTTTTAAATCCTTCTTTTGTCTCAGAGAAGTTGATGTTCATTGAGAATCTCCAAAGAATCTCAAATACAGATCGACGTATCAATGCCGTAAGATCGGGGTATATTACACAACGTCATACCATTTTTCGTAATAGTCACGTGCCCATCGGCTCCGCTCGTCGGTTCCGCTGCGCGACCCACCAGCGACGACTGAACTTGATTGTCTTGAAGCTGTGTAGCCTCGAAATGTTTCTTTCATTCTCTTCTTTGAAACCACTGGCACTTGGTCAGGCCTCTATCTACACAAGAGAAAGCAAGGGTCCTTGAATTGCGCATATTCGAACATGCCGAACGAACCAACTCTAGTCTTTGTACCTGGCTCGTGGCACAGACCCACATGCTACGACACGCTTATCGAGCTCATTGAGCCTAAATTGAAATGCGTTGCGGTATCTTTGCCTACAACCGCAGGAAATCCCGAAGCAACCTTCAAAGATGATGTTGACGCGGCGCAAAAGCTGATTTTCGCTGAGACGAGGAGTGGGCGGGACGTTGTTGTCATCGCGCATTCGTATGGTGGTATGGTGGGGAACAGTGCTATCAAAGGATTTGCGAAATCAAAGAATGGGTCTAATAGTGAAGAAGGACATGTCATTGGATTGATTCTTATTGCTTCTGGTTACAATTTAACCGGGGTTGCGTTCATGGATCCATTCTTCGGTCGTCCGCCCCCCGGTTGGCGCGTGAACAATGAGACTGGTTATGCTGATATTGTCACGCCTCCTCGAGAGTTGTTTTACCATGACTTACTGCAGAGCGAAGCGGAATATCGGGTCTCGCAGCTTACTACTCAGAGTTTGAAAACTTTGTTCGAGGGCCGGGAATATAGTTACGCCGGATGGAGAGATGTGCCTTCTTGGTACATTGGGACTGTGGAGGATCGTGGACTTCCTGTATTGGCTCAGCGGATGTCTGTTGGTATGGCGAGAGAAATGGGTGCCAGCGTGGAACACAGAGAATTGCAAACGAGTCATTCTCCGTTTTTAAGTCAACCTGCGTTGACTGCGAAAATAATTTTCGAGGCTGTTGCTGCGTTCATGGACTCGGACAACGGCAAGTCTATTTCTCAGGCTCAAGAATCTGAGAATTGTGCGATAGTGCGCCCGGGATTGGCACTTTTCCAGCCATTGACTTGGTTCAAATTTGGTATTCCGATGGCTTTTGGCCGTCTGCTGGGCAGGGGTATTCTTCTATACAGTTGGGTCCGGAGGCTATGGAGTACGGGCAGCCGTTGATATCATATAAATATTCCCTATAGAATGCATTCAATGAAGATATACGCTGAAAATGACTTTAAATCACGACTACCCTGAGCGAAATCGCCAAGCATAGGGTCTCTTTCATTTTGCTTTAGAACTTCACATTGAGCTTCAAGTTTCTTGAGAAGTCAGCATCCATTTGTTGTGTCAATGTGAGATTTGCCATTGGGACGTTTCGCGCGCGTGTTGTTTCGGCTTGGGCTTCCCTCATGTATCTTGTTCTTGAATTGATATCTAATTTACTTCACCTTATTTGGTTCCATTACCTCGCATGAATACAATAGTTCTTCATTCTGCTGGGGTTCCTCTGCTACTTGTCCACATTCTATGTCCTCCTTGGCCGGTGTAATTCCGCTATATAAAAACGCCAGGCCGCATGCACACGGACGTACGTACTGTTCTAGTAGAACCTCCTATCTATTCCGTTCATCTTAATTTTCACGTCCCAGCTTTCCGTACGCAAATGGCTCTGGCTAGAACCCCCCCCAATTGCGTCTGACTGCTCCCTTTGCCCTGCCTTTCCCTATGCCAACTTCCATTGTGAATGCTGGCATTGGAAATACACGTTGCAAGCCCGGCCTTCATCCATTCTCTCTCATGTCTACTTCCAATCACCCAGTTCTGCCCCGTCTGCGTCGTCTTCCAGGTGGCATCCTCAAGACTCCCAGCTCCTTCAATGGCTTGACTCACGCTCAGCGTGTAGCCTTTGCAGCTGCATCTACGGTCATTGAGTTCGCCGACTTGGACACTGTCACAGACTTTGCCTTCCCTGCACCTGTCCCTTCTGATGATCTCTATCCCGAGCTGCGTCAGTCTATCCCCGATGTTGCTGATATCTTGCCCGTGGAGGATGAGGATGTGGAAATTATTGAGCGGGTTCTTCCCTATGCTCCAATTGCTGCTTTGCTCGTCGTTTTTCTTTTGTACCGGCGATCACATTGTCAGTCTAGGTTAGCTGGAAAAATTTGGGAACTTCGCTCGATTTGACTCCAGTTCATGAAATAAGTAGATATCTAGCCAGTTGTTTGGTCATAGACCTCTTCTTTGGAAAATGCAATACAAGTCCCCTCTCAAGTCTGAAATGCTTTTGCTTCTAAGAGCTTTCGCGATTCTCCTGCTATAAGTAACCCACTGCACCTCACTAGTAGTGCAGAAGTTGTTCCATTTTATCTTTCATGGAATCCCTAATGCAGATATATCATGAATTCTAATGTTGAAAATAGCTTTTGAGCCTCATAACAGTTTTCCTAATACGTCAGCGGTGGCGATGTTGGCGATTCTAACAGTGATGCGCATGATAACTGTCCATTCCAACTTCTAGTGAACATCTTTCCGAACTCAGAAAATTATGCATGGGTAATTTTTACATCATCTTGACTTTGTCGATCCTTTGTTGGGTTTGTTGTTGGTTGTGTGCGTTGATACACAGTCCTGGTGACTTCCGGTACCGGGATGTATCATGGCATGAGAGAAAGAAAAATATTCATGATCGGTCAACATTTTGATGATAGCCACATTAAAGTACAAATAGAATCCCATGTGCTCCTTTTTTCTTCTGTCAGCTTTATATATATATCTTTCCGTATAATTCTCGTCGTGTTGGACTTTATATAATTTGAATGTGGGAAATGGACCGGGATTGATATATACTTCATCCCGGTTCCGGGATGACACCAACATCTACCGGCGATTTGCATCCATACACCTCTTCTGTCAACCTTTTCTCTTCTTTTCAAATCAAACAACATTCTACGCTTATTCTTATTGAGTCTCTACTGCTTCCTCGTTGTTTTGATTCTTCAACACCAGAGTATTCGTGGCTCTCATCAAGATGACCACCGATGACTCCCCAGAACAACCTGTGGTTGCAGCCGAAGATCGCAAAAAGGCACAACTTGCGCCGGAACCAAATACCAGCCTTGAGCGGCGAGACTACTCTGTCTTCACGGTGGGACAGAAGAGAGCCATTGTGGCTATTGGTTCATTTGCTTCATTTTTTTCGCCTTTATCGTCTAGCATTTACTTCCCTGCCCTGCAGACTATCTCGGAGCAGTTGGATGTCTCGATCTCGAAGGTCAACTTGACCGTAACAACTTATCTGGTATGCTTTCTCTTCTCTCACTTTGAGCTTGTTTCTTGGCATACTAACCACTTTCTCATAGATTCTACAGGGAATCGCACCTATGCTTATCGCTGGCTTCTCCGATACTGCAGGCCGACGACCTGCTTATATCATTTGCTTCACGATTTACATCGCTGCCAATATCGGGCTTTCCTTACAGAATAGCTACGTAGCACTCATGGTCCTTCGCTGCTTACAATCTGCTGGAAGTAGTGGTACTGTCGCTCTCGCAAATGGCCTGGTGGGAGATACCATCACCTCCGCCGAACGAGGATCATATATTGCTTTCGCATCGCTTGGCTCGATCCTGGGTCCTTCTTTGTCACCGATCATTGGCGGCCTGATCAGTCAATTTCTAGACTGGCACTGGATATTTTGGTTCCTCCTCATATTATCCAGTGTCTACGCTCTTTTCCTTTTCCTTTTTCTACCGGAGACGTGTCGGAAGGTTGTTGGTGATGGATCTATTCCTCCACCGCTACCAAATATATCCGTGACTGATTACATTCGCCATCGCAAGCTGAAGAACCATGTCTCGGTCTCGGAAAAGGATATTGCTGAGGCGAGGAAGAATTATGCTTTTCGCTTCCCGTCTCCTCTGCCAACGCTGAAGGTTGCTGTTGATCTCGAGACTGGGGCTATTCTCCTCACAACGGGGCTCATGTACGCTGGCTTTTATGCGGTTATGACCGGTGCAACAACTACCTTTCATGAAGTGTATCGTTACAATAACATCCAAACTGCACTTATGTATATTCCCATCGGCATGGGTGGAATCGTATCTGCTTTCACGACCGGCCGTATCATGGACTGGAATTACCGTCGACACGCTCTCCGCGCTGGAATGCCAGTCCGTCGAAACAAACACCAAGACATGAGCAAATTTAACATCGAGAGAGTGAGACTAGAGGTCGGCATTCCGGTGTACTATTTGAGTAACATTTTCATGATCGCGTTCGGATGGGTGGTGGGAAGGAAGGTGAACATTGCTGCTCCCATCATCTTGCTTTTCCTCTGTGGCTGGATGATCAATGCAACATCTCAAGTGTTGAATGCACTGATGGTTGACATCTGGCCTGGGAGCTCGGCCGCCGCTACCGCCGCCAATAATCTCTTACGCTGCGAGCTGGGTGCTGCCTCATCTGCAGCTATTAACCCCATGAGAATGGCTATGGGGTGGGGGTGGGCTTTTACGACACTGGCTTTGATTTCTGTTGTTGCCTCGCCTACACTTTGGATCACGACTCGGCATGGGATTAAATGGAGACAAAAGCGGATTCGAAAGGAGGCAGAGAGAGAGAAGAAGAAGGAAGAAGAGAAAATAGCTAATCGTATTTTGAATGCATAGCAAGGACTTGCTATCCGCTAGGCATAGAGGTAGAAACATGATAACCAGGGATACATGATTTATGAGTAGATTTATGTTCCGCATCATCTCCCCCTTCTTCCAAGTCTTGTCTCCATCCTAGTGCAGTAGACATTTCTACTGGCAAGTAGCAAGATTTGCAGTTGGCAGATATGCAGGTTTGGCCGCGATTCCAGTACACCCAACCGGTATGACGGATCAAATCAAGCACAAGAATGATCAAGAACCCACGCGAGATATCTTGAATCCTCCTGGAAACCGAGTTTGGAAAAGCCCCTTTGGATCATATCGCTGAGCCACATCTTTAAGAAACTTCACATTCTCTGAACCATAGCTTCCAAGGGGGTCTTGATGAGAGGCAGCGTAATTCATGTAAATCAAATCATTCGATGCGCCATACGACTCCGAGTATTTTTTTAACTTGGCATTCATTATGTTGAGGAGGCTTTGAGCAAAGGCGCGGTCTTGTTGATTTGTGTTCACTGTAACGCCGGCTGTCCAGAGTAGAGCGTTTCTTTCTTTCAGGTCGAATGCGATCATATTGCCACCTTTATGATTCGAGATCTTGCTGAATAAACTTGGCATTGGTTGGAAAAAGAACTCTGTGACGAATTCATTTGCGTGCAGGCGCTTCTTTAGGTCTTGGACGAATTCTTCGTGCATAGTAACGGCCTTCTTTAAAACTCGCTTGTCATTTGCGAATGTCAAAGTGGAAATGGCCATCCTGTCGATGTATGATGAATTAGTTCGGTGATTGACTGAGGAAAATGTTGTGGGGATACATGCCATGTACCACCCTTGGATATAGAGCCTGCTGCCGCATCTGCCATGCTGACACGCTCATATTCCGAAGGAGTCAGGTCGGGGATCTTATCGAGCTCCGCAAAGCCCATGCCATTGATTTTACCTCCCGTGTTTACTTGAATGGTGCCGATGATCGTTTCATCAACTCCGGCTGTTGCATTATGCATGAGGAACACAACAAGTGCATCTCCCTGGTAACGCTCATAGTTATCCGTGAATCCAACAAGGGCACTCGAAATCCGTGAAACTTCCGTGATATTTATTGTCCTTAGTCTGTAGGCAGGCTTTTCATTCGGTAAAGCCTCCATATCGTAGCGGGTGACAATACCAAAGTTGCTACCACCTCCTTTCAAAGCGAGCCAAAGATCGCGGTTTCTCTTCTCGTTGGCATTGATGATTGTTCCATTTGTGAGAACAACTTCATAGTTCTTGACATCATCACAGGCGAAGCCATTGGTGCCCATGTAGAATGTCGAGCCTCCGCCTAGAAGAAATCCTCCAACACCCACGTCCCCATCGCGGCCTCCCGCAACAAGAACATCATATTGCTCCAGTTTGGCATACGCATCCATCCATTTCAAGCCAGGGCCGATGCTCGCTAGGTTTGTGTCCTTGTCGTAGGTAACTTGGTTCAAGTGTACCAGATCGATGGTGACACCGTTGTCAATATTATTCGCTCCGCCGATGTTGTGTCCACCTGCGCGAATAGCAATATGCCAGTCACCCGCAGCTTCAGCTTCGATTAAAGCAGTCATGGCTTTTGATACTTCACTTGCATCTCGAGGCTGTACAATGCAGAACGGGTGCTGTTGGCTGTTAAGAGACCAGTAACTTCGAATACGTGCGTCGTAGCTAGGTTCTGTCGGGAGCAGCAGGCTGTTTCTTAGACCTGCATTAATTAGAGCGTCGCACTGTGTGTAGTTAGAAATGTCAAGGCAATTGTTCTTCCTGGGACATACTGGAAGAACGCCAGTCAGCTCGGTTGTAGAATTGAATGACAAGGCGAATGCGTGACTAGTCATCAAAAGACCACCGGAAAGAACTATACACAGCTTCATAATTCGTAGCTCCATTGTATGTCGAATCAATTTTCTTTTTCCAAAAGAAATCGAACCCTCAATCGATGAATAGAATCAAATTAAGAGACACAATACCAGACAAAGGAGGGGAGGTATTATTCAGGATCAATGTTGGTTGAAGAAAATTTTCTACTTCTTATTGAGAACATTTGATGGTCTTTATACTTTTTTTCATATCCTGTATACTCTAAACTATTGACTGTAGCCTTCTCTCGCATTAATATTGATGTGTGGGTTGAGATAATCCTTGGCGCAGCATCATGCGGAGATGGCGCGCAATAATGCGCAAATGGATTGATAGTCTCCAATTTGCACGATGTCGACTCATACATTTGGTGATAATGACACTGCCGAGCCTTCCGCGTAATGAGAGCTGCTCGATATAAATTCAATTTCATATACCAGGTTCGATTGGAAGGGTTTTACAATGATCCCTGTCTGGGGTGGCTGTGTAACGAACGATGGTTATAGATCGGAGCTCGTAAAAAATCACTACAATAGACACACGATTAATTGACAACTTATTGAATCTGTTTATTTTTTGAAGCTTCTTGTGCCGGAAGGTTACAAGTCTGCCCTAAAATGAACGAAGAACGAGGACGAAATCCAAAATAATAAAGTGTCCCAGCCCTGGGACACTTTAATATTTTGGTGTATCCTGGCTCTCATCTTTGAATGAGGTCTCTAATGCCAATGAGAGATTCAAAAATTGGCGATATGTTCATAACATATCCGGCACCATTCACATTGAGCGACAACGGAATCTGATCGGTTGCCGAGATCACACTGATCTCGTGCGACATCTCAATATTGATCCACAGACCCTGGAAAGGCCTGCAATGTATGTTGGCCTCTACTTGGAGTGTTCTTTTTATCGCTCAGTTCCGTGCGTGATGACTTAATCTACCAAACACGTCCCAGTCGATAGTCGACGCAAGCTTCAAAGTGCTTGAGAGGTGTTCTTTGGTTTTCTTGGAAATTCGAATGATGACAGTGGTGGATGAGAATTGCCTCCCATCGGCATCTCATCGGCTCCCACCGGCTCCCACTTCCTAATATCCGGTGGGCGCCGGTGGGATACCGGTGGGAGGTCGCAAAGCTGTGGTCCAAGAATGAGTACACATAAGATATAAATACCCTGCTTTTCCTCGAAATCCATTCAATAACATCTTCACTCTGGAAACAACCACCGGTAACTTCCATACTTCCATACATCTATCCTCAAATCTCCAACATGTCTCCTTCCATCCTGATTGCCGGTGCCACCGGCAACACCGGCCAAGCTCTCACTCACGCTTTGCCAAACCTAATCGGATCAAGCAAAACCCTTGCTGGTCACCGAATTATTGCCCTCACCCGCTTCCTGAACAGCCCCGTGGCACAAGAACTTGCGAAGGTACCGGGCATCGAAGTGATCGAGAAAAGCTGGATTGAGATCACCGCCGACTGGCTCCGCGAGAATGAAGTTACTCGAGCCTTCATCGCATCCCACAATGAACCCAGTCAATTCGCCGATGAGTCGACATTCCACGTCAATGCACTCAACGCCGGCGTGAAGTACGTCGTTAGGATATCAACTACAGCCGCGGATGTCCGTCCTGATACTCCTGTCTACTACCCACGCCAACACTGGGCTATTGAGGCTCTTCTCAGTACACCCGAGTTCAGTGACTTGCAATGGACGTCTCTTCAGCCGAACCTTTTCACTGGGTTTGCTGTCTCGTCTGCGGTGGAGTTTATTAAGAAGTACCGGCAGACTGGAAAGCAGGATACACTTCGGCTTTTGCTTTCGGAGAGTGATCCTGTGGCACTAGTTGACCCTGGGGAAGTTGGTATTCTGGCAGCGCATCTCTTGGCTCAAGATGATATCTCCTCGCATAACAAGGCGAAGTATGTCGTGAATGGTCCTGAGGATATCACTGGGAAACAAATTGTCGACTTGATCGAGCAGCATATCGGTGTTCCTGTGCAAGACGTCATCTATGAGGACTTCTCTTTCGTTGATGCGATGTATGAGCATCAGTTTGCAGCAACCAAGCAGTCGAAGAACGTCATCTTCTCAATTAAGCGCCAGCCCGGAACTGCCTGGGTGGGAAAGTCGGTTTCTACGACAAGCAAAGAGATCTTCAATATTGCTGCTCCGAAGATAACGCCGTCTGATACTTTGAAGGCATTATTGGTTTAAAGGAAATGTGTATGACCCCGGGAGAAGAGTGGATTATATGTGAATTATTATTGTACTCTCTACCTGTTTGTTTCCGATAAACTCTTCAAAGTAGCGACGCGATTTTGGGACTTGAGTATTTTTCGAAACTAGATTATGATGCAAGATAGACAACTCTCAGGCTTAGTGTTGGGAATATTATGATCTTTTGGCATCTAGAAGGCTTGGAGGTGCAAGGACTCAGAAAGTTCAGCAATAATCACTTGATCGACTTTAAGCAGCCATCACTTCTGAAGTACCTACAGTGCAATCTAATCTTTCTCTCAATACTCCCTCGCTGTCTGGTAGTTACTTAATAACTCGAATCCCCTATATAAGTATGCTTGGACGAACCATCTACAGAGTAGGACAAGCGAAACTGCAGTCTTCTTGTGAGAGACTGATGATTCTTCGTATTTTGACATATTCCAAGTGGCGTTTCTAAAGATATGCCTTGTGAACTGGTGTGTCGAGAATTACAAGCATTTTGATCGATTCATGATTGATTGACGATAGATTTTGGTGGATTTAAATCAATTCATTTCAGGCAGGAGCCCAAAAGAATTCCCTGGGGCTATAAAGCATCGTCAAACCCATTGAATTCGCAGTTTGGAACCTTCCTTGTGCTACCTATCACACTCAAATTACAACAACCCTTCTTCTCACAACAATCACTAACTCCACTCATCAAATTCTATCAAAATGCCTCCAAAAGTGACCTGGAAACCAGAGACAGACGCAAAGGTATTAATTTCCCTCCCTTCGACATTACCATTCACTAATTCTCCTCCTCTAGCTCTTCCATGGTATCTTAGCTCAAATACAAGATGCCAATTTGAAGTTGGATTACGATGCACTGGCAAAATACATGGGCCCTGGTTTGAATACTTCCCTATTCTCTCCCGGCATGATGATATCTAACCAATGGCTGTATCTAGAATACATCGCCTGGCAAATCAAAGGGCGTATTGGTAGGATTCGAGGTCTTGCAAAAGCTGATGCTGAAGGTTCTCCTTCTGGTTCGGCCCCGGGAACTCCTGCTGCAACGCCTGAGAAACGCAAGCGTACCCCTGCGCCTCGGGCTTCTAGATCCAAGAAACCGAAGAAGGATCCGAAGGGGGTGAATGAGGAGAAGGGTAAGAAGAAGGGAAAGGCGCAGAAGGAGCAGCAAGAGGAGGTTACCGATGTGGAACAGAATTCTACTGATTTAAAGGATTTGGCGCATGTTCTTGAAGAGTGTGGGGATATGGATAAGGTTGAGGACAGTGCTATGAATGAGTCTGAGGAAGAGAAGGAGGTGATGGATGAGTTCCATGGGACTAAATCTATCTCCTGATCTACCTGCCGATGTATGCGAGCATCTTTCAGTTCGAAGAATGATTTGAAGCTTACTATGTGTTGTCAATTTGATACTTTTGCACTCCTTCAATGAGGATAGTTCCAGCTCTTGTACGTCTGTGTACTACAGCCATCGACAGTAATTGTATCCATTCCACGTCCCCCATTTTGACCTATGTTCTGCTTTTCACAACCCTTGAGACAGAGTCACTAATACTTTCTACTTGAGGAATATCTCGAAAGAACATATCTCCAATAATTCGCAATGAACGACACAGCTTACTTGAATTGAATGATCCCCAAACTAACTAGTTTACTCTCAGACTACATAGTAGCAAAAGGTAAAATATAATCCACCTTCCCCAACTCAACACCCTTCATCCTCAAAATCCCATAAGCAGTCGTAACATGAAAAAATATATTAGCCTGCATGATACTCGCATACGCAATACCCGACAAAAGAGGCCTATTCTCGCCCAACGGAACAGGTTTAATCTTATCCCCGTTTTCAACAACGATATCCTTATCCACGGAGTCCAGGGCGTGAAGCGTATCGTTGATTCGAGTATGCATTTCTTCATACGTGTAGAGGACGTCTTGTGTTGTATCCACCTCCGGGATGGGTTGATCGGTTAATATTGCTAGGACGTAGGATGTTTGTGTTGTCGCTGCGAAGATCTGGTAGCTGAAACATTTCATGTTTGGGTGTAGACGTGATGAGGGGAGGGTTGAGGCATTTGATGATGTTTCGGCTTTTTGGATTATGTTTTTGAGGGAGGCTAGAGCGCGTTTTGTTTGGAGGATGGAACTTTCGTATATTGTGTATGACATGATTGTGATGGACTTGGGTAAAGATTAACTGGGTTCGGTTTTCTGCAGGAAATGAAGATTATTCGGATGCTTTATGTACAGGTTGGCTATTACTGGAAATGGGGCAGTGCAGGAATGTTTTTTTGAGGGATAAGCACTAGTCTGACATATTCAAATAGTCCCCGGTTGGGTGAGCGAGGCCAAACTCGGCATATCCAGAATCTCTTCATTTGATAATGGATGGGTATATTTTTGAACTAGATGTAGATCGAGATGCAAATATTCTAGAGCCTCTGATGTCATTTCAGACTCTCCACAATATTTTGGAAGGCTTTTTGGTTGTATGGAGCTCTCCATGATAAAGTTGATGCCAAGACTGGGATTTTGCTCAGCCTTGCGGTGGCAGTGCATACACTATGACCCTTCATTCAGAAGCATAAGATGAATCGTTCTGCTGATGGGCTAATTTCACTCAAACGTAACTGGGATATTTTTGATTACTTCCTTGCAATAATAATTCCTATACACCCCAATCATAACCACAATTGCAATCAAGACATTGGTCCCACGGACACGACTACCGATAATTAATTACACGTCTTCACACCTACACCATGTCCAGTACTACCAATTTGCAAAGTGATACATACTCTCTATCAAGCACTTTGACGAAGATACTATCTTCAAAAAGCGACACAACTACCCTAACCCCCGAATCCGCATCCTCTTCCAATTCAAAGTCAGAAACCCTAATATTCTCCCGTCTGGCACCACTCCGAGTGAACATGCGAATAACCGCACAATACCACAAATCAGAATCTCTCTATTTCATAGACGTCGGAGGGACGTTTGGAGATAATACAACTATAACCATGCACGCAAAGGACAAAAACGGACCTATTCTCGGAAAATGTTCTTTTAATAAATTCCGTTCTTCGAAGATCGGGTTTACTATTACATCACGCGGATGTCAAAGATTAATACAAATGAATCTCGTTTCGAACCATGGATATTATCAATTATCTATGTCTGATATACTCGACACGAGTCATGGGAAAAATGGAGGTATTGCCGAGCAATTGATCTTCATTTGGCGACGAGCGGCAGAATTAGATCGGGATCCGCGGAGTGCGGATGCGCTTAATTTGGAACTTTGCACACCCGATCCGTATAAAGTCCACGCAATATATGCGGGTGCCTTGCCGGGAACGGGCCGAGGAGGTGTATTAGAGTTGAAAGATGAGATTGGGGGCGATTTCAGGATTATGGTTTTATTGAGTCTTTCGGTTTTGGTGGAGAAGGCGAGGCAGAAACGTGATCGTAGTGGTGATAATACGGCGAGGTTGATGGCTTTCGCTTAGGTTAGTTAAGCTCTGTATCTGTATGTATTGTCTTGGGTTGTTTTGTCTTGTCTTGGTCTTGCATTGTCTCATGCTGTTGCGTTTGGCCAGGTTCTGTATTTAAGATTTTAAGATACCCTTTTCATAAGCTTATGCGTCCATGGCTCAATTGTATCCCATCAATTGGATACGGGCCCACTTCACTAATACGACGTAGTATACTTGAGTTAGGCATCCTCTTTCTGCCCTGTCGTCGCTTAAACTAACACACCCTTAAACACGAGAAGGGGTCGAGACTAGCCTTTTTGAGTCTCCGATTTGAGCTTCTTCTGTTTTAGTCAGGGACATTTTCGGGTTCCCCGTAGGGCGATTCACGAATATCTACAGTTATACTCGTAATACTATACCTCCTTGTAGTCTTCGTCATTGATTAATCCAGACAGGGTTAGTGATTGTTCCTATTCTATTAGTAGGGAATACAAGTAGGGACCGGATTCAAATAATTCATTTCATACTGTATCCCAAGTCTCTAGAGATTATGATGGATTGCCATTTTCATTAAGATGCCTCTATTCAGAAACATACTCCGCGCTCCACACAAACCCAAAATCACTCTGTACTATGTATTGTAACGATATATTCCAGGCACCAGCAAAAAAACCCAAGCATTAAATCCCAGAAGAATCTAGATCATACTAGTCCTAAAATGGAGAAGAAAACGAAAGAGAATTGGCTATGTGTTACGGTCACTACTTATCACCACACTAGTCTATTTCAGGTACTACGTACGAAGTATACGAAAATGTCCACTTTTCTCCATCAAATAACTGCACTATAATCAACAAAATCTTCTATGGAAAGGAGAAGGAATTTCAGAATGAAAATTAAGATTGCTTGCTTTGTTGGGTATATAAGAGAAGTCGAATAAATGGATTTTTCTCATCCTCTCTTTTCTTCACAAACAACACCTCACCACACCCACACCAACACCACATCACAGCCGGACGGGGTACATTCAGCCTCCTAGCAAAATGGTCTCAACAACAGGCTGGAGAGCCTATCAATATAACCCCTCAATGGCAGCAGCCATAATATTCATCATTCTCTTCGGCGTAACGACAAGCATTCACACATGGAAAATGTTCAGTAGAAGGACTTGGTTTTTCATTCCTCTTGTTATAGGCGGATACTGTATGCCCTCTTCCCTGTCTCCCCTGCGTCTCTTCCTCTCTTCCCAAAGTCTGGGGCGAAATGGTACATAGCAAGACTGACAAGTGATGATTCAAGTTGAAACAATCGGATACGTTGGACGCGCAATATCCGCAAATCAAAGTCCAGACTGGACGAAGGGTCCTTATATTATTCAAAGTACTCTCCTCCTTATTGCACCGGCTTTATTCGCGGCGAGTATTTATATGGAGTTGGGTCGGGTTATTGTTCTCGTTCGTGCTGAGCGATTCGCTATTATTCGGGTGAATTGGATGACGAAGATTTTTGTTGGTGGTGATGTTTTGAGCTTTCTCATGCAGGCTTCTGGTACCTCCCCCCTCTCCCCTGGACTACCGTTCGAAACGAAGCAGCTTCGCGATTCTGTGTGGTTGGGCGTCTGCATTTCGCTAACTGATGATGTAGGAGCTGGTCTCATGGTTACAGCCGCGAGTGGTGCATCTGGATCCGCAGACTCAGCGAAAACAGGGAATAACGTCATTATAGGCGGATTGTTCGTGCAGATTATTTTCTTTGGGTTTTTCCTTGTTAGCGCTGTTGTTTTTCAACGGAGGTTTTCGAGAGTGCAGAGTGGTCGTGCCGATTTTCAACATTTCGATTGGCGGAAACATATGTTTGCGTTGCACACGTCCAGCGTGTTAATTCTGATTCGATCTGTTGTGAGGGTTGTAGAATATGTTCAAGGGGATGATGGGTTCGTGATGAGGAACGAGGTGTTTATATATTGTTTTGATGGGTTGTTGATGTGGGTTATGATGGTTATTTTTGTTGTTGTTCACCCTGGTGAGATTAAAGCCCTGTTGAAACAAGAGAGGATGATGGGGAGAGGGTTTGGTGTTGATGGGCAACCTTTGGTGTAGGTCTTTTCCTGGATGTGTGGAGGAGCAGCGTGAACAGTAATAGTTTACACTAGTGAAAATAGTGCAGTACTCTGTTGCGATATGCCCTCCCCTTGTAGAATACTCATGCAACCAATTGTTCGAGATAATTGACTCCCAAGATAGCGCGCATCGCCCAGTCTATCAGTGGTCTCCACTGATCATCCAAAATTGCCCAGACGGCCTTCGCAACTCGCACGCACCATTCGCCGAAACACCACTGATGCCGCAATGCCTTCAAGAGAACTCCATAATGTGCCAGCATAACCAAAGCCATGGGTTCACGCTCGCGCAATAATTCCATGAATCGCGCAGGTAATTTGATTGCCCAGCGGCCTGCTATCACGCTCGATGTCATACCGCCGTATTCCCAGCTCAGCATCTCAGCGATATTGTCGATGGTAGCGGTGTATATCTCAGTTTCGTGCGCTTCGTTGCGTGCGCCGCAGACCTCGTTTGCTTCGTAGAGTTGATTCATTGTTGCGGCGGCATCTTCGGGTAATGATGCGCTGATTGGTTCTACCTGGAGAATTGGTGCGAAACTACTTTGACTCAGGAATTCCGCCGGCGAGCGAATAACTTGTTGGATTCCGCGAGTCAAGACGAGAACTTGATATAAATCGTCGACTGAGATCCAGGGATCTTGCACATCGGGTGTTTGGGGGAAACCAAATGTGTAGACGACGACGATACTGGCGAATGCGAACATGGCTTTAGCATTTGTTTCATTGATGTCGCCGAGAATTTCTCTGAATAAAGCCAATGCTTGATTTTGGTGAGCCACGGCGCGATTTAGATATGCGGCCCGATTAGACGGGTCTGTATCTGTTCGAGCTAGATGTAATGAAGAAACGGCGAGAATTCCATGCATCAGGAAAGGATGGGAGAGTGCTTCTTCGGGGACGGTGTTGCGCCAGACTATATCCGTCTGATCATTTCGTGATAGAGTGTGAAAAGTCGTGTTACACCATTGCATCATCAACTCGAGATCATGCATATTCAAGACTGGGACTGTCGAGGTGGAATCACCAAGACGATTGAGTAGACCTAGAGTATCGGTGCTCGGACTACCTGTAGATACCGAGGCAGACCCGATGCCGGTGGTACTCACACTCACACCGAGATCTCTGAGGATTTCGTGCTCGGTTGAGGCTCGTGGTCGCTCTTCATTTGCCCAGAGAAGTGAAGTGGATGAGCCATATTCACACTCGGCATGTCGTTTGGCACAGTTAGAGCAGACTGGTCGAGCTTCGTCGCACTGCGTCTGTTAGCCAAGCTTGATGAGATGGCATAGCAGCAATGCAGCAATTCCGAAGATATGCAGATTTGCAGATTTGCAGAGATAGAATACCTTTACACGTCGCCGCTTACATTCCAAGCAGCCATGGCGAGATTTACGGTGCGGTCGTCTCAGGGCCATTGTCAGGGAGTCGCCATGATAAAAGAACGAGAGTGGGTGAGGGTGAAGTGGGCGAACGGTATAAAACAGACAGAAATGGACGTTCTGTATGTAATAAAAAAGAAAAAATATTTCAGTAGAAAAAAGAATTTAGAAAATAAAATAAAATACAAAGAAATAAAAATGAAAAAAAAAAAAAAAAAAGAAAAAAACCCAAAAGACACAAAAACAAAAAACCACCGGCAAAAAAAACACACCCAAAAAAACCACTCGATTAAAAA
>Ga0102593_1000440_pt1 | contig 77854 bp, 79 predicted proteins | sample AraplaCol_mMS_r2_2_FD_76862 | JGI IMG/M metagenome (GOLD analysis project Ga0102593, IMG submission 76862) | Arabidopsis root microbial communities from North Carolina, USA - plate scrape MF_Col_mMS_r2 (SPADES assembly) (version 2) | ecosystem: Host-associated > Plants > Roots > Endosphere... | reverse complement strand
TTTTGTTTTTGTTTTTCACACCCCTGCCACAAATCTAAAAAACCACAAAGTTCTAAAATAACACGTAGATTTTGAAAAAAAAAAAAAAAAAAAAAAAAAAAAAAAAACTTCTCAATTTGGATCAGAGACTCTCGGAAAGAGACAATATCATCATCCCAAGTATTTCCGGCAAATTCGATTGCATGACGTCTTGTCTTTCCATAGTCTAAGTGAAATACTTTGGCAAGTAAACGATTTCGTTTCTCAGTCTCCATTAAATAGAGCTGGAATAGTGTCGACTTGAAAATCTTCTGTTTGATTTGACTTTGATCCTCAGAATCAATTTCAAAATTATCTGGTCTGCTGAGTAGAATATCCCCTTGGTAATCCACAAGCGGAGACGGCTGCGCTTGAAGAAACAACGGCCCAGCTCATAAACCTTGCCAGTCAATTACAGCTGAGATATGATCGTTTTCGATGAAGAAGTTAGAGGAATGGAGGTCGTCATGCCATAAGGTGGAGCGACTGAGATCGGGTTCAACATCCACAAAGCAGGACACAATACTGAGATATTTCTCTAATAGATCAAGATGTGCCTGTGGGTTATTTTGCGCTGCTGAGACCATCAACATATCGTCGGCAACCTTTGGCACAGCATAATTTTTGATCCACTCGATTTCACGCCAGCCAATGCTCGATGCATAATCCTTTGTGAGTTAACCCTGTGAGAAATTAGAGATTAAGTGCTATCGCCCAATCGGATTAAAAGAATATTTTATGACAAGGACCTCGGGATATACTCATGACTGAACGTTCTTTCTTCCAGAAATTCCTTTCCACTGTAGGACCGATGGTGAATTTTTCAGAAACATACTCTTTTAGTTTGTCGGAGACTGCGCCCGCGATCTGAGCTGGTACAGCCCCCTTCACATTGTCCTCTGCAAAGTATAGACTCCCGTAGCTAATGGCGAAAGCGTGAGCATATAAAAACACCTGGAAAACAATAAAGAACTTACTGTGTGAGAGAAACCGACAACATCTTTGTCTCAATGGTAACAACTTCTTTCATGATGGCAAGCTTTGCTTCTGGGGTCAATTCGTCCCATTTGGTAGCTAACTGTGCCCCAGCTGCTTCTTCCATTAAGATATACTCCGATCCTACTGAGTTATGAGACGTGGCACTCCATCCGATCACTCGAGGAACGGGTATCTGAAGAACATCTCGAGACTCAAAGGAGCATAAGCTATTTGAGCCCCTTCATAGATAGTGGTGCTGACTCACAAATTCCATCGTCGCGACTTCTGAGGCAGTTGTGTAAAACGCCGGACCGGCATTTGGATTGGGAATACACGCTAGAATTGATCGGTCATCACTCATTCCAAGACGAAAACCCTTGTTGAAGCCCCCTTCTGCTAACTTGGTGATCGAAACGCAGGTCTGCGAACCAATAGCCTGAGCTGCCAATGTTTGAAGTTGAGGAACGGTACCGGGCTTGGAGCTGCTGTTCTTCATCCCAGAGCCAACGTCCACTAGTGTATTGAAATAGTTGATTTATTGTAGAATTTTTGGAACCCATTTCTTCGAGGTTAGCCGCCGTCGCCCGTGGAGTAAAAGACCTGCGTTGGATATTGTGACCGGCTGTAAGAGCGGAATGCTGCTGGAACAAGTATCGGGAGACCGCACGCTGTGGTAGTTGAGCTGAAATTATTATACATGATTTGAGTCTTTTATTGGCCACATGAACCGATCGGTTTATATCCGAATTCATCCCTACGGACATTAGTGGTGAAGGACAACTCGACGCGTCCGCAGATTAGATAACCGTCGCGATGCATTAGTTCTAAGTGCCGATGACCTTGCATAAATTCCAAAATTGGACACTATAAGCCAAATTTGATCAAGACAGCAGTTTTGTCCTGGATACGGAATCAATTCATTCATTTCAATACTAATATTAACAAAGATTTTATCAAGATTAACCCAAGTCTCATTATTATAGCAAAGGAGAAGATTCATTCATCCCAATTAACACTAGGCCAGTAAGCCCTACCTTCAGGAAATTCAAAACCCTCACGCTGAGGATTAGGAGTTTTATCCGCCCAAGACTGAAATTCTTTCCAATACACAAATTCCGCACCACGAAATAGCTCCATAAACCGCTCATTAGCCTGTTCCAGAGCCATACAGATCTCAGTCCCTTCCTCAAAACTATTTCGATCATATCCAAAACCTCCTCTCCAAGTCACGTAAGGATAGCCATTATCACCTTCCAGCACATACTCAGCACCTTGATCAGAGGCAACTATACACTCGGCCCATGTATCGGTAACCTCTTCCTCGTCATTCGCAATTTCGAGCGACCACCGGTCCACGGCCATGAGATAGAAGGGTGGCTCTTTGAAATCACATTGCGGAGACTCAAACCAGGCTGTTAGACCTTTCATATCCGGGGATTCAAGCTTGTCAGCTACGTAGAACCACTCGGTATATTCATAGTAGTCCACCATTCTCTCTTCGGCGTAGCTCTTAATTCTTTCAATTTCTTCCGGGGTCATAGGTGCTATTATGAAAATCGGGTATGTTTCTTTCTCCCGTTGTTGGCCTTGCTTCTATATGAAAGTTAGACACCATCCAAAAACTGAAATTATTCTAATACGAACCATAATTGCCGGAACATAATATCCCACCGGTTGAAACTCCTCACCCTCCAAAACAATTTTTCCTTCCGCAGCCGCGCTGAGCGATAAATTTGCTCGGTTGATAGGTACGCGTAAAGTGCAATGATCCTTTTTCTCCTCGCTACACCACAATAAAAGAGCAGTATCGTCTCGTTTAGACTGTTCATCGATGAAAATAAGCGGGCTCTCATCACCCTGAACAAACATAGGGGCGATGATAGATGAATCAGGTAGGAAATCATGCACCCAAGGGACCGCCAAAAGACGGCGCGGTTCCGCATCAGGTCGATCAGGCCAATCTTTATCAATATCAACCAATTTCTTCATAAATTGATCGATCTCTGTCTCGTCCAGCGGAACCAAGAAGATAACCCGCCATGTTGGCGGATGTTCGACCCCGGAAACCCAGTATAGACTTGGAAGCTGCCAGTATGGAATTGGAGGCATTTGATGTGTCAATCAGTGATTCGGAACAGTATTGTTGGCTTTTAGACTTGCGAGTTCCATTCAATTTATATCTGCTGGACGAACCTGTCCTTTTTCAAAGGATCCACCATCAAAGGATGCTGCGTTCTCGCGTAGAAATTCTACGCGAGAACGCAGCATTGTGGGGGCATCGGCAAATCGGACAAGGCTTGATTATCAGCGATGTTGCCTATTGATGCCTGGCACTAGCCAAGATTGACTGAACTAGACTAATAATGTAAAGTAGTAGGTAGTTGACAGCCAAATTCCTGACTACTAGAGTGTTGAGTATGTCGACCAAGAATTGAGCTGTAAGAAAAGACATCTCATAAGATTATAAAAGATGGGCGCTGGTCTGTACAGATGCTAATACCAAGGTAGAAACGACACAAGCCTCTCCCACATCATCGACTGATCTAGTAGCATAACCTCGCGAATAACCAATCGTGAATAGACAGAACCGCGGGCTTAGCAGATCAAACCAACAAGAAAGATATAAAGACCAATTATATATAAGTATCTAAAGCTTTGACTTCGGAGTCTCCTCCGCAGCACTAGCCTCCTTGTTAACTTCAACAGTGCGAGAGTCGGGGCCTTGACCAAAGAAAATGACCTCGACGGTCACATCGTCACTAAATTTTTGATTAGCTGTGATTTCTCGAAGGGAAGATTCCTATCAACATACCGGTAGCGACGAGAATAGGGGCTAGGTAAAGTCAGGAGTGCAGAAACCATATCCCTGTCTTTACCTCCCATAGCGTTGCGGACAAGATGAGTGGCTGCGTTCTTATCCTCAACAACAAAGCGGCTCTCCGCACCCGAGATATCATACTGTTGTTGACGAATCGGACGGCGCTGGCCCTCGGCAGATCCATCATTTGTCGCCTCAACCGGGAGCTTCTTCTGCTCGAATCCGAACCAGCTCTGTAGCCAAGCCTTGCTGCCACTGCTTCCTGACTGCTGTTGTTCGAGCCACGACCCAACCAGGCCAACAACTTCCTCGTTGCTCAGCATCTCCCAGAGACCGTCCGTAGCCATGACGATGAAGTCGCCTTGGGATGGGTCAATCTTAGTGGTGGTGATGACAGGCTCAGCGGTAACATATGGTGGAGTCTTCAAGTGGGGAGAGGGGGTTCGTCCAAAGAATTGCTGCTTGATCTTATCTTGGATGTCCTTGGTCCACTTGTAGGTGGCATCTCCAAATGACCGGCTAGGCTCAAGTTGACCCAAAATACGGCCATTGCGAGTGACGTAAGGCTCACCTGGGTGCTCCTCACGCAGACGCTTCATTTCAGAAGGGGTGCCGCCGGTCTGGTCTTCAGAAAGAGCAGTCGCGGTCCACTTCCCACTAGGACCACGACGTCCGAGGATCGCGCGCGAATCACCAGCAACTGCGACCTTCAGATCCTGTGAATGGGAGTCGTAGAAGCTCAGAAGAGCGCATGATCCTGAAAGAGCGGGGGCAAGTAATTCTGCAGCAACACGTCGGGATTGAGCCTTTAGGACTTTGTCGACGCTCTCGTTGACAATATCATGATCGAGACGGATAAAGCCTTGCTTAATGGCGGTATCAACTGCCTCGGATGAGGGGACTAATACTGATGGATCGGCAGCGGCGGCCTTATAGGTAGCGTTGAGTTCGCGTGCGACGTATGAGATGAGAACATTCCTTAACTTTGCAGATGTTGTCCAGCCCCTGTTTTCTGGTCAGCACTCAATTCATGCCATGCATCATCTCCAAAACACTAACGAATGACCGTCAAAAACGGCCCAGAAGTTCCAATCAGTACTGGGATCTCCGTTTGTATTTCCGGCCACACTTGATGGCACCTCGACAATCAATTCGGCATGGTCGTCCTCGATAGGAGAGTTGCTGGGAACTTGGACAATGTCATATCGAACGACTCCCTTGCCTCTATTCACCAAATATGATTCTTCGTTCTTTCGCAATTTTTCTGTAGCCTGTTCCGGGGTCAACATGTTTAAGACACGTCGATCCGAGTCGTCGGTCGTCTTCGCTAGAGGCTGATCTCCCGAAAGCGTAGCCGCGTAAAACTGGTCGTTGCTCACCAATAAAGCTCGTCGCGTAGCCTCCGATGGGTCTTCGGCGTGGGCGGAATTAATTGCACTTGAAGCGAATCCGCGAATATGGGTTGCGAGTGATTGGACTTTAGCGTCGCCGTTGTAGGCGTACCACGCTCCGGAGGCGACAGCGGTCGAGATAACAGCGACGGAAAAGTTGCGTAAATGCATCGAGGACTGAAGCGCCGCAGGAAGGAAAGAAGGGCGTCGACCGTTCGAATAAGACTTGAGGCCGCGCACTGAGTTGTTGCAGATGGATAGCGCACTTGGCCGTTTACCGGCGCCTTTCCATACTGGGGCACGCCGAACCGTACGGGACGCGTGAGCAGCCACCCAACTCATTTGTTCGGAGTGTCGCGAGGATCGTGAAATATTCCAGCGGTGCTGGAATCTGAATGAGATACCTTTTACAAGGTAAGTCCCAAAATCGAAGAATGAACGGGAATGGAAACACAGTCGTTCCTCGTTGATAATAAAGGGTCACGTGGGGAGAGTCTAACCCGATTGGAATCGGAGAGTGTCGTCATTCCCCGCGGCTTCTTTTTTTTGTTGTTTCGTTCAATTCGCAGACCTTATTGTCTCTTCTTTCGCAGTGCTTGGACAAATCTTTAAAGATGTCGTCCCGTGCGATTCGTAAGCTTCAGAAGCTACGCGAACAAGAACAGCTTCAAGAATCCGAGCAACAAGATGAGTCAAGTGACGATGAGCCCCGGCGCCCCGCGAAACCAGAATTCAACGCCTTTGACCTATTGAACGCTGGAGACGATGACGACGACAACGACGGTGAAAATGACGACAACGAACCAGAAAATGATGGCAACGAGCATGAGGAAGACGAGGAAGAAGCGAAACCGGAACGACAACCTCAGGCTGAGCCTGAGCCCGCACCCACTAAGCCAAAGAGTGCCAGCAAGAAAAAGAAGAAGAAGGCCAAGAAGGCCAAATCACAACCCGAGTCGAAGCCCGAGAAAAAGAAGGACTCGGAGTTGGACGAAATTGACCGCGCGCTCAAGGATCTTTCTACTGGTGGACATCCATCAAACGCTGTCTCCTCAGACTCTTCTAAAGAAGGACGGACCGAGCTGTTTCCAAAGACGACAGATGAGCTACTCGGCGTTGAGCCAAAGTTCCTCAATGCTACAAACGAAATGCGGCGACTTTTTGGCAATGTGGTACTAGAGAACTTTGACCAACCAGCTGAAACTGGTCGTCGCCGGGATCGCAACCGGGAAACGATCGATCTGGGCCAAGCATTATCAGGAAGGTACTCTCCGGCCAGTCGAGGACAAAGTTTGGGCGGTGTTACACTACGAAGAAATGTTCTCATGCAAGGGAAAGATGAGTGGCCACGAGCTCCCAGTGGAGGCTTGGGCATGATCAATGCCGACAAGCTTCCTTCGGGAGATTTCCTTTATCGTATCGTACACAATTCTGGATATGAAGATGTACAAAGGCAATTTGAACTCTGTGTTGAATCCATGGATCCTCAAAGATTGATCCATCACCTCCAGTACAATCCCTATCATATTTCAACACTTCTCCAGGTCTCCGAGATCGCCAAGCACCAAGGCGATCACGCCGTCTCGGCCGATCTTCTTGAGAGAGCGCTGTTCAACATTGGACGGTCGGCTCATTCCTCGTTTGGAACCAGCCTTAAAGAAGGCCAAGCAAGACTCGACTTCTGGGAGACCGAGAACCGAGAACTGTGGCTAGTTGGATGGAGATATATCGCCAACCTTGGCATGAAGGGTACTTGGAGGACAGCATACGAATGGTCAAAGCTATTATTAAGCTTGAATGACTCCGATCCGTATTGCATGAAGCTGCTAATTGACCATCTCGCTCTTAGAGGAAGAGAGTATGCCCAATTTGTAGATCTATGCACTCAGACTCGATTCAGCCGTGACTGGGCCGACCTTCCTAATATCCAGTGCTCATTGGTCATGGCATATCTGCGTTTGAATAAGCCTCAAGAATGTCGCCGACAACTGTCCCATGCCATGTCTCGCTACCCATGGGTTTTCAGCCGGCTGGCACAGGAGTTGGATATTCAGCATATACCCAAGCAGATCTGGGGTAAAATGCCACCGACTGCATCTCACGAGCTCCTCACGGAACTCTATATTACACGAGCCAAGGATCTTTGGAATACCCCGGAGGCCGTATCACTTATCATTGAGGTAGCTGACGACCTTCCTGGAGAACCAGAATCTATTGAGCCACCAGAAATCACACTTGATATTGCCCGCCATGTGGTATTATCAGATATCCCCAGTGTCACAACTCACCTACCTAACCGCTTCGTCTCTGGTCGACTGTCTTCTTCGGATCCTCTCCCTCCTTACGAATCAGAGGCCTATCGTCAACAGGCCGACCCAACTCCCTCATACATCGCACGCATGCCAGAAGCCAACCGACCCCAATGGCTACGTGATTTATTGAATCAAATGAACGAAGGCGGCATCCACTTCCCGCGCTTCGGAGGGGAAGATGCTGGCGAGGATGGTACCGATGAAGAAGATGCCGGCGCGGACCCTCATTCTCGAATGCGTCCACTGCAAGGAGATCAACAGGTACTCGAGCAGTGGGTGCTACAAGATGGATTAGAATCATTGCAGATGTTCCTGCATCAATATGGCGTGGATCGAGGGAACTGGGGCGAGGTAGTGGACTATGCTCCCCTCACGGATTATCTCGAGGCTCTTCAAGAGATTCAGCCGGAGTCCTCTCGTCAAAGATTACTGCATGGACCGATCCAAGAAATTATTGGTGAATTTGCTGTCACCATGCTCGAGGATGAACTTTCGATCATGGAAGATGAGGCTCATTCAGAGGATAGTGATATTTAGTGGTGTCTTAGAATCTCGAAACAAAAATCCAATCGAATGCATGAATCAAACAAAGGGACTATGGTTATCATCTTGTCCTATATTCTCACCATTTTACTTTTTAATTCCTACCTTCAAGTAATACTGACCTTGGACTTCTTTTCCGATGCGACATACTACTAATAGTCCACGGCTAGTCACAACACAAGCCGTTCAACCAGCCAGTACCATATCCCGATCAAATTGGGAAAGACTCGTATTGGAACATAAGTTACACCCGTAACATCTCCCACGATAACTAGAATGAAGCAGAGCATACATACTTCTCGTATAATAAATCTCAATCCTTGCACAGACCTACTCATATGGTCACGCTCTCGAGTTATGGTCTCAAAACCGAAATACCATAACACAGAAAAAAGGCGGACCTATTACCACCTGTCATAGTGTATCCGAAGTGTTACTCCAATGATTCTCCATGTCACAGTCTCCTGGGCCTTTGTATAAAGCCTCTCTTGCCGTATCTCGACATAGATTCCGAGTTGGCAAGTCTTGGCTAGTATAGGGCAAAGCCGATTGGTAGTATAAATCTGCCTTGAGTCCGCGAGTACTAGTATAGTGGTTTCCAAATAAAAAGTCAATGAATAACAATCATAATGAATTCGAAGAGTCTGGCATTGCTTTTTCTGATATGTACAGCCAAAGCTGTGTCTTTGATGAGGGACGAAGAAGAAGACAACAGCATCCGAGGAGTGTACAGCATCAATAATGACGACTCGAGAATTATCAACGGTTTAAAACCCAAGAAAAGTGATAATGCCCACATTGTTGCAGCAATAGAGGACCTTACGAATACCCATACTGCTAAGAGATCGAACGAAGTCAACCACGCAAATTTGAACAGTAACGTTCTTTTTGGGGTCAGTGAACCCCGACGGTGCAGCTTTAAGCATCTTTCATAAAATCATATGAAGTGCTTGTTTTTGAGATGGACAAATACTAAATTATAACATGGGTTCATTACAGAATTGCTTTCGACCTAGTCAATTATGCTATGCTGTCAATACGGACCGTCATTCGCGGGTTGCTCCATGCGATTACCTTCGCCCTGTAAATCTATGAATGGGTCCTTATCTTAGGTATCTCTCAAGGCTGATATTTTTCAGTGTATACGAAATAATTATCCATGTACGATTGTTGATGGTTCCAGCTCCGCGACATGTGATTAGTACTGGGCTCTGGCCGAGTAAGCGGAGGGTTGACTCTCGTACACTAATGTATGAGTTTTACAATGGGAGTTGAGCAAGTCAACCAAGATATTTATGAGATATCTTATAGCTCACTTTACTCTATGTTTCCTTTGTATATTGAATGTTTGAATCGAGAATTTTCAATAGTCAGGTACAGTGCACTAGTAATATTTGGTAGATGTAAATATGCAGCAATCTTAGGGCAGAGAGAATTGGAAATAGAGCAGAGATAAGGAGTACCTAGCTGACCATCCAATGATTGAATGCTACAATATTCTTATCATCTTATCATGCGAAATGACCAATGATACTCATTATCACCTGCATAATACTTACACGATGTACTTTTTATAGTTCGAACGCACGCTGGACGCCGCAGATGGCCCGTGCACACGCATTGACAGCTGACTCATCCCTATGGCGTTTCAGATTTTTTGGGTTCAATCTTGAAAAAGTTCTTCTCTTTCTGATGATCATTGTGGAATTTCTCACAAAATATATTGTGTATGGATTGAACATCTCTCTGCATTGACTCGACTCTATTCACCAGTGATCATCCCGTGTTCTGCGTCATTGTTGCTCCGCCGAGGTTACCCCGGCCCACTGAGGAGCCCCCCAAATTGAATTGTGTCATAGCCAGATCGCAATTTTCTTCTCAGCTCCGCAAAAGTCTCAACCACCACACAACCATTTTCGTGCCTCTTGCACATCATGGCTTTGTCGCAAGTACTCGGCCAGATGGCTGCGCAAGACACGATTCCTCTTACGGCCCGAGAGGCTGCCTCGGGATTACTGGGCTCTGTTTCAATGACTTGCTGGATCTTCTTATTGGTATGACGCCTATCACCGTTCGCACACCTCTGAACAACCAAAAAAAAAAACACACGCATACCAAAGCGCGGTCAGATAAAATCTCTCTTTGAATTTTATCGCTAATCATATATGCACACAGGTCCCCCAACTAATTGAGAACTATCGCAACGGCAACGCGGAAGCTATCTCCCTCCTCTTCGTCTTCGTCTGGTTCGTCGGCGACGTGACAAACCTACTCGGCGGACTTTTAGCAGGTCTAGTCCCCGTCATCGTCGCTATTGCAGTATACTTTTGTATCGCCGATGGCGTTTTGATCGCCCAATGCCTCTACTACAAGGCGCGTAACGCGCGTCTAGAGTCTAACCATCGTCGTCGCTCATCAACCGAGACTCCCGATCCAACCACACCACTCCTCGGTCGTCGATTCAGTGATAGTATTTCCGCTTCGCAATCGCGTCGTCGATCTTCGGGGTCGCTGCGCGGGTACCAGGCTGCTGGTCAACGCGAGAATCAGACGGAGGACCCGCTTGTGAAGATTGTGGAGGAGAATGAGTATGGGCGTAAGGCGTGGGTGAAAAATTTCCTTAGTGTTGTTGGTATTTTTATTGTTGGTATGGCGGGGTGGATGATGGCTTGGCAGACGGGGATGTGGGCGCCAGCACCGCAAGAGAGTCATAGCGACAATGGTGAAGCTGCTAGTGGACAAGTCCTGGGTTACTTCAGCGCTATTTGCTACTTGGGGTAAGTCTTCTCCCCCCTCCTTCTGGTCTGGTGTCGTTTGGATGAATGCTAATCTTCTAATAGTGCGCGGCTGCCTCAGATCTACAAAAACTACAGTGACAAATCCTGCGAAGGCTTATCTCTGCTGTTCTTCATTCTTTCACTTCTGGGTAACCTGACCTACGGTGCTGGTATCCTCTGCCATTCTACCGAGTGGGAATATGTTGTCACCAACCTTCCATGGCTCATTGGATCTCTGGGCACAATGGCGGAGGATGTGATCATTTTCATCCAATTCCGCATCTATGCTGTCCAGGAGGACCGCCCTTCCGCGGTGGCATGAGATTATGTTTGAGTGTTGGCTTTTTTCTCAAAATCTTTGGCTTTGGCTTTGTATATATGTTGGTCAGTTGTTTGGGACTTTCTTTTGTTCGGTGGCTTTGTTTGCATGTGTTGGGGCTGGATTTGAAATGATTAATGGCGAGCATGGTGTTTGATCTTTCAGATGTTGATTTATATCTACAATAAAAGAATTTCGATATCATGCCCACGACTTCCAATAAGTCTTTAGGGCTGAATGGCAAAGTGCATGCCATTTAGTCATCAATGGGGGCCATTTGACGCTATAGCCACTTGGGCAAATCTCCTCTGATACCTCAGAAGAACAAAGAAAATTCTGAGTACAGCCTCTTCTCATCCCTTCTATTGAATCTCTTACGTGCTCGGCACTTGCTTTCGCAGTCTTGCACGCCTACCAGTCTACTACCACGATGACAACGATCCGGAAGGTTGTCATCACAGAATTCGGCGACGTCGACGTGCTCAAAATAGTCGAGACTACCTGTCCTCCCCCTGCTCCAGGCTTCGTCCAAATTGCAACCGAATATTCCGGCTTTACTGACGGTGACATTAGCATGCGTAAGGGCATCTATCCCGATCAAGACCCTGCGCCACTCACCCCCGGGTATTCTCTCGTTGGAAAAGTTCAGGCGCTGGGCGAAGGATGCACCACAATCAAAAAACACCTTTTTTGGTAGCCGTGTTAACTAAGTACGATGCCCAAGCGGAGCTCGTCAACCAGCCCGAGAAGTACTGCATCAAGATCCCCGATGGACTCGATTATCAACAAGTCACGGCATTAATGTGCGATTGGTCTACGGCGTACGGCGTACCTATGGCAACTCAAACAGCCAAGGTCACCAAGGGTCAAAGAGTGTTTATTCACGGCGTAAGCGGTGCTGTTGGTTGTGGCCTCATGATCCTCTGTTCTCTCCTGGGTGCTGAGGTATATGGTACGGCCAGCGAGAGGAATTTTGAATTTGTTCGAGACCATGGGGCGATTCCCTTCCTATATACGGACAAGAAATGGATAGATAACATGAAAGAACTAGGTGGTGTTCATGCTATATTCGATCCACTCGGTTTCGAAAGTTTCGAGGAAAGTTATTCTATTCTCACTGCAGGCGGTATTCTCGTGGCATACGGTAATAACATGGACTCTCTTGCGGGTAAAAAGCCTCGAGATCCCATGGAAGCAATTATGAAAATGATGTCCTGGAACTCCGATTCGCCGACAGGTAGAAAGACTACTTTTTTCGGGCTTTCGCGCGATTCTCCGACTTATGTCAGTGATATCTCTGCACTGATAGAGATGATGGCAAAAGGGAAGTTCCATGTCCCGATTAAGAAAGTCTGGGCTATGGATGATGTTAAAGATGCTCATAGACAATGGGGTGGAGGACGTGGTATCGGATCTGTTTTGATAAAGGTCCAGGATGTGTAGTTGTTACTAGACTTCAGCGTATCCGCGGGTTTTCGTGAAGACAGCTTAACGCGGACCTCATTTTGCGGCTGAGGGTAGTTCAGGGAGAAGATTAGGGCATCCATATAGTCTGGCAGCATGAGGAGCAGAAGGTCTATTCTCGGTGGACTATCTAGTCCCGTTTAGACTACTGAATGTCGCTTAGCATTTGCATGCAGTCATGCAGGAATTTGATTCCATATGAAGTAATAATTTAAATATGGCGATAACAATATTGCGAAAGTAATAGGTGATTCTCTCAACAAATCGGAAGATCAGATTCGTGCAAGAGAATAAGTGAAGAAGCAGCAACTGCCCAGATGGGTTTGGTCACGATACATGCGCGCAGTGGATATCCCACTACTTACTGCGCAATTGACCGAAGATAAACAGCTACATCCTGCGTGAAGATGTTGTCCTCGACAAGTTGATTGGCAGACTCAACAATCCACGTCTGGCAGTCCTTCATCATGACTCTTTTGCCAGGTGCGACCTGAAATAATTCAAGGTATCAGACAAATTTCCATATCTTCAACCCAAGACTGACTTACCGCGTTACTAGCTGAATTCAAATATTTACCAGGAACTTTGACTTTATGCGCACTCCTTTCGAAATCACAAACAGGCACATTGTAGAATTTCTGCACGCCATCATTGAGCATCGCCCTCTCATCAAAATATTTTGCATCAACCCATTGCAGCGGGATTCTTGTCGTTGGTTGATTGCAGGTCTTCTTCAAGTCATAGCTGCGCTTGATTTCGAATTCAAATCCATTCCTCACATCGCCCGTCGCGTGTAACTCGACTCCAATATCAGGATTGGCGTGAGAGCGTACCCAATACCCCCAGTGATCTTTGAAAGGCGAGCCGTTAAAAATCAACAACTCGACCATGAATGCGCCGACGGGTCCATTTGGGGCTACCAGAGGCGGCTTAGGGGTCGAAGAGGTTTGGGCCATGGCGGCTGATAGAGATGATGGAGCGATAGTGGGTTTGGTTCGAGTACTACTCGAATATGATGATGCAGCTTGGAACTCGGAGTATAGAATGTGTAGGAGATGGCCCGGATTCCAGTTTGCGAAAAGATGAGAGTTTGATGTAGAGTCAGGAAAGAATCAGTTCAGTGGAAAGAGTCATTTAATTATACATGTCTACGTCAACGAAGTTCTTTCTCTCAATTCACTGGCATTCGGCGGCTAAAGGCAGCAGTAGAAAGCGCCTACTCTCGTATAAGGCAGCGAGCTTCTTAGTGACATAAACATTTGTATAGAAAATAAGACTCTCGAGCTATTTTTGGAACCCATTTCTCGTTGAGCTTGGCAATCAGACCTGATATTTTCAGAGCTCAAGATAATTGTTGTGAACAAGATGATATGAACCTCATAAACAACTGGTTTTGGCCATTTTGGCCGTGAAAACGCAGAGTCACTCATGTACTTTGTAGTCATTCAGTTTCTAAGTCATGAACCATCCACTGCTGTAGGATTCTAAGAATCACCACTATCATTGCAGCATCTCATGTCGATCACAGGTGCGTCAAAACCAAACACTGGAATACACGGTCCATTTCCTTCTCTGCTCAGATGAATATTTTTTCCCGAATTTAGCCTCTTCAAGGAGAGATGAGCCGATAGACTCCCAACACTAAATGAAGTCAGAGCTATCAACAAAAGCTCGAGCAGTCTATACGCCACAAACTTCAACCGCCCGCGTCCTGTTATTATATTGTCTTTGGGTCTCGTGGTCAAGGTCGGAGCCGACGTAACCTTGAACCGAGATCCAGACTCAATGAAAAATGTACGCGCAAGTACAAGGAAAAGTGCCTATCCCTGAGATCTTTGGCTGGGCCGAAGATGGAGGTCAGAGGTTTCTTTATATGTCTTTGATTGAAGGTCAGACATTACAAGAGAGATGGAGTAGTATGAAAGAAGGTGAGAGACGAGCTATCTGTGAAGAACTTAGAAGTATCGTCAAAGCATGGAGAGCTTTAAAACAGGATAATGAAGACTGTTATATCGGTATGTGCGCATTCTATTCCCTCGATACGATTTATAACCTGAAGCAGCTATGACCTGAAATCAATTCAATAACTAATCTTGACAAACAACCCACTAAATGAAACCTTCTCGAGTCCAATCCAAATCTTACTGGACCATATCAAGGTGCAAACGCAATCCAACAATTCCACAACGCTTGCGGAATCGAGATCGGTCATGAAGTCCCCATGCTCTTCACTCATCACGATTTTACCCCATCCAACATTCTTTTATCATCTGGATCTTATCCCAAGGTAGCAGCGACCATTGACTGGGGCCAGGCTGGGTGGTATCCCGCTTACTGGGAGAACTGTAAGGCGCGACGAATAAATGTTGTTTCGGAGCACTTTGATGAACCTCTACAAAACGAATTGGCATAAGAAATATTGCCTCAGATTTTGGATGCTGTGGATGACGATGATTATTATCATCCTTGGCTTTGGTTTGTGTTATCTAAAGGCGTTTAACTGTGTAATCAGAAAGGCTGTTGGAAATCGACAGGCCGTAGATCATTTGAATTTATTCTCTGAGGTTGAGTATCTTGTCTCCTTTAGATGAGGGTCACGACACTTAATTGGGGACTAAACAACCAAACTCAGGCTGTTTGTTATGACCGGGGGTGCTGATAGTTGAATGCGACACAGACCAGATGAACATACTTGTTAGTACATATTGCGGAGTGCGGCGACGTTGAGTCCAGACTCCCTGGGGCGCACTATCCACGAATGGATCGACTACGCATACGTTCCTCCAAATCTTGAAGATTTCTACAGAGTATGACCTCAAGGCGCATCTCGGAGTAGATCGTGAAAATGCGCTTGCTCATAATCGCAAGACCTCACACCATCGTGAAACAAGATCCGAGATACCCTCGACTCTCACCATCTAGCGAGACCCAGACCAGCATACCTCACTACAAACTACACATTCCACATCGAAGAGCAAGTTTCAGATAGAACAAATGTGTGCCAAACGTCTTCAATTACCCTAAATCCTGGAGGCAACAAATAGTTTCGGAATCACATCGGTATCCGATTTAGTCTACCTCTGTCAGAGGCACACCAAGCACTCAGTCTCCATGGAACATCCTTGTCCGTTTGAGTCTTTTGATATTTTCTTTTTTGAGTACCCGTGATCTAGGTCTTCGTAGAAGGGGTCGTGAAGTATCGAGTACAAGAGAGAATCGTCGAGGGAGCCGATATGCGGCAGCGGGAGAAAAGGTTGGTAAAAGATCAAAAAGGAAAGGTCTTCATATTCTTCTGGTTGGCGAAAACGCTTAGTCGAACAGACCGAAGCCCATGTCCTCATCGGACTCCTCCTTCTCTGTAATGGGGGTTAGCAATTTGTTTCTTGACACAGATGAATTGATGCTCCAAAAACTTACCCTCCTCCTTCTTCTCCTCAGCAGCCTCGGCGGGGGCAGCAGCGCCACCGGCGGCGGCACCACCGGCGGGAGCGGCAGGGCCAGCGGAGCCGACGTTGGTCAGGAGCTCCTTGATGTCCTTGCCCTCAAGAGCCTGTAAATTGAAAATTTGTAAGCCATCGATTCCGAAAAAATTGTCCCATGTCGAAAAGAGTCGGAAATAATGGATGGTGAATTTGTCGGGGCAGACGAAGTAGCAGGTATCAAATATTTACCTTGGCGAAGATGGAGGTCCAGATGGGCTCGATCTCAGGAACCTTGGCGGCACCGATGAGGGTCTGGAGCTTGTCGGCCTAAATAAAAAGATTCGAATTAGTTGGCTGTTGATTTTCCCTTTGCATTCGCCAGACTGAAGCAAGTTTGCGCGATTGTGTTCCTCTCTCGCGATTCGGTTCCAAGAAAATCACAATCGCGTTTATTTCAAGCCTCGGCGACGTCGAAAAAAGTGTGCACATACGGTGACCTCAATGCCCTCATCGGCCAGGATGAGAGCGGCGTAGGAGCAGGCCAGTTCGGCAGACATGGCGGATACTTTTCGAAGGAGTTGGGATTGAAAAGGACTGAGGTTGGGTGGAAGTGAGAGGGAATGAAGGTATCACTCGGGAACGGACATAGATAGGGCTAGAAAACCTATGTGCGATCGCTTAATCACTAGGCGGTGTACGGTAGGGCACCGTTCAACGCTGTATTGGGGCCAACCCAGAGTTGTCTTGGCGGGCTTATTTTGGCTTAGCACAAAACAGTACCGTATTGTATGTACCATGACACGGGTCCAAAATCACTAGCGTTTCCCATACAATTTAAGGATACAGTCAATGAACTTACTGTAACATCCTACCATCTGCAATGTCATCTATACTCCACCGCAATCACTATACAGTTATTGCATCGTCGATGATATGAGCGGACAATCTTATTAGCTTCCACATATCCTTTTCAAAACTTCTCTTCTTCAACAACTCTTCTTCCACTCCGCAAGCTATCTTTGGTAAAATATTCCCCGAGTTGACAGAATTCAGCTGCACATGCAATATTCGCCGTATCTACAATATCCACAATATCTATACTGTAAATAAGAATAAAAGGGAATACGTATTGACCACAAAAAGAATAAAAGTCACCGCCAGAGGATAGCAATCTTGGCCAATTTGTATGGGCTGCATAGCCTTATACAGATGGTGAGCTTTATGCAGAGGCTACTTCACGAAGAGGTTCGGCACATTAACCGTGTCCTTAATTTGTATGGGAAACACCAGTGAATTTGGACCTCTGTAATACAGGCCACCTCTTGGACGCGACCCAAGAATGGCCTTGCCAAGACAACTCTGTCCGCTGGCCCCTAACAATCACCATGGGCGGCATTTGAATGCCTGATTCTTAAGGCTGAAAACCCCCGGGTTTGGGGTCAACCAACTTCGCTCCTCAACCTCACTTTTTTTTTATTAAATTGAATTTTACAACTACTCAACATTATAATACTGTTAGTAAATCCCCATAATAATAGAGCTCTATCCAGTACTTGCCCGGTGGTTCTGCATGCGGATCATGCCGACGTAATAATGCATTTGCACTAACAGCCACCATACCTGCAGTAGGCGGAACATGAATCTCTTATTAGTGACATTGAATCAGAATAGAAAACGGGAGCAGATACAGGAATCTCCAGGGCTATCGGCTGCTGTGGCGTTGAATATGGATATTTGAGCTTAACGCTCTAGACTCCCTCCTCTGAAGGATGAAACAGCAGGACAAATACTTCAAGAACGGGGATGGTAAAGTAAACAATGGAAATCCTTTAGAATCACCGGAGTAGCTCCAAACTCTCTGCATATCGTCTGTTGTTCGATACTGATATGATTATATAGCTGCCATGTCTCCGGTGTCAATCGTTTCCATCGACAGCGAGAAGGTCGCCGGGGTTGTTTTATTACCTCCACCTATCATTCTCCGCCCACTGTTGTATGTCTCAGAATAAGTAATTTGTTTCCAGACATGCATATATGCCTCACTAATCAAGGTGGAAGCCGCATTATTCGGTGGATCGAGAATATGCTCCATCACTTCTGTAGACATCAGTCTACAATCATGTCAGTACATTTCTCATCACTCATCCTAAATTGATACTTATCGACGACTTCTTGGAGCTGTCTCTTCGACCGCCCTGAGGTTCTTATCAGCCTTCTTTCCCTCTGACCGATTGGCTTCGCGATACTCGACCCCCAGCACGAGCTCGCTACTAGTCAACAGCGCCACGGAGAGGCTCAGTCTTTGCTGTTGGTTATGATGTTCACGGCGAGTTAACGCCTGAACAATATAATAAAAATGCAAATTCAATCATAAGAAATACTGGTGGCAGCCGGTAAAGACTCGATATCGCCTTATCTCGATATGAAAGTAGGTGTCCATGAACGACACGAAAATGTGAATCAAAAATTCCCCGGGTAATCCAGGGAACGGAATGGATGGGCGGAAGATCAAGCCCAAAATGCAGTATGGAGTATTACTGCAGCAGAGGAACAGCCGAAATCATTGACCAGCTTTTTTTGCCGTAGATTTTTCAATGAGTTCGCAAGGACGTAACTCTCCGTGCTTCGAGACATACGACCAGCACGCTGAACAGAGCCGGAGCCCTCGAATCGATGCGGGAGCATTTGCTTTACAATACCGGTCAAACCGTTTCCCTTTGCGTTTTACCTTGGGACATCCAGGCATACTGCATCGTATGACTCCAGATTCAGACCCAGAAAAAAGAGCGCGAAAACGGTATCCCCGCAGCGCTTTGCGATGATCGAGGAGACTCTTAGAAGGAATTTCCCCTCTTTTTTTATCCAGAACCAGCATGCCGAGCAAACATATTGCTCGAGAAGTTCAGCAGGTACACCATTGAAGTTCAGCTGCCGAAATCGAGTATCCGTTCTCTCTCGAATACCGCAATGAGGCACGGGACAAATTCCATGAGGTCGGGTGCCTTGGCTCACACAGCCCTGTAGCAGTTGAAATGCCGTATTTAAGGGCTTCCAGCTCGGCTCGGCAAGACACAATGTATCCTGGATGTCTTTGGCCAAAGATATTACCGCCGAAGTATTGTATATGATCCTGTCTATATCTCGTGGAGGACGAAGCGCACCAAACCAAATGGTCATGACCGCCTCAAGAATCCTGAAAAATGGGATTGGTAGATTAAGCTCAAACGAAGCAATCACATACCGAGTCTGGGATTCGACCGTATTATAAGAACGGTAGACACGAAGATTCTTGTAATACAAGCTCTCCTGCTGTTGAAGTTTCGACCGAATGACGCACTCATGCTCTTTATTACGATTGTCCATGTTCTGGGTAGATTCAACATAGCAAGCAGTCAAAAATTTCCAGCCGCAAATATTATCAATAACAGAATAAAGATAAATACTCTGTTTCTTGATTCCCAGTATATTGCGAAGCGCTTGAAAGTCTTCCGGACTCCAGATTTGTTTTTCGAAGAAAAAAATAACCGAATCTTCGAAACCAGATATAAATATATTGACAAAGAATTCTTCGCTGAACTGTATAAAAGATCTGCGGGTGGACTATATATTATAATACAATTATCGTTTTCAGCACAAATACTGCGAATAGCAGTCTCTTTGAATTTCTGAACAGTACTGAATATATTATTCTTCAATCTTGTCTCTGGATAAGATAAAACTGGATTAGCAGCAAGATACTTTTCCAGTATCTCGTATACTGTCAACTTCTTCTTTTTGGAAGAGCTGGATTCAGCTGAGGACTTTTCGGCAATATTATTCTCTTTAATATCAATATTCGCTTCGGATATATTGTTCTTTTCAGAATCGATTTTCTCGTCGGGATTATATTCCGAGCCAAGATTATTTTCCGAGATTGGATGAATATTCTCGTTATCCAAATCAAAGATTTGTAAATCTCTATCGGCGGCAGAAATCTGCAAATTTCTTCGTCAGTTTTTATACTCGGTCTCGTTCTCGGAATTATTATAATTTTTAGCAACAAATCTCGCGAAATTCTCGGAAAAAACAACGGAATAACTGTATACTTTGGACAAAATAAAATATCCAGACAGTACAGTATTATAGACAGCAGTTTTTCCCTTTCGATTTGAATATTTTGTTCGCAATTTACAGACTCTCGAACTAATATTGACAGATAGCTCAGTCAATAGTTGACAACCAAAAACTATTGATTTATCTATACCATTTCTGACTACCAGACAGGAAAAACTGGAATTTCTTCGCAGTCTCTCTATTGCCAACAGTATTTTTGGGATCTGGTACTGTAGAAATATTGTTATAGTTCTCAGAATCAATAAATTCAAAAGAAACCGGTCTATGGGACTCCAGAAAAACTCCAGTTACAGTATCGTTGTCAACAACTACGGAACTGTTGTTCATAAACTCCAGAATAGTTTGATTTACGGTATTGTTTCCAGCAACCGTAGTAATATCCACATCGTATCTCTGAAAAACAGTCTCAACAGCTGTGAAACTGTTGAGAATATATTCCCGAATAGCTTGGTCCACAGTATTGTTTCCAATATCTGTGGAGCTATTCCCGTTCGAAAATTGAGAGATCTCAGTGTCTCTGCGGACTTGGAAATAGAAACTGATCTTCCGTCCCACGAAATTTGAGTCAATACATTTTTAGCTCTAGGTTTGTAAACTATGGGAGCTATTGAAAAAACCAAATTATCTTTTAGTAACGAAATTGATTGAATTGTGAATACAATTCTTTCGATCAGCAGAGAGACAAAAAGAGAAAATTCTTCTGAGAGACTTGGAGAAAACTTGAGTTCTTTTCAATCCGGATGGACACGTACTCCTCCGCCTTTCAAATATACTATAAACTATAGATCTAGTTTATAAGAATAACAGGATATTATGATTCAATTTAGATTAAATCGAATAATTATTACTTTTTCGCAAAAGAAGAGAGCAAAAGGAATGATATTCGTACCGCTTTACTGAGAAATAGGATAGTACTATTTTTATTGTTGAAGGTCTGCGAGCTTTATGTTCGTGAGAATATTCCCAGTATAGATATATTCATTTTTGATGAATTGGGTACAACAACTGGTCCAATTGACTCTTTTTTGTTGAAATTCGACTTTCAACTATGGATTAGTTAGGGCTATTTGCATATATGATCATCAGGCATCAATTTCTGACTTTGGCCTGATAGTTAAGGCGCCAAATTTGATGCCTGAGGACCGAGGCTCATCAGCTCGTCCGAAGGCGAGACTGACCGAGCTCTCCGACATTCATTCAGGCTGTCAATGGCCCCTTAGCATGCTCACTGCTACGAGTCAATTCTTCTTCTACCGTGTACTGTCCTTACTAGAACTTGGATGGTAGCACTCGGCCGTCCGGACGCAGCAGGCATTGTGGTGGCCCCAAGCGGCGAATTTGATCTTATTTATTGTTTGTTATCAATTCTTCCTCCACAATACAATTTCTACAGAAGATCCAGACTAACGATTCTCACAAAAATATATCATGTCTGTGCAAATATCTCGATCTGAAATAATGATCTTTTCTCCGGTGGCGGTGTCTAATGTCCCTCCCCAGTGAGATGCTTTAGCAACAGGCAATCTCTCCAGTATTGTCTATCCCGTTCGACGTTCGAAACCTCAAGATATATCTGATGAATGAAGCTCAAGGCTTCAAATTGTTCATCTTTAACACTTTAACACTAGAACTGACAACGGGGTCCCAAATGCAAGCAGCGGGTACACCATACCGGCTCCAAGCCCAGCTTGGTGCTTTTCATGGCCAGTATGTCTACACTCTCGACAGAATCAGTCACAAGGTCAATATAAAGAGCAATTAAAGGGTCGACAATGTTTCAAGCCGGATATTGTAGGACTTATTAGTCATTTACCTCACGGTGCGTTATTTCCCTGGTCCCAATCGCTACTACTCTGCCCTGGCGTCCACTTTGCTTGGCCTCAATGGAACCAGCATTGCTGATTGTCCAATCAGGCCATGTCCATTTGATCGTGTCTCTGATTCTTTGTATGTTCCAGACTTTTCTTCGGAGTGCCATCGTCACCGGAAACCCGCCCCATATATATACGAGTCTTAGTATCTCAAGTCTGACTCCATTCATCCCAATCCAGAATCCAGACACAATCACATTTCTTATATATCAGACCGAGCTGATATCTGACTCTCCAACAAAAAAGGGAACCGATTAGAATACAGACCCATGGTTCCACAAACTGACGGAAGAGACCCGATCAATCTTATCGGCCTACCAATCCACCCCCAAACAAAAACATACCGAGAAAAGAGATGTGAGGTCTTCTCTGGACCAAAGATATAAAATTGTGAACAAGAAGTATATTTATGAGATACTAAACTAGTAGAAGTGAACTTTTGGCCGTACTGTCCTCAGCCAGAACCGAAGATGTAGATGATTTTTTAGGATGAGGCTCATGGTGAAGATTTAGGTGATCGTCCAGGACGAGGTCGACGATGCGAATAAAGCTGGACGACGAGGGTGTAATTGATCGTTCAGGGAGGTCGACGACGCGAGGACTGAACCCATATTATGAGGATACAGGCGATCATTCAGGATGAGATGGAAGATGAGACCGGAGTGTGAGGTCGAAGATGAGGATATAGGCGATCATTCATGACGAACATGACGATGAGGATGTGATTGACTATACAGGCAGAGATTGAAATGGGGTTCGACGACGAGATTAAACAATGAGGATATCATCTTTCAGCATGAGGTTAAAGTTGTCAAGGTCTACACACGAAACTCGAGGATCTCGAGTCAAGGGTCCTGGACACAGTAGACACTATCCCGACATGAGCTTCGGCTAGCACGAGAAGAGCTTCAAGCTTAGCTAGGTATATCACAGCGTGGGAGACTACAGGAGCGGTGTCGTAGAGTCCATAGTATAAGTGCAAGAACGTACACCTCGACCGCTTGTTTCACTACCAATGGGATAAATTCTACGAATCAAGCAGTCATTCTCCATGCATAAATTTGCTCTTTTTTCATGGAGATTGAATAGACTCATTTTGCCCCTGCTGATCTCTGTTTACCCGACAGCGTGTCGTCATTGAATGGAAGGTACAGTACATAAAATTTCAATCTCCCCCAAGGAAAGCCTCCCCTTCACCCACTCCTCTTCGCACGTCCCCCCGAAGCCGACAGAAATCATGAAGGCATCTCTCAAAACGTTCAAACTGTTTGCAAGTGACAGATATGGAATCCAGAGAGCATATACTGATATTATTTCTCTCTTCACCGTGTACTGCACTCACCTGTTCGTGGAAGGTGATCAGCCAACTTTCGGTGCTTTCCCTTGTCCACTAGGCAGTCCAGTCCCTCGTTCGCCACACAGTCGGACAACAAAGTTCCCAAAGCCTGTCGACCCAAGTTAGCCCATTCAGGATTTGTTCCAATCCGTTTCCCTGATCACTGGCAACCTCTTTCCCTTTCTAAATGAGATAAAATACGGAAGGAAAGGCAGTTTTTATCTTTCCGGAGAAAGGGCAGCAGTCCTTTTCTCGAGAGAAGAAGCTTCCTCTCGGCTGTTTTGCCCGATACAACGGAGAGGATTATCCTTTTCGGAGAGGGAAGCCTGGGAGAATTTACCCGAATTGTGTTGTCTGAAAATCGATACCATCATTATCGATTGCTCAAATCAAATCGATGAAGGCTTGCTCTTGACAGCTTCACCCAGAATGACGGAGAAGATTTTTTTCAGACGTCCATGAGATTATTGGCGCCGCAGACTTATCTTTTGTCGGGATTGACATTCGATAAATCGCCTTGTTTATTGATAATCAGCTTGCGGTCCGGATGGCGAAATCTCCTCGCATCAATGTTGTCTTATCGAAAGAAGAATTACAAATTTTGTGGTGCTGTGCTTTTAAAGATATCTGACTGTTCGGAAAAGAAAACATTGCCGTTGCCATTCAGACTAACTAAATGCAAGATGATCTTGGTAAGATCTCAAGCCGAGTCCCGCCGGCGCTGTCACAGACCACGAGCTTGCTCTTGCACTTTAGCTGATGCCTAAAAATTTGCCTTATTCAACCACAAACTTGCAATTGCAATGGCCGAATCGTCTCGCACGATCTTGCCCTCGTTGTTCAGGTACATGAACAAGACTTCCAAAGCAGCCCCAAATCATTATTCAGATAACTGGGCCTCTGACAGACTAGGATTTAGCCTTGGGCTTAGAAGACCGAGGTCAACGTTCAAGAATTCGCCGTGTTTCATGCTTTCTTTGCGAGATGCAGAATATGCACATCTCGATGTCGATTTTGATATCTACATGAGGGAGGCCCCCGAGGGGGAAGAGTGATATTTTGTGTCCTATGTGGGTGGATGGGCGAGTGCTGCTTTGTTTATCTTCAATAATGAATATAGGATTGATTACCCCCAAGGAATCATTATCTCTTTCATCCCGAGTGGTAGGAGAATATGGAAAATTCTAGTCAGATCGAAAATGAGATCGGATGATGAGGATGTAATGGTCTCTCAGGATGAGCTTGATGATGAACTTGGGGTCCTCGATTCAATACAGTACGCTCTGTATGTACGGTATTATCCTGCATGAACCTCCTGACTTGTGGTATCCTATTTCATACCAAAGAGTTTCGGGATTCTTGTCAACAACTTTCGTACATGCGAAGCCTCGGATCGCGCCACGGCCATCATAGGTGACTCTGTACTTCTTTGACGGCTGTAACCACTGTAAGTTCGTAATATGATTCGCATTCTTGTTCGATCGACAAAACATGCCATAGTTGCAATGAGACCCAGATAGCACCACATCCTCCCTCCTGAACCTGGCAATGTAGTCTGACCGTTATACTCCAAATGAACATCTTGAAATCGTCCTAAAAAGAGAATCACTGGCCTACGTGAAGCCTTATAGAAGCTATCTAGATGTGAGATTTGCTTGTAGACAACATTCACTCTAGCTAGACTCGTTCCAACGCGGATATAGAGGCTACAGGCATAGCTTAGCAGATTGCAACCCCCCCCCCCTTCTACCCAAAGCTCTTTTTGACCCCAGCCTTTTTCACGGGGAAAGGAATCATTATTGTGAGCGGACTTGCATTTTCTTCGTTGAGGTTGAATAGACTCGCTCTTTCTCTCTTGATGTTGTACCTCCAGCGTTGAATGGAAAGTACAAAAGACTTCAATTCCCCCAAAGTTGAGAAAAAAAATGAAGATGTCCTTCGAAACGTTCAGACTGTTTGTAAGCAAGCCAAAAACGAGAACGGATAGATCTGTGCTGATACAAGCTCTCTTCGTTGTGCACCGCAGTCGCAGCAGCTGAAAACTTTCAGCGTTTCCCTGGTTCGCTACGCAGTCAGACGAGATTCGTAGAGTTTGTCGATGGATCGAAATCACACTCCACCACGTCTCGGCTCGAGGCGCAGCAGCCGAAACCAAGCCTCTCCTTGGATCACCTTGCGCTCGTTCAAACACTGCTTTGTTGGGCCAATGGCCTCGCGAAGAGTCAAGCAAAGAGTCATCGAATTCAACAACTCCGCAAGAAAATATTGCTCAAAGCCAACGTGAGTTCATCATGTCCATTATTCATCCAACTTGACTAATAAACTTATAGTACTGCTCTCACCATGGATACAACGCATCGCACAACACCATAGAATGCCGCACTCTGGAGGGTTTGGGTGTCGCAGTAGCGGCGATGTACTGCAACTTCCTTGGTGAAGGTCAAGAAAGTGGAGTAGCTGGACTACTCTGGTCTTCTCGATATCACAATTCACCACGCCCGCAGTCAAGTAGCCTAAACCGCGGGCCTTTCCCTAGGCAGATCACCAGTGTTCATGGCTTGGTGAATCGACAATAGCACTGTACACCAAATGTGTGTAGCACAACGGAGAGTGTGATCCTAAAATGACACCACTAGATGTCATCATCGAGCGCCTTTCCAGGCTGACCTCTCCCCAGAATATCACACAAGACGCGCTTCGTGACCTAGACTGACATTTACACAACGTTTATATCTGTTGAAAGTCAACAGCGGTACAACTGGGCAATGCTGCGCCAGTATGGATACAGCGAGTTCGAACTTCAAAGGCTTGACGCGCTTGTCTTCACCTATCATTATGCCTCCATCTCATCAGTCTTTCTCCCCTCGGTGACCATTTCTTCCCTGGTGCCCCCAGGCTTCCCTTGTCTGTAGAGATAGTATTTAATGTGCCGTGCTACGCGAGTTTACCGTACTTTCAGGACGTATATAATTGAGAGCTAACAGTATGATACAGTTCTGCATCATACAAACCTCTATCGGAAGGCTCAAGTCTTTTAATTTTAACATGCCTCAAGCTGAGCCAAATGGCGCAAAAGTCCATGGTCGTCGGGGAGGGTTTGCGAGTTCTATTTGAGCTGAACAGAGCAGATGGAATTGTTTATCTGGGGATTCTATTCTCAAAGGACATGGCGAAAGTTTTCCGGAGGATTGGGGGTTGAAGATTTGGAGATGGTTGATTCCGAAGAGAGCAAATGCAGTCTATGGTTTGGATAGGCCTAGGGCTAGGAACCTCGGTTAGGGCTTTGCCTAAAGAAGTTTAGTTCTGGCTGAGTCCCGTGACTATACACTAATCCCAATGCGGCTCTGCGGGGGCATGATTAGTCATTTCCTATCGCGGGTTCGATAACTACCGTAGTTATCAATGATCGATCCCGCTGGGAAGCATCTGACATCACAACCAATACGTGTGGGGTTCAACAGTAGTGTGTGCCTTCTTTGTCTTCTTCATTTACCATCGCTCTGGACTATCATTCTCCCTGAAGCCCCGTTCCTTATTTCCAGACTCCTATCTTGCGCACCTCACCATGGAGTCCCCCGCAGTGCCAGTCCCGCTGGATCCGCGGGAGCAGCCCATTCTGGAGCGACTGCTCCGAACTCGAGATGCTCTTCTGCTCTTAAAACAAGACAAGTCTTCGTACATCAAATCTCGCGATGTACTTCCATTATACGAGGAAGTGACCCAAGAGGTGGAAAAGCTCAATGCCGCCCGCAAAGAGCAAGACCGTCGCTTGATCCATAACCGATGTGAGTACCAAGGAGTATATGGCATGATAAGCTGGATGGATCGCTAATTCTGGTCGCTCAAAGTGGATTATGTCCTGGATGACTGCTTTCAGTTAATTTCACTGCTCTTCTTAACAGTGGGTAGGAATAATGAAGCTCCGGCTGTGTAAGTGAATTGTTCCTTCGGCGCAAACGTCCATGTTGGCTGACATTCTACACAAGTTACTCCCTGGCAACCACCATTCAAGTAAGTTGAAACTGACAACTCACATGCAATAACTTCGTTGGTGTCTGACTTCTTCTATCAGCGTTTGCTTGACCACCTTGAAGAGGCCGGCTTTTACAGCTCTAAAGATTTAAATTCGATTACCAAGACCGTCGACTCTACGCGCGAAACCCTGGAACGTGGACGCAACACATACTCACCAGCACTCCTCGAATTACTCGAAAGCCGCTTGGAACAATGTCAAATCTCTCTAGAGAAGCTTCAGAGGGGATTATCGGCCTTAGACCCCGGCCTCGCTCAGACGCATGAGACTTTGGTCTCTATCCTTCGATCGACATCCGCAGTCAACACACGCTCAAAGGTTTGTTCTGAACAAGCTTTATGAAGTATCATGCCGAATCACTAACTGTATTCCTTTGTTATAGTTTTCCTCCACCGAAGTAAACAACCTCCGCGAACAACTGAAGAAGATCGAGGCTACTCTAAAGGACGGCAAATTTGTGGATGCTGATGGCAATCCACTTGCCGGACAAGCAGACCTCAAGTCTTTACTGGAACGATGCTGGCGCTGGACCGAGATTGTTCTTGAACGACAAGGCAAAATTGATGAGCGATTCCAGGAGCAGTATGATCGTCTATTGGAAATCCGCAACCAACTCGATAGACTTTCTGTTACACAGGCATGGTCCCTACGCGAGACAGACTTATTCGGATACCAGCGGAAGCTTGATCGGATCGACGAGGCACGAGTTAACGGTAACTTCGTTGATGCCGAGGGTCAAGCCGCTGATCTTCACGCGCAGAGGGTATGTATATTTTAAGTATGCTGTTCTGGCTATTACTAATGTTGGTTTCTAGACACTGCTATATTTGATTCGACGCAGCTACGCATACATTTACGCACTTTTGATTTCATCCGAGCCTGTATCCGAGGCCTTGTTGCCAGTTTATAATCAGTTACAGACTCTTCGCCGGTGTCTGATTGAAGTGAAAGAATCCGGGGGTGTGGCGAATTCCAGAGAACTGTATCCTTACAGCATGAAGGTAAGTTCATGTCCCCGTTATACTACGAAATTTTAGTCCAGCGGCTAACATACATAGCTCAATTCGATTGATAACATGCGAGTCGACGGGAAGTTCTATGTGGGCCCTGATATTCCTGAAGGCCAGGGCAGTGTGAATGCTCTTCTTGCCGAATGCTACGATTTAGTCTGGGAGCTAAGAGCAGCTGTGACGGATGAGGATGCACAAGCTTAAATACACGTTTTCAAGTGGTAGAAACGTCTCTCGATTTATTATTGATATGTTTTACTTTATTCTGATTATTGGTGGGATTTACTAACCCATAACTTCTTTTTATTTGGATGCTCTATGAGTGTATGATTTGGGCTCTATTTAATGATGATATTTTGAACTTTGGCTTGTGTCGTGGAGTTTAGATATGAACAAGGCCCTTTCTTAGGGGTACTTAACTCTGAACATCAACCTTACAGGTTTACCAGCTACTACCAGTAGTATTCAATTATATTGATAGTTCCTTGGAAGAACTTGAACGTACTTGTAGGATATAGTCAAGGTAGTCAACTACCTCATAGCTGCTTGCGACATAATCTTGGATTATTCTTCAGCTAAAATGATGTCGAAAAATGCTTACCAAGAAGAACTGCACTAGTCATCAGTGGGCATTTGTAAAGCCTGAATCTCAGTTACTAATAGATTGTCGATAGCATCGGAGTCCGACGGATTACACTTTGTAGAGATGAAGCAGCGTAGATAAAGGCTTGTTGTTGTATTTCGACCAATCATTGAGCTTCTTAGTCACAGACCTTCCAGATTCGTCTTAGTCGGCTGCAGGGGAGCTATAAAGACTCATCTGAACAAAGCGGGGAAATCCAACCTCTTTGAACTCCTACATTGAAGTTCAGAATGGGGGTTTATTCAAAAATAATAGCCCTTGCGGCTCTATTGCACTATTCGGCAGCACAATTTGTGCCTGCGCCGACTGATTTGACTACAAAAAAGGGTCATGCCGGTGTGAACGTCCGATATAAGGAGGTACCCCCTGGGATTTGCGAACAGGATCCCAATGTCAAGAGTTATTCTGGATATGCTGATGTTGGTGAGAATGAACATATCTTCTGGTGGTTCTTTGAGGCTCGAAATGGTGATCCGAAAGAGGCGAGTTCAATTGTTTTTCTGTGTTTACACTTCTGCACGTGCTAACATTATATATGTATCAGGCACCACTTACGGTGTGGATCAATGGTGGACCGGGCTCATCTTCAATGATCGGATTGTTTCAAGAATTGGGACCTTGCGGTGTGGATAAGGATGGCAATGCTTACAATAACCCATATGCTTGGAATAACGTTTCCAATATGGTGAGTTTTCCTGCATATCCATCATCCCTTGCTGATCACAATTAACAATGATTAGCTGTTCGTAGACCAACCTGCCACAGTTGGACTATCATATACAATTCCCATTCCCGGATACCAGGATGATGACGGAAATATTATTCAATTGCCCAGCGAAGAATGCCCAGATTACGCTCAGCAATACGGAACATGTGGCACATACTCCAAACCGGACATCGGCTTAGTCCCCAACACAACTCAAGGAGCTGCTCCAAATATGTGGAAAACGCTGCAAGGATTCATGGGTGCCTTCCCACAGTACTCCAGAAATGGATTTAGCTTTACCACCGAGAGTTATGGAGGACACTATGGCCCTATTTTCAACGGTATTTCCAATTGAACTGAATATAACTACTGCGGCTAAAAGCAGGCTAACGGTTCATCAGATTACCTCATCAAGCAAAATGCAAAGAAGATTCCTGGTGCAATCCACATCGACCTTGAGAACGTTCTTATCGGAAATGGCTGGTTCGACCCCTTGATCCAATATCAAGCGTACTACAACTTCTCCGTCTATCCCGGGAACACTTATGACTATGACCCATACAATGCATCCGTCAAGGCAGAGTGGTACAACAATCTCTATGGGGTTGGTAACTGCATCGACCAAACTCGCCAATGTTACATTACTGGTCGGAATGATATCTGCTCAACAGCGGACAACTTCTGTGCCTCAAAAGTGGAGAATATGTTCGACATCTACTCCGGACGTGATGAGTACGACATGCGCGAATTGACTCCCGACCCATTCCCATACAGTTTTTATGTCGATTATCTGAATAGTCCGAAGGTACAAGCTGCTATTGGAGCGTATCAGAACTTTTCGGAGTCATCTCAAACCGTCTCGAATAGCTTTTCAAGCACTGGAGATGACGATCGCGAGTCTGGAACTATTGAGGCTGTGCGACGTCTGTTGAAAGCCGGAGTACAGGTCGTTACATACTTTGGCGATGCGTAAGACTTTGACCACTATAGTAAGACTCATTCTACAGAGCTGATTAAATTACACAGGGACTTCAACTGCAATTGGCTCGGCGGTCAGGTTATAGCCGAAGAGATCAATGCGCCTGGGTACGACAAGGCCGGGTTTGTTAATATCAGCACTTCTGATGGCGTGGTGCATGGACAAGTCCGTCAAAGTGGGCTGTTCAGCTTTGCCCGGATCTATGAGTCTGGCCACGAAGTTCCTTTCTATCAACCTCTAGCTTCCTTGGAGCTATTTGAAAGGGCTATTCTCAGAAAGGATCTGGCCACTGGAGAAAAACACATCACGCACAGCTATAAGACCAAGGGAACCCCGACCAGTGACTATCGGGAGGGCAACAGTACCGTTGTTTTTAAGGTTCTTCCTAGTGATGCAACTTACAACACAACTCTCAATGGGCCTAATCCTTCTTCGTCGAAGTCTTCAGGAGTTCAAACTCAGGGCAAGCGTGCACAATTGAAGAGAGCTTCTGGCAAGTTCAATAAGCCAAGAAGATCTGTCCTCGGGATGTATTGAGCTTGCATTATACACGGCGATAGAATGGATCTATTGATCTAGATTTCGTACTATCTATAAGTGAGATAGAATCATCGAGATAAACGCTTTTCGGAATTTCCCTGGAGATCCAAGTCTAGTAGTCTATCAACTTGTGGTAGAAAACTTTTGAAATCATAGGATAACGGTATAACGGGCAAATGACCCTTCTGTGAACATTTCTAGATCTCCTCAAATGCCCGCACGATAAAAGATTGACCATTAATGAGTACCTTCTCCCCTGGTACCCGCCAAGAACCCTTACCCTCTCCCTCAAACCCAGACTTCATAGAAGGCACAGAGCTTGCAACAGGGCCAACAATATACTTCTCATCCCACCCCGCTCCATTCCACTCTTCCCTTCTAGCACTGACTTCAGACCCAGTTCTCTTAAGAGTCAAAACACCATTGGCATCTTTTTGTCTGGAATGAGTCTGAACCTGCTGGAACGCCAAATATGTGCCCCAAATTCGACCAAAAAATAATTTGGTCACTGACACCTCGCCTTCTTGTTCAGTCTTGGTAAGATCCTCATCATCAGATTCAAGAATCCATGAGATACCAGTCTTCGAACCCTCAGGTCCTTCCTTGAATGGCAGATTCCGCCAGACTTCTTCAAAGGCCGTCATTGGTGAACCGGGAAGGTCGGGATGAGGCATTTCACCCTCTTCGAGATCATCACCGTTAGGAAGGGGACTGAATCTAGCAACGTCGACCATCCCAATCTCATTCAGTGAGTCCAGTTCACGAGTAAACGATATTTTGACTAAACTCCGTCAGAACCAGCTCATTCAGCAGCAGCTCTTAAAAAAAAAAGAAAGTCTTTGGCAAAGATTACATACGGGGCGTCTCATTCGGATTCTCCGCAACATTCGTCCCAGCCATTCCCCAATCAATGGCCCCAGATTTCTTATCCATTCGCAAATCTAGATAATACTCCCCCACAGAAAGGACGATTGTATCGGTAGTTTCTGAAGGTGGATCAGGGAGGAATCGGAGACTCACGCGAGTCGTAAAGGCACATGTCGAGCCTAACTCGGCGGCAGTACCAGTCATGATTCAATTGATGATAGTATATTTCTCGGGGAAATGCTGATTCCTGTATACTGTAATGCGGATGAGGGGAGAGTAGAAGTATTTAAAGCTCCCACATGGTGAATTGTGGAGTAGATCGAGCCATGTGGTCCGGTCTTCCGCCAATCAAAGTGGTGGAATCGACCCAATCGGGAAGCTGGACGAGATGGTTATGGGGGGAATCGGCCTATCGCAGTTGTCCGATGGTTTAGCACTTGCAGGTCTTGATAATCGGGTCTCGAGTAAAGGTTTTGGGTGAATTGGTCTTGGATCAGTGGATTTGTGGGGAGGTACCGGTTCAGAGTGTTTGTTGTGCCTAAGAATAATGACCGACTTTCCCTGACACTCTTTCTTTCACTTCAGAATTCAAATCTTAGGAGTTCTGTCTTGCGGAGAACTAGTAAAGGCCTTTAGTTGATTCAATATAGATGCTGATGCTAGAGAAATCGATGACTCGAGATGGGAATAGAAGGGATAGGCACGCACGTAGTACATCTCCGAAAAGATTCTCCAAAAGTGGTTTTTTTTTTTCGAAACGACAAGACAGTATTCGTCTATAATGTAATTCCAATTGGACTACTCCAATAATTAGAATTTCAGGCAAACCCGAGAGCATATAATGTTGGCAGCAGCAGCATATTGAGCACCCAGCCTGAACAAGCCCTTCCTCGCTCTGGTTATTGAATACAGCCGCAGAGAGGCCGTTATTATGTTGTGGGAAATAGACAAGCATACGTAATAATCGCAGTCTCGTTATTTGACGAGATAAAAGAGTCATGGGTGTATTGGTATTGGTATTGTAGAATGATCTTAGGATTCCTGAGCATGGTATCAACACCTGTTGATATGATTGGGCAATCATTGATCTTGCGCTTATCGGTTGGTTAGGGTAAAATGTCTACAGAGACAAATGAGACGTGGTACGTATGACGAAATTTTGCTATTAATATTCTAAGATCTTACAGTATTGGAATTGGAATTCAAATGAAAGTGAAGCTTTGAGACAGGGCCATGGTTGTACATCAGCCATGGAGTGAGACTATTTATCAATTGTACATAGTACATAGATGTATCGTCCAGGAACAGATCAAGCTCCGAGTCCGGCTTTTAAGGTACTTCCTGATCGTTTAAATTAAAGAAACTGGCGGATTGCCTATATTTCCATTTATATTTACTGAGGTCCTAAAATTAAAATGATAGTGACAGCCAATGACACATTGTTGGGAGCATTGCACACTTGAGTCATGATGTGGAATTTGGCTTTCAATTAGGGTTATATGTTGATGCAAACTACCGGTCCTCTATTGCGGAGTATATAGTATATACGGACCGAATATACATATTTGTTTTCAACGAGCTAATTCATGAATAGTCATAGAGTTCAACATGAATAAAAAAGAATTCTAGCAATTTTTATTGACTCCAATGTTGTAATTGAATATGCATTGCCACCGACTTTTACTCAACTTTTCAGACAACCCGGTATCGGCGAAACAACAAACCAATCAGAAGCCACGCAAATAACGAGCCCGCCGACCGTAAAAAAAAGGCCCTCGGACTTCCCTGACTCCATTCCCCAGTTTCCATCCTCCACACTCGAGAGAATGGTGAGCCAGTTGTTATGGCATAGGGCTGCGGCCTCTCGCGGGGTGAGTTTGACCTTTTTTCGTTTCTAATTGACCCTTAGTCGTCCCATACTGACTCATTTTTCAGCTGGCCGCGCGCCTGTCTCCGCAACATCTCGCCCGGGGCTTGGCCACCGAGGCCTCCTCGTCGCGTATGCCGCCATACCCCAAGATCGTCCGTAACCTCGAGCAGGTCCGCAAAGTCCTAGGCTCTGAGCGTGCCCTTACCCTCGCCGAGAAGATCCTCTATTCCCATTTGGCCAACCCCGAGGAGTCACTGCTCACCGGTACCAACAATGGCCGTGATATCCGGGGCAAGGCGAACCTGAAGCTGAAGCCCGATCGTGTGGCTATGCAGGATGCTTCTGCTCAGATGGCTCTTCTGCAATTCATGTCTTGCGGTCTTCCTTCTACTGCCGTCCCCGCCAGTATTCACTGCGACCACATGATTGTTGGAGAGCGCGGTGCCGATACCGATTTGCCTGCTTCGATCAAGGGGAACAGCGAGGTCTTTGACTTCCTCGAGAGCGCGGCCAAACGTTATGGAATTGAGTTCTGGCCTCCTGGTGCTGGTATTATTCACCAGAGTGTTCTGGAGAACTATGCTGCCCCTGGTCTGATGATGCTGGGTACTGATAGTCACACCCCCAACGGTGGTGGTCTGGGTGCTATTGCTATTGGTGTCGGCGGTGCCGATGCTGTCGATGCCCTGGTTGATGCTCCCTGGGAGCTGAAGGCCCCTAAGATTCTCGGTGTACGCCTGGAGGGTCAGCTCAGTGGCTGGGCTTCGCCCAAGGATATCATCTTGTCCCTGGCTGGCAAGTTGACTGTTCGTGGTGGTACTGGTTTCATTATCGAGTACCACGGTCCTGGTGTTGAGACACTCAGCTGCACTGGTATGGCTACCTGCTGTAACATGGGTGCTGAGGTCGGCGCCACTACCTCCCTCTTCCCCTTCTCGCCTAACCATGTTCCCTACCTCGAGGCCACTCACCGTGGTCACGTTGCTCAGGCCGTGGCTGAGATCGCTGGCTCTGGTCCTAAGAACCTGCTGCGAGCCGACTCCGAGGCCGAGTACGACCAGGTGATCACTATCAACCTGTCTGAGCTTGAGCCTCACATTAACGGCCCTTTCACCCCTGATCTGTCCGTTCCTCTTTCCAAATTTGCCGACACTGTGCGTGAGAAGCAATGGCCCGAGACTTTCGGCGCCGGTCTCATCGGTTCCTGCACCAACTCCTCCTACGAAGACATGACTCGAGCGGAGCACTTGGTTAAGCAGGCCGATGCTGCCGGTCTCAAGCCTAAGGCCGATTTCTTCATTACCCCTGGTAGTGAACAGATTCGCGCTACTCTTGACCGCGATCAAACTCTCTCTACTTTCTCTCAAGCTGGCGGTACTGTGCTTGCCAATGCCTGCGGTCCCTGCATTGGCCAGTGGAACCGTACTGACGAGACTCCCAAGGGCGAGGACAACGCCATCTTCACATCTTACAACCGTAACTTCCCCGGTCGTAACGATGGCAACCGCCGTACTATGAACTTCCTGGCCTCTCCAGAGCTGGTCACCGCGCTCGCCTACTCTGGCAGCACCACATTCAACCCAATGACCGACTCTCTCACCACTCCCAGCGGCGAGTCCTTCAAGTTCCAGCCTCCTCAGGGCTCGCACCTCCCCAGTGCTGGCTTTGAGGCCGGTAACCCCGACTTCCAACCCACGGCCGCCGTTCCCGATGCCAGTGTCGAAGTTGTTGTTTCCCCTACCTCGGATCGTTTGGCTCTCCTGGAGCCCTTCGCCCCTTTCCCTAAGGGTGACCTTAGCGGTCTTCAGGTTCTGTACAAGGTCAAGGGCCAGTGCACCACCGACACCATCTCTGCTGCCGGTCCCTGGCTCAAGTACAAGGGTCACCTGCCCAACATCTCCGCCAACACTCTGATCGGCGCCGTCAACGCCGCTACCGGTGAGACCAACGTCGCTTATGATGAGAACGGTGCTCAGTTCGGTATCCCTGAGCTTGCTGAGCAGTGGAAGGAGAAGGGTATCGAGTGGCTCGTCGTCGCCGAGGACAACTATGGTGAGGGCTCTGCCCGTGAGCACGCTGCCCTGCAGCCTCGCTACCTGGGTGGTCGTGTCATTGTGTCCAAGAGCTTCGCTCGTATCCACGAGACCAACCTCAAGAAGCAGGGTGTTGTTCCTCTGACTTTCGCTAACCGCGAGGACTATGACCGCATTGACGCCTGTGACTCTGTTGACACTGTCGGTCTCTACGATACTCTCCAGGCTGGTGGTCAGGGTGAAATCCAGCTTCGTGTTACCAAGCGCAAGACTGGCGAGTCCTTCCTGGTTCCTGTCAACCACACCCTCAGTAAGGACCAGAGTGGTTTCATTCTGGCTGGTAGTGCCTTGAACCTGCTTGCCGCCAAGGCCAATGCCAAATAAATGTCTTGATGTGGAGAGAGAGAGAGAGAGTGTGTGTGTGTGTGTTGATATGCGTCTAACAACCCGAAGAGAGAACAAAAGTGGATTTTCTGCGGGGAGTTATGAGTCCTAGACTTGGAGGAGTATTGAGAGTTTAGATTTGTTTCTTTCTAGTTTTATTTGCGATCTAGATGATATCCAATGTGATCTGTATTCTACAATATCATTCATTCATTACATTACAAGTAAATATAGACCACCCGTGGTCTAAATACTACAGTGGACTGTAGTTAATCTGCCAGTTCGCCACTTACACCACCTATTATAAGTGGAGTCATTAATAGGGCTTCAAGTACTCATCGTCCAATGGGCTTGCACATAGTATGCTTGGATGAACATCGTGGGGCCGCCCTTCAATTGACATCCCAGCAGACTTCACTGCATATAAAGTGGCATACTCAAGGACAGTCAATCTACAACCAGTCCATCTCATAAACACACCATGTCCTCACCCGATATCAAAAAACCCTGGATCGAGACTCCACTGATTGAGTCGGCGTCTTTCTCCAAAGCAGCAGGATGGTGAGAAAGTTGCCCCTCCTCACTCCGTTTCACAATATAGAACAGCGAGACTCATTACTCCTCACTCAATCCAGCCGAGTCTTTCTCAAATTAGACCTTCTTCAACCATCCGGCTCTTTTAAATCCCGGTAAGATAGCAATTCCCCTCATGAATTGTACTCCGCTGCAGGTGTGCTATCTCTCCACGCAAATAAGAACAAAATTAACAAACACCAGCGGCGTCGGCAACTTCATCCACTCAAATTTAAAATCTCACCCCACAAAACGCCCTCATTTCTGGATATCATCCAGTGGAAATGCGGGACTAGCAGCCGTAGTCGCATCACGAGATCTAAACTGCAAATGCAGCGTCGTCGTCCCACACAGTACAAAGCCATTCATGATAACAAAATTACAAGAAGAAGGCGCCACAGAAGTCATTCAGCATGGTGCAAGTTGGTTCGAGGCAGATACCCATCTACGCGAAACGTACATCAACAATCAAGATGTTAATGGTGAAGAGGTGAATGTTTACGTACCTCCTTTTGATCATCCGCTTGTTTGGGAGGGGGCTAGTAGTATGATTGATGAGATTGCGAAACAATTACCCCCTCGTCAGAATTCCCAAGGATTGAAATCCGACGCATTCCCTGCAGACTGTGTCATTGCCAGCGTTGGAGGTGGAGGTTTATTCAACGGGTTAATCGGTGGACTGGAGAAATGCCTGAAAGATTCTCGCCGTGACTCAAATGTCTGCGTCTTAGCTGTCGAAACGAACGGTGCTCATGCACTTTCCCACTCACTCAACGAGGGCAAATTGTCCTCACTTGATGCAATTACTTCTCAAGCTACTTCGCTCGGGGCATTGCGCGTTTCATCCAGGACATTCGATCTTGCATCTAAGCCTCCATCTGGGGTGGAGGTGAAGAGTATTGTTTGTTCAGATGCAGATGCTGCGCGTGGTGTTGTGCGACTTGCTGATGAGGCGCGGTTACAGGTTGAGTTGGCTTGTGGTGTTAGTGTTGAGGTTGCTGTTGGTAAGGAGTTGAGGAAGGCGATGCCTGATCTTAGCCCGGAAAGTCGTGTCGTTGTTGTTGTTTGTGGTGGAAGTAATATCAGCTCGGAGATTATTGCTGGATATCGAGAGAAGTTGGCAGCAGGTTGGCAGTGAACAGTAGAGCAGTGACTGCTACTGGTATATACTACAACAGTTCATAACGATGTGAATATTGTACATCGCTGATATACCAGTATGTACTAGAGTTGAATACTACAAGTACATTTAACACAATGCAAAGCTTCATTCATAATATCATAACACGAATAAATCAGATCAGATCTAGCTTATACTCGCTCTAACATACTCACATGCTCAAAACAAGCCCACCGTCGCTGCACACATCCACGAAACCACCAGGGCCTCTAGGATTGACAGATCAACGGATGAGAGGGCTTTCCAGGAAGGTAGACACGGGAAAGACAGCAAAGTAACAGCAGATCTAATCACTGTCACTAGCACTACCATGATCCGAATCATCGCCCTGGTTTTGAATCCCCTCAGCCATGATATACTCCGCCTGTTGAAGAGCCTGCTTAATCTCATTGTTGTCGAAGACCAACTCAATCGGCTTTTGATTATGCTTATTCCGTACCCGGGGATCACAACCAGCCTCACACATCATCTTCACCATCTCCGTACCGAGCTCTTTATCCTTTTCAGCCGCATATCGCACAGCGACGTGGAGTGGTGAGTCGTTATCGAGCCTTGTCAGGGGGTCACATTCGAAATATTGGATGTCAAATAGGGCGTCCATCACGTCGTCTGTCGCGTAAAGTCTATTATTAGCGGGGGTGGTTCGTTACGAGTCAAAGTCAAGGTCAAGGAACGGTCTACATACAGCTTCCGTACATGGCACAGATATGCAATGCGTGGTTACCGAGTGGGTCGGTCACCTCATTGAAAAATTGAGCCACTTGTTCATTTGATTTATCTTCCATCGAGGCAAGTACTTGTTCCAGTAGGTGTGGTTGATCTCGGCGGCAGGCTTCCACGACCAGCTCGCGGGGGGATGCTCCCTATCATGACATTAGTCGGCTATATAGACACCACGAGGGAATATCATTGAAACGCACTTCATCGTCGGCCATTGTAGAATATTCGTAGTTCGGAGGTTAGGGGCAAAAGTGGTGTTCGTGCAGTCGCAGTAACAAGAACACAGAGCTAGTGGATGTGAAACGTAGACACAAACACAAGAGGGACACGGTGACAAGTCGAGTCAATCACAAACAGGTTCTTGATCCAAAGCTTGCAGTGAGCAAGTATATGTACAAGCAGACAAATTCAAATTCTCGATAAGTCTCAGATACGCAGAAGATTGTAAATGTTATTGCTTTCCCCAGGGACCATCCCACATATTCGGATCATGTGATTTTCCGAACTCCCCGCCGCTTCCAAATTTAGCCGCGCGGTTAAACTTGCCGACGCAATTGGAGATTTTGGTCATTTTGCGATTCATCCAGCAGTTTGAGCTGGCAGGCTGGAGCTTCATTACTCTTCGCTTCTGCCGCTGCTGTGAATATCCACGGAAGAGTCGTTCGCGGAAGTACTGAAACTCATTCGCTCTCCGAAATGCCACTCGTTTGTCCGTTCCATCCCCGCCAAAATTCTCCAAGAGAAAAAGAAGCTGACCAAATTCCACGAATAGTCTGTCCAAATTGCAGCAATGCGCTGACCGTATCACGGGCTGAATCCTCAACACAGCATCCGATGGGAATCAATAGATTCGAATGTCGTACCTGTCCCTATGAACAACCCATCGTACGACAAACGATCTTCGAAACGACCCAGATGAAACAGAAGGAAGTGGAAGATGTCTTTGGTGGAAAGGAAGAATTTGCCAATGCAGACAGTGTGGCTAGTAAGTTGTGACAGTCTGGCCAGCTTTTGATTGAGTTCAGAGTCAGGCATGTTTTCGGAAGTCCAAACTAATCACTTTTCTCTATCAGCACAATGCCCCGCAGAGAACTGCAATGGAGACCGTGCATACTTCTTCCAGTTGCAGATTCGTAGTGCAGATGAGCCGATGACTACATTCTTGAAGGTACGAGATCCCCCCTTGCGTATGCGGACGTTACATATTCTGACAACTATCCACAGTGTTGCGATTGCGGTGCACGATGGAGAGAGAACTGATCTGATCAGCGGGAGAGTTCTTTATTTCAGACATTCCATATGATGATGAAAATGGCGCATTCATTCTGCTTTTTCTTTTTCTTTTCTTTTTTTTTGCTGGTTATAGGCGCTTGGTGTGAATCGCATATTGGCTACAGCGGCGGCTGTAGATGCATGGTGTACTTTTTGAATGAAAAAAATTAGGGGTTCCTCATTTCAAGACAACTTCTGTGCTCCGGAATCGGAACATCTGTCGGTATACAACCTTATCGGCGCCTCATCTTCGGTCTACTTGTCAATACATCTTCCAGGGCTAACTTTGATCAAGTTTCCTCACCTGCTATACTAATGAAGTGGGATTGATTACTTGGTCATCGTCATTCATAAATCCCTTATTTGATAGAAAAAAGCCCTTCCCAACAGCCCAGACGGGCATCATATCTCCTCCTTTTTAGAAGGAAAGAGGGTTCAAGAGGAAGGTAAAATCTGGTATGCAAACCTCTCTCTCTATGTACTGGGCTCTTGAAAGGGAGGGTCCCTCCGTTGTATTAGACAAAATTATGAGCCGTAAACCGTTGTCTATTCAATATAGGTTGTCAGCAACGGTGATCTGTTTGAGGAGAGCGCTGTGGCTTGGATGGAAGAACTGTAGGCTGATTGGCTGGAGGGGTGATGGATTGTGATCTTGATACCCTCGACAAGCTCTGGGGGCTTTGTTGTCCGACTACGTCACGGGCTTTGGAAGTGCGGAAGGTTTCCAGCTGCTGCGACTGTGGTGCACAATGAAGGGAGTGTTTATATCAGCATAGGTCATCCATGCTGGATTCCAAAGAGTTTGGACACTCCGAGAGACATCTCCATTTTTTTTTCTCGGCTTTTAGAGGGTTGGAAAAGCAGAGGAAGTATTCCTGGGGGAGACCGAACTGCTTTATGATTTTCAATCTCTTGTGGTCACATATCAAGAGAAAGAGTGAGTATGTCCAGTGTCAACAAAGACATAGCAAGTCCATTCATATAGGAGGATTCCTTTCCCCGCGAAGAAACGGGCTAAAATGAGCTTTAGCGTGTTCGAATCTACTGGATCATGCCTGTATTCTCTGTAGCGGCGTTTAAGTAAATGTAGCTAGAGTGGAACCTTGTTTCATAGTAAGACTCACACCTAGATAGATTTTATGAGGCTTCACGTAGGCCAGCGGTTCTCGTCTCGCGAGGATTTGAAGGTGAGTATTCAGGGTATATCAGTCAATATACACTGAGAATTTTGAAGGATATGAAGCAATAAGGAGAGTGTGGTGATGGATTTTCGAGCTGGATCTAATTCCGAATTTCACGTTGTTTTAGCTCCGAACAAGGTGCGACTTAGATCACAAACCTACAGGATAGTCACAGTTGTCGAAGGAGTGCAGACAAACCTGTCGCGACCCCAGCATGGCCATGACCCGAGGTTTCCCATATGCGATCTTTGTTGTCACAGACCCGGAAACTCCTTGATATGAATTACGAGTCAGAAGGTTCACGCAAGACTATGTCGTACATGCAGGCCATACCGTATCAAATCGACGCCTTGCCCATCTTCGGACTCCATCCTGAATGGCCACCTACACCCTTATCCCCCCGACCTTATCATAAGCTTCATCTTGAAAGACTATTGCATGCTCACATCCGGCTTTTCGTTCTATCTCTTCATCGATCTGACTTTGTTCAATGCTCTCATACCGCATGACTGGAAGAGAAAACGGTTCCTTGGGACTCATGAATCTTGAATTCATCATTGAAGGAAAGGAACAGCCTCACTCATACACCCAGAACTCAAGGCATCATCTTGCCCCCTCGCGGACCTCCAGTATGGCGATGTTCTGACCAAAATCGAGATCTGCAGGTTCTGCATCTGGCAAAGATAGCATCAAAGAAGGCAAATTCTCGAGCATCGACCTCTGCCTTCCAAAGCACAAGGATTATACCATGGTCTGTCAGAGAGCCAACTGACTGAACGATTACTTTGGAGCTGCTTTGAAGGCATTCTTATCCATAGTCCTGAGCAAACCAGCAAAGACTATCTTTTCGTCTCCGATCACAATGTCCCACGAGAGTCTTTCCATTAATCTCCCGACTAATGCAGCCTCATTCATAATTCCATTTGCAACGCCCATATCAGAGACGGGTTGTTGATAGTGACAGTGGATGGTAGATATGGTGAGGCTGGTCCTTTCGCAAGCAGCGGAGGTGATTGACATCGAGAAGCGGGAGCCCTATAAATCATGTTAGCATCTTTCTCATCACTCATCCTGAATTGATACTTGTCAACGACTCATGGATCTACTTCCCATGTAACCCTGAGGCACTCTTCAGCCTCCTTTCCCTTAGACTGATCGTGGGACTATTCACGTCATGCTCCTGAAAAGCAGTCTCGTTTCCAACAGCAGCGAAGCTGCTGTGAGTGTACTCCAAAATAGCTTGGCTCACACTGTTGTTTCTAACAAGTGTGGCACTATTCCCGCTGGACTCCTGACAGATCTCAGCGTCTCTGCGGACTTGGAAGTAGGAAGTGATCTTCCGCCCCACGAACTTCGTGTCAATACATCTTTTAGCCCTTGGCTTTCGGACCTTGGGAGTCATTATAATAGAGTATATACCACAATATCCTCTACTTACAAAATTACTTGAATTGCGAATGCAATTACTTGCGATCAGCAGAGAGTTGGAAAGAGAAAATTCTCCTGGGGAGCTTGGAGGGAAAGAGCTCTTTCCAATTCAGGTGGACATGGACACGTTCCCCATCCCCCTCCTTCGTCTGCTGAATATATTACAGTCTATAGATCTAGTTTACTAAATACAATATGATTTTATCAATGTAAAATTTCTGCAAAAGAAGGGAGCCAAATGGATGTCACCCGTATCACTTTACAGAAAAGAAGGGCAGTTGTATTGCCATTGTTGAATGTCTGCGAGCTTTGTGGTCTTCAGATAGTTCCCAGTATAGAAGTAACTGCGATTACTGAAACCCATACAACTACTAAATGAATTGACTCTACTTTGTTGCAATTCGACTTTCAACCTATCACGACTAGTTAGGGCTACTTGTAAAAACAATCCTCAGGCATCAATTTCCATGTATTTTGCCCGATAATTGAGGCCCAAATGTTGATGCCTGAGGACCGAGGCCCACCAGCTCGATCGAAGGTTAATCTGATCGAGCTCTCCGAGACCCATTCGAGCTCAGAAATAGCCCACTAACATAATTACTGGTATGCAGGATCTCTTAGTCTACTTTATACTGCGATATAACTTGATGTTGAATGGTAGAACTGTTCTCTGCCGTCCTGTTTATCGGGTGGCTGTGCGTGGGTAATACCCTGGAACTCACAATACTCGAAACGAAGCTTGTTCAGTCCCTGTCTCGACATCATAAGGCCTGGCCTCTTGAGCTCGAGCTTGGAAGTGTTGAAACATCTTAGAATGGCATATCATGGCTCTTATAGGACGCAGATCTAGGTCTAGCGGAACTTGTGGAGGCCCCAAACGGCGAGGTTATTCTATTATTCGTTATGAGTCTTCCTTCAAGAGCAAAATTACACCAGAAAAACCAGACTAACTATATCCCCAGAAGAATATCGATTTCATACAGATAGCTGCGGATCCGCAGCTAGATATCGATTTTGATATCGATATGGGGAAGGCCCCGGAGGGGGCGGCCAAGGGAGAGAAAGGTCGGGAGGAGGAGTTGCGATGCCTTTCTGGGCGGGTGAACGAGTGAGATGTCTTTTGTAAGTAGTATTCAGATCGTGCCATTTTAGCGAGTGGCTTTATTTTTCAACGTCACGAATCAATGACTCTGGCAATTAGGTAATCGCACCTTTTTTCATTGGTATTTTGTAAGTGGAATGTATCCTAGAATAGATATTACGATGCTGATATAGCTTTGAACTAGCTGGTGTTCATGACTGAGATGGCTTCAAAGAAGTTTTCTTTGTCGTTGTTCTCGAACAACCGAGAGGTTGTTCCAGGAGATGCTGGGAATGTCCCCATAACGAGGGACGAGACAGTTTGTCCTCTTCAGCTTCTCGTATACTGTTCACTTCGCATGCCCGGGTCAGAAAGGTTGTCTGGCTGTTATGGACGTCGCAAATGTGATTATGAATGAAGCTTTGGATGTCGGTGGGATCAGCTAGCTTGATCAGCAGTTCAAGGGATTGGGGATGAAAGAGATGATTCCATGCAGGTTTACCAAAACAGACAATTGTTGAGAGAAAAGATACCAGCAATTATTATTCCAGTGGACCATGAAACCGAAGCCTTTCGAGCGATGTCGAGCTATTCGGGCATACCTTATCAATCATACCGCATTAGTCGCGGGATAAAGATCACAGTCCACGACTCCTAAGCCCAATTATATGAAATGCAACATCCTAAGCCACATACCTTTCCCCGTGCCAAAGAGAGGTGACAAAGGCCCCCGGGGAGGAGATAGTCTCACTGGTTGATTTGGAAGATGGACTGTTCTTCTTTTCTCAAGATCACAGTCCAGGGACCCGCTTTTGGCATTTTTTCGAGCCTTTCGGTTCAACTATGGATACTAGCAAACTCGTTCGGGATGCTTAAACTTGAGTCAGCGGTAATATCTGCCTGTGAGCAAAAGCTGAAACAGCAGAAGTATGAGGACCTTCAATCCAGTACTCTTAGCTTCGTTTACGAGAAGATGGCCCCAGGATCACCGTTACGGCAATTTTTCATCAGCATGTGTGTTGAAAGAGTATCTTCGGCTCGATCTGCGACGTCCAAGAATAAGTTTCCGGCGGAATTCTGTCGTGACCTCTGCGAGATGCTTATTGTCAAAGCCGAGGCGACAATCTTGCATGATCCGGTGAATAGTACGGGTAATTTTGAAGCACCAAAGCCACTTGTACGACTTCCCGGGCAGCTTTTCTGTTGTTTCAGGCAATATTGGAGGAGGCAGCCATTTTGGATTTGATCCAAGTCATTGAAAACGGTGATCTGTTTGGGAAGAGCCCTGTGGCTTGGGCTGTTGGACTGTAGGCTGATTGGCTATGGGCGTGGTGGATTGTGATCTCGAGCAGCAAAATGTCAGTCCACCCTCCCAAATCGGACAGGATAGAGTAAATCCCGAGGCACCAAATTGGTTGGACAAGTTCTGAGAAATTCTTAGTCCAACTGAGTGACGTGCTCGGGAAAGCGCTGAAAGTCGTGGCTCACGCTTCATGTCGAGGTTATCTCGAGACGATTGGTTGATGGACGGCGAAGGACGTCTTGTTCGAGCCGTCCATAAGGAGTTGCTATGCGACTGCTCTGGCCGGTACAAGAAGATATTCGCAGGAAGAGAAAAGCTAGAACGGAAGGGTAATTCTCGATCTATCTTTCGAGAGGAAGCTCTCTCCGCAGTGGAAACGGATGTCTTCGTTAAAACTTATTGGCTGGATGTACTGGTGTTTCCCTGGGCAGATCACCATTGTGTATGGTTTGATTGAATCGACGACGGTTGTATTATGTCTAACATGACAAGGAGATTGCTTCTGGAGAGAGCGAGAGCTGATGAAGACATATGGGTACAAAAATCACACTCCAAACCGGCACTTCGAAAAGGGTAGTTCCACCGGTTAAGGTACTATACAAGAAGTTTGTTCGTATTCCGATCAATAGAAAGGAAAGGGGCATAGATACGATTTTGAGAAACGATCTGCCATGGCAGTCCAGCTCACTGTGGAGAAAAAAAAATATCACTTGTCTGGTGGATAACGGCCTGTCTGATCGTCTGTCTGATACTCTGAGGTGTGAAAAGATATCAGAAGAGAGCTCGAGTGAAGCAGGTGATTTGTGATTTTCTCACATACAACAAATGGAATACATGGGATAGATTGGGCCGCAAGTCTTGGAGTTGTATGTAGAGGTACTATTGAATGGTTGACGCATTCCACACAAATGACCACAACACTTTCTAAATACCCTGCAATCCACTCGTCTTGTCTACCGTACTATCCATAGTGCTATTGTATCTACATAACAGTGTACACAAAATTGTATGTGAATCTTGGGTATATGTCTTGTACATTTATATACATTTACACAGATTGCGCGCCCGTGGACGCGCCAATTTAAGACCTGAAGCTTGAGCCAAATATTTCCAGTGGTAAACCCAAAGGCGCCATTTGTGGGAGGGGTCCGAATTGATCGACTGTGAGGTCCCACAAATCAAGACTCAGCGATAGTCCAGAGATTGGCAAAAAAAAAAAAAAATTACAGTACATGAATTAACCAGTAAAATAGTAATTCAGGGGCTGGATATATACTATGTATAGGCTACAATTGGATTGATAAATTACAATTGAGGATCGTACGTATTTGCGGTACATGGAAAATATTTTTTGTGTGGTGAGGGGTTCGGTGAATGCCCCGCGGAGGGGTATGGAGGGGCACCTTTGAGCAAGGAAACTTGCAGTCGTGCACGAATACTGTACGTACATACTAAATAACTAAACATTACAGTATGAACAAAGTACTACTGTAAAAGTACTAGCGAGGAAAAAATTGAGCCACGAAGAAACAAACAGACCACTTAGGCCGCATTGCTGCCCAAGAATTACACTGGAATTGGAAAAGAAAATTTCGAAAGGTGGAGACTAGCAAGAAGTGAACCGAATTCAAGAGAGCAGAGATTTCAGGTCACGTGGGGTGGTTTTGCCGCCTACCCCACCCTGAGCCCATAAAGCTGTTAAATCTCGCACAACTTTTTTCTTTTCTCTTCCTCTCTTCGTCCTACATACCTCTACACATCTCCAGCTGTAGAATCTGTGAAAATACACCGCCGCCATGGGTAAAGAAGGTTTGTAAACCTCTGAGGCTTCTCATCCTGTCATCGCTGTATCGTTTTTTGCTAACATCCATCCGCTTACAGACAAGACTCACATTAACATCGTCGTTATCGGCCACGTCGATTCCGGCAAGTCCACCACCACTGGTCACTTGATCTACAAGTGCGGTGGTATCGACTCTCGTACCATCGAGAAGTTCGAGAAGGAGGCTGCTGAGCTCGGTAAGGGTTCCTTCAAGGTAAGATCTACCCCTCATCTCTTATCATCGAGACCTCAATTCCATCATCATCATCATCATCAACGACGTGTCATACTAACCCCTGAATAGTACGCCTGGGTTCTTGACAAGCTCAAGGCCGAGCGTGAGCGTGGTATCACCATCGATATTGCCCTCTGGAAGTTCCAGACCTCCAAGTATGAGGTTACCGTCATTGATGCCCCCGGTCACCGTGACTTCATCAAGAACATGATCACTGGTACCTCCCAGGCCGATTGCGCTATTCTCATCATTGCCTCCGGTACTGGTGAGTTCGAGGCTGGTATCTCCAAGGATGGCCAGACCCGTGAGCACGCTCTGCTTGCCTTCACCCTTGGTGTCCGCCAGCTCATCGTCGCTCTGAACAAGATGGGTAAGTCCTTCCTCATACAGTCTTGACTTAACTTGACTAAGACTTTTACTAATACTTCTCTTTCTTATATAGACACTGCCAAGTGGGCCGAGGAGCGTTACAACGAGATTGTCAAGGAGACCTCCAACTTCATCAAGAAGGTCGGCTACAACCCCAAGACCGTCCCCTTCGTCCCCATCTCCGGTTTCAACGGTGACAACATGCTTGAGCCTTCCACCAACTGCCCCTGGTACAAGGGCTGGAAGAAGGAGGGCAAGTCCGGTGAGGTCACCGGTAAGACTCTTCTGGAGGCCATCGATGCCATCGAGCCCCCCGTCCGTCCCGCCAACAAGCCCCTCCGTCTGCCCCTCCAGGATGTCTACAAGATCTCCGGTATTGGCACGGTTCCCGTCGGTCGTGTCGAGACTGGTAAGATCGTTCCCGGCATGGTTGTCACCTTCGCTCCCGCCAACGTCACCACTGAGGTCAAGTCCGTTGAGATGCACCACCAGCAGCTCAAGGAGGGTCTCCCCGGTGACAACGTTGGTTTCAACGTCAAGAACGTCTCCGTCAAGGAGGTTCGCCGTGGTAACGTCGCCTCTGACTCCAAGAACGACCCCGCCTCCGGCTGTGCTTCCTTCAACGCCCAGGTCATCGTCCTGAACCACCCCGGTCAGGTCGGTGCTGGTTACGCTCCCGTTCTGGACTGCCACACTGCCCACATTGCCTGCAAGTTCTCTGAGCTTCTGGAGAAGATTGATCGCCGTACCGGTAAGTCCGTTGAGGACTCTCCCAAGTTCATCAAGTCCGGTGATGCCGCCATCGTCAAGATGATTCCCTCCAAGCCCATGTGTGTTGAGGCTTTCACTGAGTACCCCCCTCTGGGCCGTTTCGCCGTCCGTGACATGCGCCGTAAGTTTACCCTTTCCCTTCTGGAAATTGAAATTTTTACTAACTTGTGGTCACAGAAACTGTCGCCGTCGGTGTCATCAAGTCCGTCGACAAGTCCGCTGGTGGTGCCGGTAAGGTCACCAAGGCCGCCCAGAAGGCTGGCAAGAAATAAGCGATTTCACATCATGCAGAGATGCCGTGATGAATTCCTTACAAAAACGCTTATGGATGGAGCTAGATTTTGCTGTGTAGTCCAAAAAATGCTACTCACAGGTTTATGACTCAATTGAATACTGTAAACTTCATTTCTTAGTACGTATTGGGATAGTTGTAGTACAGTAGTTCAGGGCACCAGGCGTAGTTGTAGTATGTTCAGGACAACCAGTATAATAGTTTAGAACACCTTAAGGCCGGGCAGTACCTATACCACTAACTTAGGAAAACAAGGTAGAAGAAGCAAGCAAACACCCTGGCAGCGTAGGCCTGAACATTCCTCTAGTAGAGGAATGTTAGCGGTAGAGGAGTGGACTTGGCAGGTTCTGGCTTGTAGCCTCGAGCCGTTGTGGAGAAATATCAGTATAGAGAGGTCTGAGTGGCGTTTCCGGCCGAAAAAAAACCAGCACTGGTAGACGGCTATGAGCAGTAGAGCAAAGGATGTGCACTGCAGAATCTGGTTCGTGGCTTTGGTCGGTTGAGGAGGATGAACATAGTAGATTAGAGCTATTCACTTCGTTGCTTGAACTGGTATTTGCGGGGGTACTACAAAGAACAATTCTGTCTAGGATTCTATACGTGTGGCTGTATATAGAAGCCTACAGTATACGGCGGAGGGCTAACCGCTGAGGTAAGTATGTAGAAAGACCTGGCTCAGAATACAGTATGTCCCGAAACTGGTGCAACAACCTGCACTCTTTGAGTGACTGTCCTGCCTCTTGCGCCAAGACACACTAGTCTAACTTGAGATTACTTCCGGAGTACCCCTGTAAGCTGCTTCTGTATTGTCTCGTACGTAAAATACATGGTATTTTCAGACATGTCTTTGATTGTAAATTTATTTCATCTGACACCTCCCTACCCCACCTCGAAAAACACATTTCCTGGGAGGTATACCAAACAATTAATCAAGAGTGGCTCTACCACAGATGGCTCCCGATCTGGCTCCTACTCAGCATGAGATTATCTCTTGATGTGATCTGTACCGTGGATAGTGAATATTCTTTTGAATTGTTAAGATAGCTTTGGGTAATAAATCTCATGCCTCCTTAATAATATAGCAGGGGGTACTCACAGTACAAGCCAGCATTTTGAAAATTGGCCATTCTGGTGAATCATTCCGATAACCAAGGAAAGTTGCTTGGAAAATCCAATTAAGTTATGAAGGATATCATCAGATATATACAGTATCTCATCAACCTGTGACTGTTGTATCTTTTGCTGGTACCCTACTATCCTATACTCGAGATAGAGTATATGTATCAATAGAAGAGACCTTCGATTATCTGGAGAGATATTATTGCCGTTTGACAGAAGATTTTGCAGATGAAAATTGGCCGGGAGCTCTCTTCTCCAAGAATCAAGTTCCTGTGTAAGAATTTCAACTCTGGCCTATAAAGTAAATGGGTTCAATTCAGCCCGAGTATAGATGCGTGAACTGAGTAGTACGATATTGGTAAATTGCGCATGAATTTGGACAATATCCGTATAGGAGTCTCCCGTACAAGGCTCAAATATAGCCAAATATTCAAGTTTTGTATAATGCATTAGCCAAGTGCTTTCTTGAAAGAAAATGTATATTTAACAGGGTTTGTTTCTCTTCTGTGAGTTTAAAAGGGCTATCTTGCATTATTGAAATCTATCTATATAGTACTAATTAGCTTATATTATATCTGCTATAGAGATCAGTTTGGTTTTGAGCCATACGCCTCCAGGAATAACTGAGTGCGAAAGACTTTAGCCCAGTCCTCTATTTTGTTTGACTCGGATGGAACTGGTCGAGGAAATTCCCAACGTGCAATATTGATACCTGATACTTGTCATAGTTAGCTTGGTTACAAATTGAGAGACAAGGTATATATATATAAAGCTTCTTATAGCAGTAAATCTGTCAATATTTACGGAAAGTAACAGACCAGTGAATACCCTTATTGCTGGCAGAGTATAGGTACCTAGAATATTTGGTAATCGATGATAGCAATGGTGTTGATATCGAGATATCATCGAGGATAGAATCGAAAGTTCATCATTGAAATATTGGTATCCAATAGCGGCAATCGCGAATAATTCGCATATATTGGCTTGGGTAGCCGGATCCTCTCTATAATAAATGTATTTTATAAGATTATCACAGCGTACTCGATTCGCGATATAAAAGATAGGCTCTACATATAATATAAACAAATCAACAGCGGTAATAGTGGTCTGCTCGGGCGGGAACGACTCAGAGATATGATAAGCAAACATTGGATCAGCTGAATTCGGTATCGTTAGACTTGGCTGCATGGAATTTGATTGTGTTTGTGGAGAATATAGAGAGGTAGGTGGCTCCTGGGGTTTTTCTTCTTGCGGCTGTCCACTAGAATTTGCTTCCAAACTCTGTTGTTCAGATCTCAGTCGTTGAATATTGTCTTGAAGTCTACAAACCTCCTCTGAACAGTTATCGAAAGAAGCTTCAAGAAATGTTCTTCTTCTCTTGTCAATCCTTGAAAAATTGCAGGTCCGATTACGTTCGACGCAAATAGAATAAGGGTAAGACCTATTGCACTAAATAAATTGGCGGGCATAATTAGTCCAAGCTCAGATAAATAGGTATCCACCTGGTACCTTTGCTTTGACCCTGTAACACTGATAATATGAAGTTGGTGGTTTGTTATAAAGATGTGATGTTTCCATTGAACTCCACCTGATAAAGGCTTTCGGTCTTCGTTGATACAGCTATAGAATAATAGACCAACAATGATGGAAGTCGTTGAGGGTTGAGGTTGCGTATATATAACGTTTTTGTGCAGCGGAACGCCATAAGCCCATTATAATCCAATTGTAGTCTTTCTTTACCGGATTTATTTTCCGTACAATCGTGCTCTTTGCTTTAGACAGACCCCTATGGACACTGAACGATGTATGAAATCAACTGTAACGACATACAAGCTGGATATATGAACCTGAGGCCACCAACTGTCAATATTGTATGCAAACTACCGGACTAACCATTACTCCGGTCCATCCGAAGCTGTATATTATTCACTTTATACAGTATCAATACTTGTAACATTCCTTCTTTCTTCTCCAGCTTATTATCTTCGTATAATATTTCTGTTCTATTTGATTATTTAAGTCCATTACATCAATTAGAAGATACAAATGGAGAAGTTGACACTTTACTACTTTTCTAGATTTTACTTTGTCTGCGCTGTTTGTTGCGTTTGTATTGGCCTTTCTAGATAGAATACTGTCAGGATGAGCAATTGAGGTACTGGCTAGTACTGAATATGTCCAATAGAATCAGATTATTGATTGATTGAAGATCTAAGATCGGTTGAGCGATCTCAGGGGTCTATATCGAACTATGGCGTGTTATGGCACCATAATTCCGAATCTCATAATAGGGCGAATTGGGTGAACGATGAATAAACCTATCCTAAAAGGTCCTAGTGGTATTCGACCACTCCCTCAATTCGTCAAATGCCAAAGATAAATTTAGTCTCTTGGAATGGGTCTTGGAATCTTGAAATCGGGCTAATTCCGAAATAGTAAGGCTCCTAGACTCCGCTAACCAGGTGCCTAGGCTATTTGACTCGAGAAAACAGAAACTCGATGTCAATTCCTTCCCTTTTCTGAACCAAGTTCAAAACTCGATATCAATTCCTTCCCTTTCCTGAATTATAGTCCGGACAAAAAACTAAGAAAGACCGTTAGTTTGGTAGGACTATTCTTGTAGGCAATTTTACAACTATCTTCACGATCCTCTCAACTTCTAGACTGTATCGCCCTCAATTTGAAATTCTACTCCTTCTCCCGGTCGGAAAGGCATCTGAACCCACGAGCTTTCCCAGAGCTTGCCCAACAAATCATATTTGTCTCCCTCCATCCATCCATAGACGCCTCCTTCGATCGCACTCAAGCGATACGGTTTTCCGGCTTTGAACAGATGCATCCCAAATCTCAAGAATCTGTATCGACTTGCCCCTTCAACGTTACTATTCTCTAGCGTCTCTTTCCCGAATGGTCTGAAGTTCTCAGATATCTCGTACGGCATATCTGGCTGTAGTGTGATCAACCGATCCATATCCTCTTGGGTCGTTGTCCCTGGTAACTTTCCGTAACAGACATCTTGAGTGGGTAATTTGACATCATTGCCAGTATCTGCTTCAACCATCGCAAGAGAGTTGACAAGAGGGTTGATTCGGGTATCGAGTCGAGAGATAGTAATCGAGGTGGCGCTATTAACCAGTGTAAGAGTCACTCGGAGTTGAGGATCTTCTGGGTCTGAATAGGAAAGAATAGGAGGAACGGAAATATCTAGTCTGACGTAGCGATCCATTATCAGATTTTCCAAAATTTGATGGAATGACTAGTATACAAGAATACAAGAATATGGCAGTCCAGTTGATTGTGTCAATACCAAGCCGCTAGAGATGGATAGATACACGAGAATGACCAGGATGAAAGGGAGGAGAATGGGGGCCAAGGCAGACTTCGGGCAAGCCAACCTCCGACCGGAGATGATGTTTGCTAAATTTAAAATATACTGGAGAGCAAGGATGAGTGGGATCAAAATAGATCATATAGATATACAAATGACGTTTCTGAATTCCTGAAACTCCCCCTCCTCTTCCTCCTCCCCAGGGGGGGCCAAACTAGCCGAACCAGTCAGCCAACGCTGCAGCTGCAGCAAGTAAATGGGGGCCGTCTCTCACTTTCTCACTTCTTCCTTTGCACAAACTTGAAGTTGACGTCTCGTCTTCCCCTCTGTCTTTCACTGACTTTTTCTTTCTTTTTTCTTTCTGGGATTTCAACTGATTGTCGAGTACATATCTGGCTCACTCATCTTCTGGCGAATCGCCATCCATCTGACGAGATCACTTTAATACCTTTTCTTTTAAGATGGATCTAATAGGCATCTCTGATGGATACGACTTTCGGACCTCCACAATAGGCAAAGTGCTGAATTTGTATGTCCAGACTTTGTTGTATAATCGCCACTCTAGAATACTAACCGGCCTTATTAGTATTCTCGTCCTATTTATCTGTGCCTCCTATATTCCTCAATATTTGCGGATTAAGCATCGCGGCAGCGACGGAATTTCACCTATATTCATTATTTTACAGTCGGTCTATACGGCAAGTGCTTTGGCAAATGTCTTGGTTATTGCAGTGTCATGGAGCAGACAGCAAGGATGCCGTGAAAAATATCCTCTCGGGAAATGTATGTTTGAGATGATGGATTATTGGCAATTTGCAGCTGACTGGATCGGATCTACCGCCATGTAAGACTTCATCGCCAGACGCGAAACAAATTCACTAAATAATCTGCAGCCTCATTCTCTACTTGCACACTACCTCCGATCGGACACTGAATCCATTCCAGGATCAGGAATACCAAGAAGATGATCAACAAGACAACCAGCAAGATGGCCAACAAGATCAACAAGCTCAATCAGACCACCCATCCGAAGTGTATGCACAACAACAGAGCGGCCGACGTGGCCAATCCGTTCCTTTCAGACTGGCAATCGGCTTCGGAATCTTTCTCGAGGTTATCCTGTTGATACCCTCGCTGTTTTTTGGGATAAATCCACGAATTCTAGCGCCAGGGTACTCTATTTTAATTCAGGCCTGGTCTTTTGGGACCGTGGCCTTTACGGCGATTCTCGCTGTCATCTATATTCTGCCTCAGCTCTGGTACACCTGGAACCTGGGTCGTGTGGGAAATCTCAGTATATTGACTATGGCAATTCAAATACCGACTTATTTTTTAGTCGCGGCGTCACTCGCTTTCCAATATGGGAAGCTAGACGAAGTCCCATCATTAGGTATTTGGCTGGCGGGATGGAATCCATGGATGAATCTGTTTGTTAAGGGTTGCTATGAGGCTATCATTTTGGCGTTGTGTATTTATCTATATGAGAAGTCGATCACTCGCGAAACTGATCTTGCTCAAGCTGTGAATGAACAAACGCCTCTATTATCTGAGAGCTAAAATAATGAAAGGGTATAGTGAAGTTATATAGTATTCATTAGATTATCTCTTACTCTAGAAATCTAAAATCCTTCTGTCTTATATCTGAATTGCCCTAAAACCTTTATCTCTCTTGTCATAAAGATATTGTTTATAATATCTAGAAGAGACTCTGACGATATATAGTGCTATAGCTAGTGGCTGAGATCTGAGGTATAAGTTGTATGTTTGGGTATTGTACTAGATACTGGTGCTTAGACATCGGCACTACTCGATATTATCTATTACTGTAACGGGCTAGGGCCCGTTTGATATCACGTGTTGGCACGTGACCTTTTCCCTGCAGGAAAACCAGGTAGAAGGACGTAAACGACTCTCCTTCCTCAAGATTATTGTAAACAGCATGCAGGCCTAGTTACAATTGAACAGTAGTCGCTACAGCCCTTCACATCATCTCTGCCAAGCAAGATTGAAGTGAAGTTGAAATACAGAAAATAAGTGAAATTGCAATATTTTGGACGGAATGAGTTGGCTAATCTCGCAATGACAACATCCCTTAGAAAATTCTAGTTCTGGATCGACAGTACAGTTACGAGACAACGCATCGTATTTTAAGGAGTGTTAGCCATGGTATTGAGACTGATACAAGAATGTTAATATTCCGGAGATATTCCATATGTAGATTAGCGTCCCTTGGCAGTGGGACTGAGGAATCACTCGAAGAGTGAAAGTGGTTGCACCAGTTTTGGGACGCACTGTACGAAAGAAAAGAAAGCACGGAAGTAGTAGGAGTAGCCAAGCCTGTTAGTGTAGAACGGGCTGGCGTGGTATTTCCGGCCGAAAAAAGCCAATACTCGCAGGGAGATATATAACAGAGAAGAGAATTTGCAGAATCTGGTTCGCAGTCTTGGACGGCTAAAGATTAATGTCAGTATAGAAAGGGCTGGTGTAGCGTTTCCGGCCGAAAAGACTTCAGTGGTGGCAGAACGAGAGAAGTGGAAAAAAGGGGGTTTGTAAAACCTGGTACGCAATCTAGAGTAGCTGAAAATAAATATCAGTATAGAACAAGCTGCCATAGTTTTTCCGCCGAAATGAGAAGGAGGACGAGGACAGGGGGTTTGGGTTGTCTCCATTGTGAGATGAAGTGAAGAGATAGGAAGTGAAGGGAATTGAAGAGAGGACGTGCAGGAGGCCACTCCCCGGCTGGGCCGCGAGCATATAAAAAACAGGAGGTCTTTGGACCAGTCCCTCGAAGTTGGTGGTTCGGTATTGCTTCATGACACGACAGTGGAAACTTCGTTCAACAAAGACGTCAAATTGCGGTACAGGTAGCACGGACCCTACAGGATCAAGAAGCTGAAAGGAAACGACTCGTATGCGCTGGCAGAACTGGATGGCGCGCAAATTTCTGGCGATACCTCGACCTGGTGGCACACGGGACAGCTCTTTCAATGGAGGAAACTTGACGACGCCCCGGATTAGGGACAAGGGTGCGGAGAGCGCGGAAGACGGCCTGCAGGGCGCGAATAGCTAGTCAGTTGGCGGCACGTCGTGGTGAGATGGGGCGGTTGGAGTTGTATTTGTAGTTACCTTCTTTGTTGTTTTTCTTTGTTTGTATATGAGGTTCTTTGAGGAGTTGGCTGACGCCAACCAAGTTGCTGGGCGGGGAAGGGTTTGATTTTTGCTTGTTACCGGCCGGTATGGGCAGGCCGGAGGACCTGGAGAAAGATTAAGGGGTATAAAGAGTTGACGCTTCTGGACTGAATAAGGTATCAGTATGCTGCCTCAAGTTGTTGTCTGTTGGCAAGATGAGTACCGACCTTTCGATTTCAGCTGGTGTGAAGGCTGTACGAGACAGCAGTGGCCTGCGAGATTTTGAGGCAATTCGTCTGATGGCTGAACGTTGTCCAAAGGAGGAAAGATATAGCGTGCAGCTTGCTGTAATGGAGAAGCTGCTGAATGTGAGGGACGATAACACGGAAGCTATTGCTCTGTGGTATCAGTATGTGGAGGAGAGTGGCGTGTGGAAGCGGGACGACGAACCTGGCGTGTGGCTCAGAGCCCAGAAAATATCGGAGAAACACGCGAAAAACGTCAAGTATATCGACAGTATACGAGAGAAAGCATGCTTGCGTTGGGGTGAAGATAACGCGCTGTCTTTCTTTACTCGGATCCTGACCAAGACTTCCGCGGAGCATGTGAACACGCTGCTACTCTGCGATGTTGAGTTTGAGGACATGCGATGTGCTGTGAATCATGAGATTCTGAATCGGCTGCAGAGGAGAGGAAGGGGACATCGTCGAGACAAGATGGTGATCCAAGGGGATCTGGCGCGTGCTGCGAAGTCGCCGGATACGTCGAGGATTTCGGCCGATGCGTATAAAAAGCACGGTCTCAAGTTTGATCACAATGGGTTTCTAGTGGGTCTGGCGCAGGGCGAGTTGCCGGCTCCCAGTCTGGAGGACGCTGGTGCCGAGGAAGAGGAGGATAGATATGGCCGTTATGTTGATGAAGAGAAGGACGCAAAAATGGATGATGGACACAGTGTGTTTGTGCCCAGTCCTTCACCCAGTGACCCTGACAGAAGCAGCTCAGAGGACCCAGTTCGACCTGATTACCAGCGTCGAGCGCGCAGACACGGTGGTATCAATCTGCCTGCGAACAGAAGGCCGGTCAGACGAGGACCAATCGACAGGGAGAACTGTACGTGTGAGCTGTCGAAAGGGTTGAGGGATAGTTTTACTAAGAGGGCAGAGGAACGAAGTGACAGACTCAAGTTGGTTGTGCTCAGGAGAGTTGTCAGGTCCTTGTGTGTGTTCACGGCTGAAAAGATATGCGACAGGCACACCAGGGCACTTTGCTCTATGCTTGGCCTGTACATCCGTCAATTCACGCATGCTGAGTTGCTCTCCCGGTTGAATTATGCAGCGCGTCAGATAGGGGACTGGGACAAGTTTGTTGCGAAGAAGGTGGAATGGTTCAGTGCGAAGAAACTCGATTTCCCTGTTGTCAGGACGTCATTTCGCCTTGAGCCCAGGCCAGAGCAGCCCCGTATCGCCGCCCTGTCGCAGGCAGGTCTGTCACAGGCAGGACTGTCACTGGAAGACGTGTGTGCGAGGGTGTATGGAACACCGGGGTTCGATGGGAGTGCGAGAGACAGGGAGTTCCAGGAGAAGGGGAGTGTTATACTGCCTGGGTTGTTCGCGTGGTTGGAAGATGATATCTCTGACGTGAAGGGAGTGGAAGAGCTGGGTGCCGAGCTGGGTATCCGAGTAGAAAGTCTGTTGCAGTTGATTCATGTTGAGTTTGACATGTATGACTATCATTACTCACCTGCTGTAGCGAGGGCGAGAATGGGGTGGAATCGGAGCATGTTTCATTCTCTGGCGCAACAACTCACCCGACAAGATGTCTGCTACTACGCGGCGTATGTGGCTGCTAGGCCTGATCATGCATGGAGACTGATCTCATTCCCGTATTACACGAAAAGCGCGTACCCTGGAGAGGACACGGAATTCATCCATTTCGACCTGGCGATTGGCGACTACCTTGCGACAGGGAGAGGAGGGTATGCTCTGCAGGGATCGGTGTCGTTCACTGATGAGGACGAGGACAATTGCTCGATTGTATTGCCAAAGTTGCACAAGCGCGAGGTTCTGCAGCGATACTGGGATATGATAAAGGACGATCCTGACGCCAGTGTCAACGGCCACACTGTGGCGATTGCACCATGGATGTGGGGACCTGAATTCATACGAGAGTTAGGGACAGACTTCGAGCGTGCCATTTGCATGAAGGGAGATGTGAGATTGACCTTGCCCACGATACCCCACGGATCGAATGGCCCTGCTAGCCGCCTCCGTAGGACGATCATGCCGTGGTTTGGTTTTGTTCACGAAGACCATGAAAGACTGGAGACTGCTGAAGCAGGCACTTGGTCGGAGATCTCAGCAGCCCACAGGGACTTGTCCCTGGCAGCTAAGATACCTTCTGGAAGCACATGCCACGTGTTTGCCGTGCAGCCTTACACCTTCCCCGGGGCAGCTCAACTGACAGGTCTGGGTGCCATTGCGGATGCTCTGGTTGGACGAGTCAAATGGTCAGAATGGTGTGTGACGGTGGAGTTGGATACCCTGTTTGGAGAGGATCGGCATGCGGCTCATGAGTGGATCAAGATGTGGAGGAGGGCCACTGCACGCTTTGTTGAGGCATTCCGCTCTGTCATTTCGGCTGAGAAGGCTGCATACGGCGAGCAGTCGTTCTTCTACTTGATGAGCAGCAAGCTGCCCATCCCCCCGCCCCATCTCATGTACCAGAAAGACCTTGGCGATGAGGGAAGTGACGGAGAGGCTGTCGGTGGAGGTGGTAGTTCGGAAGAGGGCGACGCGACGGCAGGATAAGGACTGTGGGCATCGGAGGGCTGAGGATCGAGTGGAATCGACGATCTGAGGGTGAATCAGTAATGAATTAATATCTCGATGCCATCTACTGGCATGCAGGTGGTTGGCCAGGGGTCGGCCAACTACAAAGCATCCCTTTGTACAAATTCTGCTGCTCTGATTCAGCTCCTTCTGTACTTATCTCAGATGGTCCATCATTTGTCTCCGGTGATAACGGCGATTCTGTACAAGAATGTCTTCGCAATGAAGACATCTAACGATTGTATAACGTTGTTGGTTATTGGCTATTTTTCCATTTCTCTCCAGCTCAAAATGGCTTTCAACCGTAGATACTTCAGCACCATGACCATTCATATGGGATTCCATATCTTTGTAAGTTGATTTGATATTGCGGTTGCATTCCGGGCAACGAATTGGGTTATGTCTTAAAGACGCACGCATGAAACCATTGTGGCTCAGTCTGAAGAATTGCTGTATCTCCCAATGCCTCTGTTCGTCCAGCATGTGTTTCTTTCCCATTTTGAAGACAATAGGTATTGACAAATAGAGCTATGGACAACGAGAGATGTTGAGGAGAGACGCTAGTAGCAGGAAAAGAATAAGGACGAGGATCTAGGGGATCGGTATGAGTAGCACGAAGAGATTGAATTTGTAGAATAGGTTCTAAAACCATAAACTAGCTATAGAAGGAGCTTGATCATCAGCTATATAAATGAAAAGGGTGTCTTTGTTACGGTGCAAATGGAGTTGTAACGGACTGAGCATACTGTTTCGGTTTGCGTGTGAACCACTCGGTCAAAAGAGACCACCATGTCAGAACTACTGCTCTGAAACTCCCAGAATAAATATACAAAGAAGTTAGGTAGCTCAAACAATGTAACTTTTGTAACACGCAAACCAATCTCCAGCTATAGGAGTGTACTCTGATTAGGCTATCATATATTAGTATTTATGGATCTATATGACTTGAAGTAATTTCAGTATAGTGTTAGATATAATAGTGCCAGATGTTACATATGATAAATTTCAAGGGGTGCTTTTCGCGATGATACTGAACTGAAGAGGAGATGCAGTGGTCTCAAACAAGTTTGAGACTAAGTGCGGCCGGCTTTGATCTACCACCCATTTAGATAGACATGTCGCCTTCCGATTCTACTACAATTTCTAAGACTGAAAGATGATAGAACAAAAAGGTAGAAATAGCGGCAGAAAGAAGGGTATTTCAAACTAATGTTTCGGCACTGCAGAAGATGAAAGAGACATGCTATCTATACATGCAGTAGTTATACATAGACAGTCGCATCACGTGTAACGGAAGACCTAATCAGATGGTGCATATCAAATTCTGATTGGATGTGGATATCACTAAGCACCCCGGGTGGGGTCGCAGTACATACGTAGTTCGGGGGTTCGATGTATTTCTCGCCCAAAAGAATGCTACTCACAGATTCGTATCTCATTTCTAAACACGTAAACTAGGTCTACCACTCTAGTCGTAAGTATTGTAGTTATTACCGTTGTCAAATAACCTTTGATTATTTTATGGCCAGATATATCCCACTGTGTCCTTTAGTAAACTTTCCTCGATTTTTCACGCCCGTTTTGACTGGGCTCGCTAAGAATAAGGTCAAAGGCAACGAGCGTCGATATATCTACGTCCAGAGTAGTGTATGTATACCTAGACAATCTTGGCAATATCATAAATTCATTTTTGAAATAATATACGATCTTTGATTTTCAATCCCGAACCTTGGCACGAGACACTTTGAAATGATTTTCGCTAGTTTTAGTAATTCCCGTCACATCGATTTGTGTTCACTGGTAATGATGAATGAGTCCTGTTATACCAAAGTCTCCTAGTTCAAGCCGATAAGGTTTCCTGGTTGGTCTGTATCTGTCTCAGCGTGATACGGATAGCCCCTCCCCCAAAATGTGCAGACGGGGCTCAATGAGTCCGCATAGTACCTATTCGTGGTTTTGCCTAAATCATTATAATGTGCTCTCCGAATCTTGTTGCATAGATATTGTAACCCTCTTGAATGAAGTCTTGGCCTCTTGCTTACCTATTTGTTTCTCCGGTCGTGATAGCTCTCGATAGATTCCGATCAATTGGACAAGATATTTGGTTCTTGGGGGAAAGTCACCTCCTACCGGAAAAGCCGTACCACTCGTATACATATAAACCTGGTCCATGTACAGAAAGTGTCGATATTTTCAGCTAGGGTTCGGTCCAGCTCGGAGTGGGTTGGTCTGCGGATATGGAATGTCGATCATCGGCAGAGACGATCTCAGATCGGCGATAAACTCATAGGGCACCAATAGCGCGATGCATTGAGTCTGGATCTTGAGACAACATTGAATAGTTTGCTTATACTATTGGCTATATGGATCCTACCCCTAGTCTACTGTACATAAGTGTGAAGAATGAGCTACAGTCCATACGCTGAACTCGGAAATTAAGCAAATAAATAAGAACATTGTGCTGTGTTATTTTGCAGATCACCAAATATTGTTTACGATTGGAGACCGATTTTGGCCTATTTAAACATTCTGCTCTCACAAAATTCTGCCCTCGAGTCCATTCCAACCTTTCACACCCTACATATTGCCCGTCATGAAATTCATCTTCTCCGCCGCCCTGCTATCTCTCGCAGGATCAGCCATTGCTGACGAAGCTATTATAGGGGGATCACAGGCCAAACTTGGAGAATTCCCTTACCAAGTTTCCATTCAAACTTCATCCCACAAATGCGGTGGATCTATCATCGATAAAGATCATGTCCTCACTGCCGCTCACTGTGTGGATGGGCTATCCGCACCTCGTCTGAGAGTTCGGGCAGGTTCAAATCAACACGCCTCGGGTGGGAAGCTGGTCAAGGTAGCTCAAGTCACGCAACACTCAGAGTACGACGCAAAGACAATCAAGAATGACATTGCTATACTCAAGTTGGCTTCAAGTCTGGACTTTGGGTCTACAATCTCAGCTGTAGAACTTCCATCATCTGTCGACGATATGCCACCGGTGGGGACCAGATGCTCCGTCACTGGCTGGGGAAGTACCTCCCATGGAAGCGGTTCAATTCCTGCGAACCTCCTAGTCGCGTACGTCAACATTGTTGACCACGATAAATGTGTGAAGGATTACGCAGATCGCCATGAAGTTGATGATTCTATGATCTGCGCTGGCGTCAAGGCTGGAGGAAAGGATGCTTGTCAGGGAGACAGCGGTGGTCCACTTGTTGATGCTAGCTCTAAGAAGCAGGTTGGAGTTGTTTCGTGGGGTTTTGGGTGTGGAAGATTTGATCAAAATGGTGTCTATGCTAGCACTGCGGCTTACCTTGCTTGGATTCAGGAGGCGGTTCAAGCAGTCTAGGTTCATTGGGAAAGACAACATACTATATGTTTGTTGTGGGTTCTTCAGAGGAGTCTGAGATGACTTCCCGCGGGTTTAACATCAACATCTCTGCCTAGCATATTGCTTTGAATCTATGGAGCAGACACTGTAGGCTGCATCATTCACATTCTCCAGATGTAGACCACCAGGCAGATTATTTGCTTCTTCATCTAGTTTATCAAGAATTTCATCTCGCAATATTTCTGAAAATCAACTGATGAAATCTCGCAACGAGATTGGCATGACTCTTAACCATATATGGGTATGCAAGAAATCAAACTAAATCAATGTTAAATCCGGGTATCAAAACATCAACATTTCAACCTTCCAAGCCGATAACCGACGTGGCTTGTTGCGACCCCCACAAACACGCAGCCACGCCAACGTGCAGACGACAAACATGCCACGCAAGAAAACAATCAATCCGAGTCGGTGGCTGAATCCTCCTCACCCGAAGACTCCGAATCACCCTGCGTAGCAGGGGCAGAACGCCTCGACCTTCTCGGCCCCTCACTCGACCTCGACCTCCCACCCGCTTCCGGTTCCTCTCCACGTCCACTCGTCCCAGTTCTAGCCTCCTCCTCATCCACTTGTCCAGGACGTTCTCGAATTCCCAAACTCCGCCTCAACCGACCCTCAAAGATCTCTCTCTCATCCTGTTCAACCTGGCTCATTTCCCCGCTCTCGATGTCGGCCTCCCCATTCCCGCTTCCATTGCCTTGTCCGTAGACTTCCCTGACAAGTCCAGCCACCCCCTTCATCCCCACCTCGATCTTACCCCGCGGCCCGACAAGAAACTCAATCTGTTCCTCGCCGCCATCTAATTCTCTTGTTCGAATAAGGTATCCGTCCTTAATCATCCGCTGGAGTAATTTGTCCGTGCGATCAATCGGGGTATGTTGTTCTGCGTTCATGCGAGCTAGGTAGCGGTCCAATTTTGGCTCTGCGAGTGAACCACCATTCAGTGCTATCAGGGCAATTATGAAGCTGTAGAGTCCTGTGTAGGTACTTTCTGTATTTGTGGATGGTGCTTTTGTTGGGGGGAGGATGGTGGGAGTTTGGTAGGTTGGTGGTAATGTAGTCGTTAAGATCCAGGATTTATTTCCTGAAGATGGTTTTTCAACTTTTTGGGCAGCTGTTCTCGAAAGAAACCCATTAGCTTCAGTCTTTATCCCATTGACGACATCCATCGCCATTTTAAAGGTAGAGGAATGTTATGGGAAGAACTCACCCCGCCGTTGAGAAATAGTTGTCTTTTCTCGCGCCGGTAGTTCCGACATCTCCATTCCGAATCGAGTCTTCAGTTCTCTCTGCGCTTGTTCAAAAACAATCTTGAACTGCCGCGTACCCTGCTCACCAAACACTTTCGTGCTGATATCTGTGCGGCGAATCGGAAGTCGCGAGTACTCGCTCGCGAGGGCAAGACGAACCAATTTCTTGACCATTGCGTCAAGACTAGAAGGTGCGCTGTCACCTCCATATTCGTCCTCGTCGCCGGCTCCTACCGAGGAGTCTTCACTGCGCGCTCTTTGACGACGGTTTGAACTTGCGAGCATTGCGTCGTCCGAGTCGGCGGGTTCGGCCTGTTCGGTCAGTGGGAGTTATTCTTGAGGATTTTGCTCTTGTTTTCCCTGACTTACCGCTTGTCGCTTGCGAACTAAAGGCATTGTGTTTGTGGTTTTGTTGTGGTTTACAATGGAGAGAACGCGACGCGACGATCAAACAGATTATACCGCATTAGGTCGGATGGTCCGTGCGTGTTCTTATCTCGGGGCAGTCCAGCATTGATGGGATGGAAAGTGTAGAGTAATTAAGGAGTTTGATATTAAACAATTTCGACAAAGCTGGGTTCGTTCTAAATATTTATTGAATCTATCGGAGGGAAAGTAACTATCTGGTTGTTGGTAAAGAAAATCCATAATCATACTAAGGACCTTGTGAAACGAACAATATATCCTGGCAGCTCAGAGTACTGGGTAGGTCCCCCCCCCCCGGATATAATACTGAATCACACCACTTTCAAGCAAATCAACTTAAACAAAAAAGTCAAACTTCGAATACGCGAGTGAGGTATTATTTTTCTCTAGGGAAAAAACATAACAAGAAACAGGCGCTCAAGAAAAGAAAATACAAATCTAATCAGTGATTGTTGGTCTGGTTGGTCTTCTCATTCACAACCTCCTTAACCTCTTCCTTAGCAGTCTGAAACCAAGTGCTCACCCAAGCTAACGATTCCTGCGAGAGCATCAAGCTAGTGGTAATAACAGCCTTTCCAGAAGCAACAAGACCATCTCCACCACACTTCTTATATTCCGATCCATAGGTGTCGACGAGATGGTGCTTGACATCGCCTGCGACGCGCACCGGGTAGCCAGCAGTGTTGTAGATAGTGCCGCGGATCTTCTGGGTATCTTCACGGACGATGGGAAAGCGAGTATCGATCTCACTCAGACCCTTATCACCGAGGGTATCGGCACGGGCGAGGTAAGGTGCCACATAGCTGTATGGCGTCGAGAAGTAGGGCAGGACGGGCTTGGCAAGACGGGTGTATCCTTGATCAGCGAACTGGATGGACTTGGCGCCATAAGGGTTGCCCTTGAAGAGAGCGATGGAGTCTGAGATGACGGGGTATGAGACGAGATGCTAGTTAAGTTAGATGAAACAGTCACATAAGATGGAAGAGAGGGTAGGAATGGGAGTGGGAGTGGGAGCTGCATACATCTAGGAATTGAGAATGGACCTTCTCGCCATTAACGATCGGTTCACCCATTTTGTCTGATTCGGCGTGGGGCATGAAGACCAGGTATGACAGAACCAAGTATATATAAAGAAGACCAGATTAGAGTAGAAGAGAACAGAGAAAAGTAAAAGAGAAGATAGAATGGAAAATATCAAATCAAATAAAAAAAAAATTGTCGAGTCGAGCTGGAGTGGGCTGTATATAGATTTTCACATGTGATTGCGCCCACATTATGCAATTGGCCTCCCAAGGCCCCAGCGCAATCGCATCATCTGTGCGCAAGGAATCGTATTCCCCGGCTGGTTTTGCCTCTGAGAAAGTACTGCATAACTCAGTGCTTCCTTTTCTATCTCTTTTTTTCCCGCTCTTCTTTTGTATTTTTTTGCCTGGATCAGACCTCTTTGCTGCAGCTTGCCCTGACGCCATACAAAATTGACTTCCCGATACGATGATTACTATTAGTATGTATGTACAAGATACTCATTGAATTGAATTGAAATTATTAAATGAAGGACAATTGTATCCCAAAATCAGGAAATTGAACAATTGCATTAGACTGCAACATCCCATCCCATCCCATCCCATCCATCAAATGCATTTTTGATAAGACAGCTCTTTTTCACATGTGATTGCGGGTCTTCCAACGTCGTCGCATTTTTGGCTCCACCAAGTAGCCTCACTCTGATCGACTCTACAAATCACTCCCAAATCTCATGAAATCACCAGTGATGAGATATGTAGGATATGAATCAATGGAAGGAAAGGAATGAACTAATTATTCGTTATCATACCAGTTAAACTCCATCATTCCCCCGCCATGAAACCTTGTTCTACTTACGAAAAAAACCCCCACCTCCAAAAATTCCGGCTTGGGGCGAGAACATCATCGACAATCCCTCTTATCAGCCAAGAACCCGGCATGCCTAGAGCCGACACGCCTTAGTTTCATGACTGGCCTTTGGTTGTAACACCTGCAGCCCGGAGTCGACTTGCTCATCATTTCACTTCAACCAGGGAGAGAATAAGTCTCCTCCAGTCTGCTGTCTCCTGTTCTCCTGCACCTTGTATCCACTCCATTTTGGCCTGAGCGTCACCCTAAGACCTAACAAAGCCTCATGAATGGACTACTCAATCATTCCTCTCCCCATCCTATCCCGTTCTCGTAGCCCCTCTTCTGCTCAGCGCTAACAAACAACCCAGAATCCAAAGTCCAAAGTCCAGAAAGCGGGAAGACTACGGACGTGATAGCCTCTAGCCCCGCTCAAGAATGCAAATGCAAATCCAAATGCAAAATGTAATGGGGAACGTCGGCGTAGAACCCGGTTGAAATGCATTGTACGTATGCGGCTTTACTTTTTACACCACCGGCACAAAGTTCTGGCCGGATTCGCGATCGGCCCTCACTTACCACCCCTCTACTCCGTACCCTTCCCAGTCCGTTTCTGCGCGCGTCTCCGCGGCGTGCAACTGGTACATGGAATGATTCGTCTTGAATCATCCGATTCTCGGCGATTGGATCATTCGACTATGCACTCCGTGGCTACATCTTACTACGGATGTGAACCGTTGACTTTGACCGTTTCTACTGTATTAAGGATTAATTACCCACGCGCGGTCTCTGCGGTTGGTCAATGGGATTATTGCGGGTTTACCTTAGTTTGTGGAACGGTGTTACTATACCAGTGTACTCGATAGTGATTGTAGGAGGTGGATGCGTATTTGTGCTACACCTTGCCCCCCCCCCCTATCCTGAGCATAAATCTAGAACTAGGACGTGGAATTACTATTTTAGGTATGTAGAACTGAGACAGGTTAGTCTTGTGTGTTGTGCACGATGCATGTGCTTTCTGTGTGTTTGCTGGGTGTTTCGGAGAATATGTCTAACTTCAGGATGTAGAAAAAATAGTGGATAGCTTGAGCTTGGGCTCGTTCATTTGGATTAACTCTCGGGGGTGCAGTATTTGATTTGCAAAGTTGTTCGCTAATCGACAGAATGGCAACATCTTGGTCGATCTTGTGGCAATCTCGTTGGTTTGAATTAGAGTGTAGATCGAATCCGTGCGGGATGAAGTTGATTCCTGGCCCGAACGCACTCCTTACCTTTGCTGTACAGTAGGGCAATGGCCATGCCGAGCCGAAAACGAAGTGGACGTACTTTTTCTTTTTCCCTTTTTGGGACTTTTCTAGTACGTAAATATTCCCCGGCTTCCGAGATACACTGGTTCTGTTCTGTTCTTTCGATCTTATTTGTGATGGGACTCATCGAACCCTGTTCCGGATAATCGTTTCTAGATGGAGTTTGGTGTGGCAAGTTGCGCCACTTTGCATGTAGAACGAAAAATCTGTAAACCAGCCAGCGAGAAACAAGAATCTTGTACGGAGTGAAGTATATGTGTACAAACATACACAAACTGAATAGCTACCTGCTTCTTTCAGTATGAAGATATAGATCTTATTGTCTGGAATGTTAGATATTCAATCTCATTGGAGTGGAAGTTGTGTTTTGGTGGCGGATCCTGCGGATTACGTACTGTAGTTTAGATGCTATCTCGGCTGCGGATTGTATACAATTTACAATCCCTGTCAACAAACAACCGCGGAAGCTCATGAAGTTCCAACTTGTGCATATACAACATAAGAGTGTTTCACATGCGATGGGATTTTGGAAGTCTGATCGGAGCTTGGTTGAGTTCCGTGGACTCGATGTAGTCAAGATAAGATTCGATCACATGGGCTTTGAAAAGCCACAGGTCTTGCCTACGTTTACTCTAGATCGACATGAAAGACATGTGACACTCAAAGCGTTGCAGTATGCTGAGTTAGCATATCTAGTACACCAGCACCCGAAAGATACGCGATGACTTCAGGGAAAGCGCAGTCTAGTATTGGCTCAGGGCATCAATCCTAGTAAGGATTCGTAAGGATGTGGGCAGGGTGTAGACAAAAAGACATGGACGCCGGGAAAAAAAGTGACGTCGTCAAGCGCATAGAACGGGGATCGAAAAATGTGCTGGCAAAAAGCTGCGGATGCAGGCAAGAATTCGTAAGAGGAGACATTTGAAAAAAGAATAATTGTTCATATTTTCCATTTCATTCAGGCAGACGCCAATTTTGTAGGGCGCCCCCTTCGCTCAAAACTGGAGTTCACCGATACATTCCCGATTCTGTTTCCAGCTATGGTATATGCCTTCCTATCCCAAATCAGGGACCGAATGTGCTCGATGCTTTTTTCCCCCTCGCCTTCACCTGAACCGCGTTCAAAACGACAAACGCCCGATTAAAACCGTTTAGAAGCCTAGAAGATTATCAGTAATGTAATTGAAAGAGGTGTAGTGGCGGATTAACGCACGCAGAGGAGTGAAGAACCAGCGGTTCTTTCCGGAAGTGTAGCGGTCCTCCAGAGCCTTCTTGATGGTCTTCTTGGCGTCCTCGCGCTGGGAGACCTCCTTGAAGGTGTCCTGGGAAACAACACCCTTAAGACCCTCAAGCTCCAGAGTGTAACGGGTGGGCATCAGGTGGTTGTAGTTGACGACCTTGATGAAGGGCTTGATGCGGGAGCGGCGGTCGACAAGCTTCTTACCCATGCGGCGGGTGACCTTCAGGGGGTAACGCTCGATACCGGCGACAATGGCGTAAGGGAAGGGGTGGGCCTTAGAGCCAGTGTCCTGAGGCTGGACAATGACGACCTATAGTCGAAAAAAAGTGCTGGTCAGCACTTTGAATTCAATCTCGAATTTTATGTTTCACGATTCCTCCGTCAAATTCTGGCAAATGTCGATTTGAAAAGAAAAGCCCAGTAGTATTCTCCCGTCGCTTGATTCGATTCTTCATTGCATTTCCATTTTGCTCCTTCAAATTGTGCGTGGATCGGTTTGGGGATGGTGGTTGTCGTACCTTCTTACCGGCGTAACGGCCACGGGTGATGATGGCCACACGGCCGACTTTCATGACTATCGCGACATTCTTGTCAGTATGGAATCGTAGAGATGTAGCGAAGACGGTAAATACGCACACTTCATTGTGAAGGTCCCGGTTGGCGGCGAGGTTGGCGGGTGTTGTCGAGTGCGGAAAAGTGTTCGATTTCGGGCAGTCAGTGGGAGAGGGTGAGTTCTTAGGGTTTGATTTGTGTGCGCCGCATTGATTGGTTGACTTACCGACTGTGGCACTAGTCTCATTTTGGTGGGTTACTCCATTGGGGTTATCGGGATAATATATACTCCGGGGAAGAGTCTAGATGAATTGCCTGTATGCCTTAGTGCCTGATTTAGTGCCTGATTGCCTTACTACCCAAGGCGGTAAAATAGTGACGGCATTGTTTACATAGCGACGGGCGTAGTTGCCCCGGTTGCTATGGACTCTGCTGATGTGGTGGCCGCGTAGTGGTCCTCCTCCTCCACTCTCCTCCACCTGTTTACTTTCTTATCAAGTTGATCTCCCGGTGATTGATGCTTCTCACCGTCTTTTGAAATCTTTCGCAACTGCGCATCCTGTGTTTTCTAGCGAATTTCTTCTGAAATTGTTATGCCTTTGACGACCTTGTTTTGAATCGCATTCTTCGAACTACATTCTCCATTTCTTTTTGATACCTTCCTGTCAATATCTCACTGAGACACTTTGACGATATCTCAGCAACGACAAATAAGAAACCATGCCGTCCCAAGAAAGGGACAACTCTTCCCGTGATCGGGAACTGGTTCGGCATCAAGGCCATAACTCGGAATCCGGTCGCCTTTCCGTTCCAATGTATGTGTACTTATCTCTTTCTTTTTCTATCTAATACCGAGGGAAGTCCACGATGAGCGACTGGAAGAAGATGCTAAAGCGCCGTTCGCGCAGGTGGGATAGTTCTGATCCTGAGCGTGCTCCTCCACCGCTACCATTGAACCCTCGCTCTATGAGCCCTGCGACGAAATCAAATGTGTCTCCCAATATCCAGGGTCTGGCCGCAAAATTCACCGATAAGCCAAGCGAGAATGCTCTGAGCTCCTACACAACAAACCCAATGCCCAACAAATCTTCTTCACCAGAGCGACAGCTTGTGAAGGGCCATTATCACAAGCGCATGCAGTCGTTACCACCCGCAGACACCAAGGGTGATGCTCGATCAGAATTCATGAATTATCTTGAGAGTCGATCACCAGAACGTCCTCTTCGAGCAACAATTGTCGATTCCCCAAGCAAACAGCAAGATTCACCACCAAAGTCTGCTGGCTCTCCCCCGCCTCGAGAACGGGAACTTCCTAGCTACATCTCAAACCGATACCTGTCCAAGCCCATCTTGGGAGAAAATACACCTACCTCCGCCACTATGTTAGCACTTCAAAATATGCAGTTACCAGCCGAAAATGACCCGCCTTCGCCCTCCAAGGCACCCAAGATGATTACTGCATCTGCCGAACCACCCCAACCTCAAACGCATGTCGATGGCCCTACAATGGGCTCGCTGGAAACGCAAATCCAGAGCCTGACAGAGATTGCCAGCAGCTTACAACGCGAGATGTCGAATCTGAGCCGACGAAGCAAGGACAACGCCACCGACCTTGTAAGCCTGAAGGCTGCGACAAATGCCCGAGACGAGGATATAAGGAAGAGCTTGAAGGAGCTTTCTTCGAGTCTTACATCAAAGTTGTTGGATAATGATGGCCTAAGGTCTGATCTCAAAGCTTTTTTGAAGCCTCGTGAAGGCATTAACCCGAGTGAACCGGATAGTTCTCCCAATTCGAAGAGAAGCTACTCTGTACCACGTATGCCTAGCCCCAATCCGTTCAGTGGCTACGATCGAGAGTTCTGCGGCTCCCCTGCACCAATTTCCGACGGTTCTGCCAGTATTGCTCTGCTCGAAAAAGTGTTGCGGGAGATGGCTACCAAGGAAGGTGAGGAAAGACTTTTGGAGCTCGTGGATGAAATTAAGACAAGACCTGCCTCGTCAGCTTCTGACAAGGATGCTGACAAGAAGATCACCAATATGCTGGAAGAAATTCTTAACATTGTCAAGGAGGATCCTTCTAGCCGGGCACTCGTACGCTCCATGCAAGCTATGAATAGCACGTCACCCAATAACGAGGGCACTCGATCCCTGTCAGCTGGCTCAATAGACCCCAGCGCTACTGTCCGGGCTCTAAATGTCTCCAAATCCGACGCTGTAGACTCACCATCCGGCGAGGAGGATATGATGGCTATTCTGCGGAGCGTCAAGAATAGCGTTGTCGAGGGAGGTGGCATGACAAATGGTGTCAAGAGCTTGGTCCGCGAATTGCGCGGCGAAGTACTCGGCATGGGACGCGACCTTGCTAGGAAACTCGAGATAATTGAGTCGAGCCGGGCTATTGCTGACAATGAGGAGAAACCTCAGCCTCCAAATGCCGAACAGATCTCTGCCATCGTCAACGAGAGTTTGCGGTCCCTCGAAGAACAGCTAGCTGCTACTATCGAAGAGAGTCGCCAACAATCTTCAGCCTTATCCGACTTCCAATCAACCATGAGCTTAGCATCCATCTACTCAGTTGTCAAGAAGGCTCTCGACGAGTTGGAGCTCCCTCAGCCCCAGGCTGAGCCACACGGGCCTGTAATGGAGAAGGAGGATATCCTTGAAACCGTTCGTGAAGCTTGGGAGACCTACAAGCCAGAGATCGAACTACAGAACTTCGGTCTCGAGCGTGATGAAATCTTAGACTGTCTTTCCGAAGGTCTTAAGGATTATCGTCCACAGCATGAGCAATCTATCACCTATGACCAGGTTCTCGATGCTGTCCAGACTGGCATGCAGAACTTCAGCCCGCCACCAATTGAGCACCCTCCTTCTATCACTCGCGACGAAATCATCCTGACAATCCGTGAATGCCTCGAGAAGCCCGAGCCCGTGTCTCGCGGCCTGGACGAAGACCATGTCAATCACCTGAACTCGATGAAAGATGAGATTCTGGGCGCCGTCGCCCACCATGCCGCTGAGAAGCCGGCTTCACGAGGTTTTGATGAGGAACATTTTAACCAGTTCCATGGAATCAAGGACGAGATACTTCACGCTGTTGCGATGCATGCTGCGGAGAGACCCGATTCCCGAGGACTGGACGAGGAACATATTAATCTTTTCCACTCCATTAAAGACGAGATCCTCGGCGCCGTCGCCATGCAAGCTGTCGAGAAGCCTGCTGCACGAGGTCTCGATGAGGAGCATCTCACCCATCTCAACAACATTCGAGACGAGATCTTGCACGCTCTGTCGCAGCACGCCGCGGAGAAATCCACAAGATCTGTCAATGATGAGCATATGGAACACCTTGACTCTCTACGTGATGAAATCTTGAATGCCGTCACCGGATCCATGGCGACTCAAAGTATGATCAGCAAGGAGTCATTCGATTCCGGACTTGGACGAGATGAAATTGTGAGCGCAGTCTCCGATGGCCTGGAGGCACACTTCACAGCCGCCAAGGATATGGAGGAGCCACGCGTCTCTAGGGCAGATGTGATTAATGCCGTTAATGAAGCATTCGACTCTCAACAGGCTGCCCTCAGCACTGCAGTCCAACACCCCAGCATCTCTCGCGAGGATATCATAAGTGCGGTCGCAGACGGTATTGAACTCTCACGTAAAGATCAAGATTCAGCTCTCGCAAATATTCAGCCTTCTGTCTCCCGCGAGGAAATCCTTGAAGCCATTGCTGAGGGTCTACAAAACTCAACAAAAGATCAAGACTCTGCTGTTGCCAATATCCAACCCTCCGTTTCACGGGAAGAAATCTTGGAGACCATTGCCGAGGGCCTGCAAAGCTCGAGCAAAGATCAGGATTCCGCTTTGGCTAATATCCAATCTTCTCTGACCCGTGAAGAGATCCTGGAGGCCATTGCTGAAGGCCTGCACAACGCAAGCGAGGCCAATAAATCTGCACTCAGTACGAACGTCGGTCCTCAAATTACCCGTGAAGATGTCTTCCAAGCTGTGGTGGAAGGCATGGAGAACGCCAATACCATGACCAGGGAGATTGAACTGAACAAGGACGACCTCATGGAGGCAATAACTGCAGGCCTTCATGAAGTCAACTCTTCTGCAAATGCGAATGCCGGTGAACAGGTTATGGACCGACTGCAAGATGTCGTGGATGGCATGAAAGAAGAGTTCAAGCAATACTCTGCCGCCAACGGAAGGGACACTGAACAAGTGTTAGATGCCATCAAGGATGGTCTCGCTGTTGTGCGAGCCGAAATCGAAGCTCATGTCGGTGGAGCCCACGACGAAGCCAACAAGCATGAGATCATCGACACTGTGAAGGAGGGCTTCCGACTTCTTCAGGCTGACTTGGAAAAGACAATTACCGAGACGTCCATGTCGAATGAATCGCGTGGTAATCCCGATACACCAGAGTTACTGGACGCCATGGAAAAGGAGTTCGAGCATCTTCGTGGTACGATCGTGAACATGGTTGTTCGCGATGGCACCGCTGGCGATAAAGACGAAATCCTCGACGCCATTCGAGACCTTTCAGAACATCAGAAGTCCGATGTTGGCACCGACCAAATTACAAACAGCATTCGTCAGGAGTTTGAGAACCTTCGCGAGCGTATGGACTCTAGCCTTGTTCGAGCAGAGCCCACATCCGACAAGGAAGAAATTATTGCCGCCGTCCGTGAGCACCTTGAAAGCATTCGCGAAGAGACTTTCAACCGAAAGGACGGAGGTGAAAGCATGATGTCTGCCACGAGTGAGCTCCTTGATGCATTCAATGACGGCATCGACACCATCAAGGATGACCTCAAGAGACTTATGGAGAAGCCTGCCGAGTTCGACACTACTGAAGTCCTCGACACCATCAAAGATGGTCTAGCTGATCTGAAGGTTGACATTGACTCTCTTCGTCAATCCCAGAAGGATAGTGATGAAGCAAGCACTTCTCGCGGTGGCGAGCTGATGCTTGCTGATCAGCCAAACCTTGGGTCTGATATCGAAGGCCTGAAGACTCTAATTACCCAGCTCCAGGACAAGGTCGAGGCTATCGACTCAGCACCACGTGCAGCGGAACCAGAGCCTGTTACGGATTCGGCCAAGAAGGAGCATATCGACGAGGTTCTTGTTGCTCTCCAGGAGGTTCAAGTCGTTATTGCCGAGATGAGCGCCGCTCGCGATGCTCAGGAGGGTCAAGTCCGCAAGGAAGATATCGAAGGTATTGAGAATCTTATTATGAGCACCAAGACTCAGATTGAAGAGCTTGCCATTCCCTCCCCTGATCAGGTCGCCACATCTGAACATATTGGCACCCTCGAAACCATGATACGGGAGGCCAGGGATACCATCACCGAGCTTTCGTCTCGCATGGAGGCCGAAGCACCCACAAAATCCGATATGGGAACCCTGGAGGGCCTGATCAAGGATGTCTGGATTGCCTTGGATGAGCTCAAGGGCAAGACTAAAGAGGGTGAAGAAGGCGAAGGCGAAGGTAAAAAGAATGGCGAATCTGACAAGCTCCTCAAGTCGGATCTGCAGACTGTCGAGGCGATGGTGTTCGAGGTCAAGTCTCAGATTGATGAGCTCAAGATCCCGGATCCCGAGTCCCTTCCGACAAAGGAGGAGCTTCAAGTATTGCAGTCTCAGGTCACCGACTTCCAAGAGAAGATGGAGGCAAACAACGACTTGACTGCCCAAGGCTTCGATGCTCGCAAGATTGAACATGCTGGTCTGGCTGAGAAGATCGAGGAGGCTAAACTTGTTGTTGGTGAGCTTGGAGACGAGCTCAAGAGCAAGCTTGATGGTAGCAGCGAAGGCTTAACTGAGCTCAAGCAGCTTCTCGAAGGCCTTGCCATCTCCGCTGAGAACTTCAGCACTGTCGACAGCATCAAGGAACTGACTGATCTCATCAACCGTGAGTTCGAGCGTGCCCACGGTGAGGAGAACGCCAGCAAATTGGACAAAGAGGAGCGAGATGCTGCTGCTTTGGTCAAACACGACGAAACTCGGGCTGCCATTGTTGTGGAACTTGGTGCTAAGATCGATGAAAAGATTGGAGAGATTATTGCGAAATACCAAGACGCGCACGACTCAATCCATTCTAAGTTCTCCGAAACCGAGGAGCGAGACCTGGCTCATGCTGAGGCTGTCACCAGCACCAAGTCCCTCGCAGAGGACATCAGGCTTGTCATTGGTGCAATGGGAGACAATGTCAACCAGACTTGTGAACGTATCGGTGAAGACACCAAGGCTCTCTTTGGCAAGGTTGACGAGTCTTACAGCCGCATGGAAGAGATGCACAATGAAGTCAAGTCTCACCAAGAGCAATCTCGCAGCGACAATGACAGAGCTGTCGCTGCTACTGAGCGTGTTGAGAGCAAGCTTCTTGAGTTCAACCCACAGATTCTCGAGACCGTTCAGCAAATCTTGACGGTCGTTAGCCAGCACTACGATCATTCTCAGAAGTCCGCCGATGACTTCAGGACAGAGCTATCTGCCTTGCCAAATAACATCCCAAGCATGCTTCCTGCCTTGCCTCCGCCTGAATCTAGCCGTGACTTAGAGGATGACCCAGTCCATGGCAAGCTGGACAACATCCTTGAGCTCGCCAAAAACAACAAAATCCACGATGTCCTCGGTACTCTCCTCGAGCATTCAAAGAACGATAAACTGCATGAGAAGCTTGACCGAGCCTTGGACCAGAGTGCGGGCCCCAAAGATGAGATTTATGCTAAGCTGGATCAGCTTCTTGACCATGCTGCCAACGATAATGGCTCTCTACATGAGAAGCTGGACGCTTTGCTCAATCGACCAGAACCAACTGTCAATGAAGATCACTCTGTAACTCAAATGATGAAGCTGGACGAAATGCATAAGGATATCATGGAGAACACTCGCAAGATGAACGAGATGTTCGCTGCGCAGTCTGCCCTAGTTGCAGCAGACACCGAGCGAAAGCGACAGGAGGCTGAGGATGCTGCAATTGCCCTTGAGCGCAGAGTAGCTCAACGGGAACAGGTCGAGGCGGAGATTGTCGGTTTGCAAGAAGAGAAGGACTCATTGCTCAAGATGATCCAATCCTTGCAGGCCGAGAAGGAAGACCTTGCTAAGCAGAACAAGAAGCTTGGCAAGGAGGTATCAGGTCTCGAGACTGCTCTTGAGATTCGTCATGAGGAGATGCAGCAAATGGAAGATCGTGCAGATGGCTTGGAGAAGCGCATTCTGGAGGGTGTTCTAGACCATGCGCGCACAGTGCTGCTCAGTCGCTCCACCGGCAGTCAAGCTATGAACCTCAAGCGCAACCGAAGTGTACGCAGCTCTCGCACCGGCGCACGGAGCCCTAGCATGACTAGTGTCGCCAGTACTGCTCGAGAGTCAAAGGATGCCCGTAGCCTACTCGGTAACGGCATCGGAATGGCCCTGAAGCGCGGAATGCCTAACAACCTTACTGCCGGGGCCGCTCCTGTCCAGCCAAACATTGGCAAGGAGCGTCGCATTCTCAGCTTGAGTCATGTTACTGGTAACCGGGGTGCAGATCGACAGGCTAGTGGCAATGGTGGTCTCGCAAACCTCAAGCGCAGCCACTCTGTCAAGTCCAACTTTTCACTACGCAAGTCATCCTGGGCTGGACGACTTTCAATTGCCGACAAGGAGAATGAGACCTTCCGGGAAGAGGATGAAGCTGGCAGTGAGCCCGACAGTAACGCTGGGACCGAACGCCGAACCAGCTATGCAGGCACGGAACGCAAGTCCAGCTATGCCGGGACCGTCACTGATAGTGTAGTGACCGGCGTCACAGAAAGCGTGGCCTCAACTGATCGACGTACCAGTGGTATGAGCGATACAACAGAAGGTTATGTTGATGATGCAGAAAGCTCCGTCATTGGTCCTCACGATGTTGATGAGGAATCACACTATGAAGAGCATGATCAATCCGAGAGGGCGTCAGAATCTGGTGCAGAATCAGATGATGCTCAAACTGCTCGAGGTGACGATGACCACGACGAGGAGAAAGGAGGCGACGAGCTAGATGATGATGAGCTACAGAAGCTCGTGGATAGAGATATCACTGACACGGCTTCTGAAATGGAAGCGCAGGTGTTGAAGATGCTGGAGCCACCTACTGATAGTGGGCTCGGTACTGAGACTGCGCTTTCTACATGATTTCTTTTGTCCTCTCTTTTATTGTACCTTTGTTTTTTGACGCTTCGTGTTACGACTTTTTGGCGTTTGGGTTTCCTCTCATTCCTTTTCATATACCACTTGTGTCTTCTTGCTTATGATGTTTAACCCCTGTATGATTTCCCCATGTTTCTACTTAATGAACAAATTCTTTACCGTTTTCCACGATTCCATACTCTGTAGTCACTCAGTAAAAGTAATCAGCTGTACCCGATCAGCCTCCCTCATCACCTTTTATTTTAGTAGATACGTAGCATGACTACTCCTGTGATCGTGGTCACCTGCCTCGATAGGCAAGCAGTCAGGTGACGTCCCAACGAATGTCGCTGCCTCAGGCTATGCCGAGGCCGCTTCTCCCCAGAGCTGCACTTGAACCCTTTTCTTTGCCTCTTCGCTCATGGAGCTTTCTTTACAGTGAAAAAGGAGGCCTACCAGTGCATTCGCCCATCTTCATGGTAGATTCGGGGTTATTCCATTTCTCCCTTGCATATACCAACCACCCACCTCATCCCCCGGTCCCCCCGAGCTCCCCACATCCGGTGATAAGCTGGTCGACGACATC
>Ga0102593_1000439_pt1 | contig 77869 bp, 76 predicted proteins | sample AraplaCol_mMS_r2_2_FD_76862 | JGI IMG/M metagenome (GOLD analysis project Ga0102593, IMG submission 76862) | Arabidopsis root microbial communities from North Carolina, USA - plate scrape MF_Col_mMS_r2 (SPADES assembly) (version 2) | ecosystem: Host-associated > Plants > Roots > Endosphere... | reverse complement strand
GGAGAATTTGTCTTCGACAGGGTGATAAAAGAATCGCAGATATCTATAGTCCACATAGCGAAGAGAGGCAATCGTTGGATCAAGATCTTCGTCGTAAACGTGACCCGAGTTATCCATGAAAACTGTCGAGAGCGGACGTCCATACGCTTCACTATCTATATGATGAATATCAAATTGATTCCATTGATCCTGCGGTATGTCAGCCCAGTTCCCAATCTCCATTGAACGAAAAGTTGGGTTCTTCATACTTCAATTGCAACCCACTCGCATTTTCCCAGAGGAGTAGCTTTTCCAATCATCCTGACTCGCCATCTTGGGAACCAGCGCAGTACCAAATAGGCAAGGCCTCCAGTCAGTATACACAGGGCAATATACAAAGCATAACCAGCGGGGCTAGTGGAAAACCCCGCAAAGACTGCTGTCAGGTCTTCCGATGCAATATATACTTTCTGGTTGAGTCGGCTGCCGGTACGTCGATCTCGACCATATGAGCTCGCAGAGAGGATGCGCGATAGCAGGGGGTGTTCAGCCGAGTCTCGTGACAATCTCTTGGAAATGAAAGATCCTCGATGGGATTCAAGATCAGGTTCTTCAACCCCATTCATGAATGATTGTTCACCATCACTGCCCTCATCAATGGCATCTTCATTGGACCATTCGGCGAAGTCCTCCTCATCCTGGAAATATGTGAAGCTCACGTTGGAATCTGCGCGTTGTCGGCGATGCATAAATGAGACGACACTGGACGGAATGCTCTCCGATATGGGACCGTCAAACACCTTTTCCAAACAACAATTTTATCATTAATGAATTTGAACAGGGTCATTCCTTGGAGGCCATCTTGAACGTACCTCGTTGCGAGCCATCTCCACATCCGATACGACGCTCACGCTATGGCAAATTCGAATTAGCGGGGAGACGATCTATGACATGATCCAGATCGGAGAGACCAATATACCTGCTGCGTAGCGAGTCGCGCCGCATACTCGAACGTGGCATGGAGAGATCCATAGGCCCGATGTCCGGGGACTGCGATCGACTGCCCATGATGTCGAAAGGTTCTGCCCCAGGTGGGTTCGATCACGGGTCTTCAAATTGATATTGTAGGTTCAATCCGGCGGATGAGTGGTCACAGATCAGGTCGTAGTTCTAGCGGGTTTTGTCGACTAAATCAAAAAGGACTCCATTGAACGCATGACTACCAGTCTCCCGGAGAAGTAAAAAGCGAGGAGTCTTACCGCGGAGAGCTCATCGCCGTTCGCCTGGATTGGATCGGCAAGCTAGAATGATAAGCCGATCACGTGGAGATAGCGGGGGATATATTTACTGCCTCAGGCATAAATATTGTCAGATGACGCCGATCGATCTGCCAAGGACTGGGGTTGTTTTTCTATTCAATTTAGTTGCAGGGAATAGTGTTTCGACTATAGTTCTTAGATGTAGTCTATATTGAGTATTGAATTGTGAATAGTAATGACACTACGGATTGTTAATACTATTTACTACTATGAGTATCGTGATACTACTAATAATAACCCCTAATCCCAATATTACATCCATAAAATGCTTATATATATATCCCTACACTACGAGATATACTACACCGGCAACTCATTGAAATAGTCTAGTGTCGTTCCCATCTACTAGAATGATTGGATGTATATCCCCGATCCAATCAGACCCAAGACATCCCAAGCAATTCAATTCCTCCATTATCTCAGATTGATCCAGTCATACATACATACATAGTAGACTCTATAGTGTAATGTAGTATTTTTCTGTTCTCCTTACCAGCGTGTTTCTAATTTTAACCGCGTGGTGACGAGTATTTTGGCCACTGCAAATCAATGGAACCACCACAGGCAGAATGGAAGAATGTATAGTTTGTACAGTAGCCTTATTTTTTTTTTTAATATATATAATTCTGTGCAATTATAATTATTTCTAAATAAATACAGTTTAAATATACATCATTCTATATCTACTAACCACTGAAAAAGAGTTAAAAAGTCCCGGCGTAAATCTTGTTGGGAGCATTTTTGCAGCGACTCAACCAGAACCGCGTCCCGCCAAGCCCCTCCGGGCGGCGCTAAGAGGGATTCCCACCATCTTCCAGACTCTCCTCTTTCCCCCCCCAAACTCCAAAAGGGCGTATCAAACTCTTCCCCTCTTAATCTTCTTCCCTTCCTTCCCCCCCCCCTTTCTCTCTTCTCTCCATCTCCCACCTCCAACCCCCCTTCTACTCTCTTTTCATCATTCATCATGTCTGAGCCCATCAGGAATAAGAAGGCGGACTTCCCGGTCGCACCGTAAGGATTTTCTCTATCGCCTTTTTTTTGACCCGCTTATCACTTTAGGAAAACACTGATCCGAATGAAAAAAAATTTAGGACCCCGCAAAACACACCAGCTAACAATGCTCCCATTTCTTCTCACGCCCAGCAGCCTGGTGTGTCCAGCATCAAGGAAGGTGAGTTTTTCTTATCATGAAATGCCTCCTCCCCCCGCTTAAAGCCCCGCGTTGAGAGAGGGGGAGGTTTTTTTCTTCTTTGCTTTTCTGACCGCTAGTTGATACAGAATCTCTGGACACCGCGGCTGCCGCTTCTCTGTTTGCCCGTAACCCGGCCCTGGTTTCGATGATTCAGGGTAAGCTGGGTCAACTGGTCGGTCGTTCATCTGGCTATATTGAATCGTTGCCCCCTGTGGTTCGTCGTCGTGTTGCTGGTTTGAAGGGTATCCAAAAGGAGCACGCCAAGCTTGAGGCTCAGTTCCAAGAGGAGGTTCTCGAGCTCGAGAAGAAGTATTTCGCCAAGTTCACCCCACTGTACGAGCGCCGTTCGACTATCGTCAACGGTGGTATCGAGCCCACCGAGCAGGAAGTTGAGGCTGGCAAGGAAGACGAGGAGGAAGATGAGGAGAACAAGGAATCCGAGAAGAAGGAAGAGACTGAGGAGACCGAGTCTCCTGCTGCTGGTATCCCCGAGTTCTGGCTGTCTGCCATGAAGAACCAGGTTTCATTGGCTGAGATGATCACCGACCGCGACGAGGAGGCCCTGAAGCACCTCACCGACATTCGCATGGAGTATCTGGACCGCCCTGGATTCCGTTTGATCTTCGAATTCTCCGAGAACGAGTTTTTCACCAACAAGACTATCTCTAAGACCTACTACTACAAGGATGAGAACGGATACGGGGGTGACTTCATTTATGACCACGCAGAGGGATCTAAGATTGACTGGAAGGAGGAGAAGGACCTGACTCTTCGCCTCGAGAGCAAGAAGCAGCGTAACAAGAGTATGTTTAACCTTCATTCCGAGTTGACGGGGTGAAAGAATTTTTTGTCATTTGAAGAACCAAGCTAACATGTAAACCTCCTCTCCCGCAGACACCAAGCAGACCCGCGTTGTCAAGATCAGCGTGCCTACCGAATCTTTCTTCAACTTCTTTTCTCCTCCCCAACCTCCCACCGATGACGACGATTCCGTTGCTAGCGATATTGAAGAGCGCCTTGAGCTGGACTATCAGCTCGGCGAGGATATTAAGGAGAAGCTGATTCCCCGTGCTATTGATTGGTTCACCGGCGAGGCTCTTCAATTTGAGGAGCTTGGTGAGGACATCGACCCCGAGGAGTTCGACGATGAGGATGATGAGGATGAGGATGACGAAGATGATGAGGATGAGCGTGGATCCGCCTCCGCGGAGGACGACTCAGACGATGAGGTACGTTGTGTTGAGCAAGATACTCCTTTCTCTAAACCTGATGCTAATTATTGTTTCTTTAGGATGGCACTTCCAAGCCCAAGAAGGAGGCGGCCGAGTGCAAGCAAAACTAGAAATGACAGAAAAGAAAAGCAGCCCCACGGCGATGCTGAATGCTTCATGGACTTGTGATTGACGTTATTGCTATGTTTCCTTTTCTTTCTTCTTTTGTTTTCTTCTCTCACCCCACTGATGTCATTGTCTACCTTGCACTGCGTGATCTGTTCCCTGTCTACCTAATATCTCAATCAATCGACATAATCAGTGTGTAATGCGTCTGCGGCCGCCGGGTTGCCAGGCGATAGATGGCTATCTTAATTATAGATGGTAGGCCGAGCTCACTATGTTCAATTAAATAACTATACCATAACATAACATAATCATAACCATAACCATAACCCTATGTACAACATTCTCCTAATATATCCAGATATATCCATACTGTATACTGATATATGGGTAAGGCGGTGACAGTGTGGGGACGTGGCGCGGCAACCCCCAGTCAGTCCCGAAGCTCTCCCCTTCAGGGGCTTCTCGCTAAATGGGCCAGCTGTCAAGGGCCATTTTCTATTCTTCTCTCTTTTTACTTCCCCATTATCCAAAATACACTTTAGCTTCGATCTTCTTTTCTTCTTTTATCTATTAGGATCATGAGCCGATGAGGGGTTCCCGTGAGACCCGTTGTCTTTGGACTTCTCCGTGATTGATTGACCCTTTTCCAACCCCCCCGATTACCGGAGTCTTTGATTATTGATTTGCCTCTTTCGCATCTTGTCTCAACAACGTCAACAACAGCAACAACAACAACAACAACTACTACTACTACTACTACTACCACCACCACCACCTCCCCTACCTACGTTGATTGTATCCCACCCTTTTTACTCGTCGTGCGAGCCATGGCGCATATCTATGAGGTTGGAACGAGGGCCTGGCAACCTGATTCCACGGAGGGATGGGTTGCCTCAGAGGTCAAGGAGAAATTGGTAGATGGTGACAAAGTGCAGCTGGTCTTTGAGTTGGAGAATGGCGAGGTAGGTATTTGGTTATGACTACCTGGAAAATAGTTGGGCTCAAAATTGGGATGAAAAGCTGACCAGGTTTGTTGGATGGATTAGACAAAAACAGTAGATACAACACAGGCCGAACTACAGGTCGACAACAACTCGAATCTTCCGCCACTGATGAATCCTGCCATGCTTGAAGCGAGCGAGGACCTGACCAACCTGTCGCATTTGAATGAGCCTGCTGGTTTGTCTGAATGGATACCATCTTTTGAAAACAACGGTCAACTGACGCTCCTGCAGTCCTCCAGGCTATCAAACTTCGTTACGCCCAGAAGGAAATATATACATACAGTGGTATCGTCTTGATTGCGACAAACCCCTTCGCCAGAGTGGATTCGTTGTATGTCCCACAAATGGTGCAGGTTTATGCCGGGAAACAACGTGCCTCGCAGGCACCTCACTTGTTCGCAATCGCCGAGGAGGCTTTCGCTGATATGCTTCGGGATGGTAAGAACCAGACTATTGTGGTTTCTGGAGAGTCTGGTGCTGGAAAGACTGTGAGCGCCAAATATATCATGCGGTACTTTGCGACTCGTGAGTCTGCCGAGAAGCCCGGGAAATACACTTCTAGTCAAGCAGATGCGATCAGCGAGACGGAAGAGCAGATTTTGGCTACCAACCCGGTCATGGAAGCTTTCGGTAACGCTAAGACGACTCGTAACGACAATTCCTCTCGTTTCGGAAAATATATTGAGATCATGTTTGACGAGAAGACGAACATTATCGGTGCGAAGATTCGGACTTATCTGTTGGAACGATCGAGATTGGTTTTCCAGCCTCTGAAAGAGCGTAACTACCATATCTTTTATCAGCTCGTTGCTGGTGCGTCTGATGAGGAGAGGCAGGAGCTGGGTCTTCTGCCCGTGGAGGAATTTGAGTATCTCAATCAGGGTGGTACCCCCATCATTGATGGTGTCGACGATAAAGCTGAGTTCGATGCGACGAGGAAATCGCTCGCCACTATTGGTGTTCCGGTCGAGAATCAAACCGAGATCTTCCGTGTGTTGGCGGCGCTTTTGCACCTGGGTAACGTGAAGATCACTGCCACCCGGACCGATTCTCAGCTGTCTGCGTCTGAACCTTCTCTCGTCCGAGCTTGCGAGATGCTGGGCATTGATGTTAACGAGTTTGCGAAATGGATTGTCAAGAAACAGCTTATTACCCGCGGTGAGAAGATTACCTCCAACCTCACCCAGCAACAGGCCACGGTTGTTCGAGATTCGGTTGCCAAGTTCATCTACTCAAGTCTCTTCGATTGGCTTGTGGATAAGATCAACCGTAAATTGGCAACTGAAGAAGTTCTGAACCGAGTTGTGACCTTCATTGGCGTGCTGGATATCTACGGTTTCGAGCACTTTGCCAAGAACTCATTCGAACAGTTCTGTATTAACTACGCAAACGAGAAGCTTCAGCAGGAGTTCAATCAGCACGTGTTCAAGCTTGAGCAGGAGGAATACGTTCGCGAAGAGATTGACTGGACCTTCATTGACTTTTCCGACAACCAGCCTTGTATCAATTTGATTGAAGGAAAGCTTGGAATTCTGGCTCTGCTGGATGAAGAATCTCGCCTTCCTATGGGATCTGATGAACAATTTGTCACTAAGCTTCACCACAACTTTGCAGCCGATAAGGAGAAGTTCTACAAGAAACCACGATTCGGCAAATCTGCATTCACTGTTTGTCATTATGCCGTGGATGTCACCTACGAGTCTGATGGCTTCCTGGAGAAGAATCGTGACACTGTTCCTGATGAGCACATGGAAGTGCTGCGCAACTCTGCCAACGACTTCATCAAGGAAATCATCGATACAGCTTCGGCAGTTCGGGAGAAGGATTCGACTTCTGTTACGTCCAAGCCTGTTGCTGCGGCCCCTGGCCGTCGCATCGGTGTTGCGGTCAACCGCAAACCTACCCTTGGAGGAATCTTCAAGTCGTCCCTGATCGAACTCATGAATACCATCAACTCCACTGAGGTACACTATATTCGCTGCATCAAGCCTAACGAGGCTAAGGAGGCCTGGAAGTTCGAGGGCCCGATGGTCCTGAGTCAGCTAAGAGCATGTGGTGTTTTGGAAACAGTCAGAATTAGTACTGCTGGCTATCCCACTCGTTGGACGTATGAGGAGTTTGCGATCCGCTACTACATGCTTTGCCATTCTTCACAATGGACATCTGAGATCCGCGACATGTGCCATGCTATCTTGCAGAAGGCTCTTGGTGATGGTACCGCGAAGAAGGATGACAAGTACCAGCTGGGTCTTACCAAGATTTTCTTCCGGGCTGGTATGCTGGCTTTCCTGGAGAACCTGCGGACATCCAGACTGAATGAGTGTGCCATTATGATCCAAAAGAACCTGCGATGCAAGTACTACCGTCGTCGTTATCTTGAAGCTCGTGAATCGATCCTCACCACCCAAGCTTTGATTCGCGGATTCTTGGCCAGACAGCGGGCCCAGGACATTCGTCGCGTCAAGGCTGCCACCACTATCCAGAGGGTCTGGCGTGGTTCTAAGGACCGCAAGTGGTACAACCAAGTTCGCAACCACTTCATTCTATTCCAATCCGTCGCAAAGGGTTTCCTCACTCGTCGCAACATTATGGATTCCATCAATGGAAATGCGGCCAAGGTCATTCAGCGTTCTTTCCGTACTTGGCGCCAATTGCGCGCGTGGCGACAATATCGCCAGAAGGTGGTTGTTGTTCAGGCTCTTTGGCGTGGTAGACAGGCTAGAAAGGCATACAAGACCCTGCGCACAGAAGCTCGGGATCTGAAGAACATTCACTACAGACTTGAAGGAAAGGTTTTCGAACTGACACAGACCCTGAAAGAAGTGCAGAAAGAAAACAAGGCCCAAACTTCGAGGTTGACTTCATACCAGAACCAGATTAAAGATTGGCGAACGAAGGAAGCAGCATGGTATGCCGAGAGGAATGAGCTTCAAGCCGAGGCCAACGAGGGTTCTAAGACGGCTGTCAAATTGGAGGACATTGAAACCAAGATGACTACCCTGCAGAAGAGCTATGCTGAGGCTCAGGATAACATCAAGCGTCTCCAGGAACAGGAGATCACTACTCGCAATCAACTCGCCGAAGCCAACACTGAGCTCACCCAGCTCAAGATGGTTATTGGGAACAAGGAGAATGAGAACACCTCACTTCGTGTTCGGATTTCTGAACTGGAGGAGGAGCTCGAGGTTGCTAAGCGATCAGTACCCGTCAATGGCATTAACGGCGATGTACCAAATGGCACCGCTGTTCCTACCCCTGCTAACGGCCTAATCAATCTTGTCTCATCCAAGAAGCCCAAGCCACAGAGACGCAGCGCTGGCGCAGAGAAGATTGGTACGGACCGCTTCAGTGGGGCTTATAACCCTCGACCTGTTTCAATGGCTATTCCTGGCCCCGGTGCTGTTCGCAGCGGCGTCGCTACCTCACCTGGTCTGGACTCGGTTGAGGTGGAGCTCGAGAACTTGTTGTCCGAGGAGGAAGATTTGAACGAGGAGGTCACGATGGGTTTGATCCGCAACCTCAAGATCCCTCTTCCAAGCTCAAGCCCCCCTCCGACCGAGAAGGAAGTCTTGTTCCCTGCATACTTGATCAATCTTGTTACCTCAGAGATGTGGAACAATGGCTTTGTCAAGGAATCCGAGCGTTTCTTGGCCAACGTGATGCAATCAATTCAGCAGGAAGTTATGCAGCACGAAGGAGAGGATGCGGTCAACCCTGGCGCTTTCTGGCTTTCCAACGTCCATGAGATGCTGTCCTTTGTCTTCCTGGCTGAAGATTGGTACGAGGCTCAGAAGACCGATAACTACGAGTATGATCGTTTGCTGGAGATCGTCAAGCACGATCTTGAGAGTCTGGAGTTCAATATCTATCACACTTGGATGAAGGTGTTGAAGAAGAAGCTGTACAAGATGATCGTTCCGGCTATTATCGAGTCGCAGTCCCTGCCGGGTTTTGTCACCAGTGAAACGAACCGTTTCCTTGGTAAATTGTTGCCATCAAATAGTAACCCTGCCTATAGCATGGACAACCTTCTGAGCCTGCTCAATGGTGTCTACAGGGCCATGAAGGCGTTCTACCTGGAGGACACTATCATCACGCAGACTATGACCGAGCTTTTGCGTCTGGTTGGTGTCACCGCGTTTAACGACCTGCTCATGCGCCGCAATTTCTTGTCCTGGAAGCGTGGTCTGCAGATTAACTACAACATCACACGAATCGAGGAGTGGTGCAAGAGCCACGATATGCCACTGGGCACACTGCAGCTGGAGCACTTGATGGTAAGATTTATTAGTTGTTGCTGATACTTTCCGGATGAATTTGCTAACCTCTTACTTCTAACAGCAAGCGACCAAGCTTCTTCAATTGAAGAAGGCTACTTTGAATGATATTGAGATCATTCAAGATATCTGCTGGATGTAAGTACACTCTTATTATCAATCGTCCCTCGTGGAAATTCAATTTCACTAACGAAATCACTAGGCTGTCACCCAACCAAATCCAGAAACTTCTCAACCAATACCTGGTCGCAGACTATGAACAGCCCATCAACGGCGAAATCATGAAGGCTGTCGCCTCTCGTGTCACGGAGAAGAGCGATGTACTTCTTTTGACTCCAGTAGACATGGAAGATAGCGGTCCTTACGAAATCGCCGAACCCAGAGTCATTACCGCGCTGGAGACTTATACTCCATCTTGTAAGTACCTCACCCCCCTTCACACAGTCCATCCCATACGAATTAATATCTTTCCGCAGGGCTCCAAACTCCACGTCTAAAGCGGTTGGCTGAGATCGTCTCGGCTCAGGCTATGGCTCAGCAAGAGAAGCTCGAAATAGAGAACGGCGTGTTGGAGGAGTAGTTGTACATTAGAGTTGGATTTTCCTTTGTGAGCTACGGATTACGATATGTGAACATCTCACCACGACTTATACCTGGAGAAACCGGGTTTGAAATACAGTGATGCATATGAGTTGCCTTTGAATGAATTGTAAACATTTTTTGTGTAGTTTAGTAAATCTTCCCGTAACCCTACATGCGAGTGTACTGTAGTCAAGGTGTGCTGTGTCTGATCCACTGATAATGAGAAATGCAGGGCGGCGAGTAGCGCGGGGAAAATAACGATTTCCGCACTCACCGAAACTTGATCTCTTCAACTACAACAAAAAACATCCATCATGACTCTAACAAAGATCAATTTCATTACCGGTAACAAAAACAAATTGTCCGAGGTTCGGTCTATTCTCGGCAATGTAATTGAAGTCGATAGTCAAGCTGTCGATGTTCCTGAGATCCAAGGCACAATTGAAGAAATCGCTAAAGAGAAGGCTAAACGTGCAGCTGAAGTGGTATGTTAGAGTCCTGTTTCATCAGAGTGTAGGTAGGATCTTGCTAATGGGTTTCTGAATTTAGATTAATGGTCCGGCTTTGACGGAAGATACGGCTCTTGAATTTAGTGCTTTGAAGGGGTTGCCTGGTCCTTATATGTGAGACTCTTCTTACTCTGATTCGGACTCTGTTTTCGCAACTATTTTTGCGAGGTCTTTATGAATGCGGAATCTAATGAATGCTCTAGTAAATCTTTCATGGAGGCTCTTGGTCTTGAGGGCTTGAATAAGATGCTTGATGGTTTTGAGGATCGTGGTGCTGAGGCTGTTTGCACTTTTGCTTTTTGTCGCGGACCTGGGGAAGAGCCTATTATCTTCCAAGGTCGAACTGCTGTATGTGGTGGAAACGAAGTTCCTTTTCCTTATATGGGGTTATATTCTGACGAGATTCAGGGATCTATTGTTCGTCCTCGTGGCCCTACTAACTTCGGTATGTTCATTCTATACCTTTCATCACTGCTCAGATTGAATAGATCAATACTAATCGAAGGTCTAGGCTGGGATCCTATCTTCGAATACGAAGGCAAGACATACGCTGAAATGGAAAAGGAAGCAAAGGTAAGGACAGAAAAGCATGTCGTAAGAATCATCTTTTCTTTACTCTTCTTTTTGTAATTATTTTCGTGACGTTTGCTAACTCCCAAGCAGAACAAGATCTCACACCGGTACAAGGCATTGGAGAAGTTTCAACAATGGTTAGCTGAAGGCCAGCAGTAAACTGGATTTGGAATGAGAAAGATCCATTGAATTAGAAGGATGAAGACGTTTCAATTGATGTGGTATGGGTATATAGAAAAGACCAGACAATGGGTCATAGACGAAGAAATATTTCAAGAATTTTTTTTTTCACCAGGGTGCTGCTTTGCTTTGCTTCACTCCCTTTACTCCTCAGTTTGTTGTTTCTTCCATGATTCAACCCAATCCGAGATGCGATTGCAATTACTATCGACATCACCATCCTTTTCACTGTTCAATTCCACCACAATTTCTTCTTCGTAAGCTTCGTGCGCTTCTTCGAGGAGGACGCCGAAGATCTCCGCATCGAGGTTCTCTTGTAATTTATCTTCGTGATAGCCTCTTTAGAAGGAATTAGGTCGTGCAATTCAAAGTCACATTGTAAACTCCCATTGAATATGGGAGGGAATGGGTACGTACCGCGATGAAAGACGATCGTAAAGAACAGAGGTCTCAGGACACCGAAGAACAACGACCAAATCAATCCAGGAAGCGGGAAACATGTCGCAAGCGTGCCAATCAATCAAATATCCACCCTGAAGTACCTCATCTTCAATAGCATCGAGTAACTAAATAAAACCAAATTCAATTAGCTTATCGTTTTCGTGTAAATTTCCCCCGCCGCGGGGTTAACAAAAAAAAAGTCCAGCACGAGCACCGTGCCCAGTACAACCAGAGAAAGTTAGAAAGAGAAAGGAGGGGGAAAAAAAAACATACCTTATCCTCATCAACAACCCAACTCTTCCGTCCTTCATCATATGTCTCATAACAATCCCGGTCTTTGGCAACTTGATTGATAGACAAATGCTTCAATCCAATATCCTGCGCTAATTGTTCGCAGTGAACGGTTTTACCCACACCGGGTGTACCCGTGATAATAATATTCGGAGATGTTCGCATTTTTTTTTCACCTTTTTCTTTCCCTTCTTCTCGTTCGCTTGTTTATCAAGTCAGGACTTGAGGAATCTCAAATTGAGGTTGCGCTATGCTTCGGTCGTTTTTGGCGGCTGAGAATATCTCGGTGTTCGGATTATTTGTTGTTCCGGGCTTATCTTATCGGCTTTTTTGAGATTGGAAGGAGCGATGGACAGTTCCGTGTGGACGTTTGCGGTTTCTTACTTGGAAGTTGCATTTTTTCCCCCTTGGTTCATTGTTTACACGCAGTTAATTCATAAAGACGAGAGTATGAAATGGAAAGTATTTGGGCTTCATGGTTAGAGTAGCTCAGACTGAATCATGATATGATAACTTAGAATAGATTTGTGTAAAGATATACTATGTAAAGGCAACCACAAGATGGCTTCAAAATGAACCTGAAGCAAGCCATAAGTACTTCATTATGATATGAACCTGATTTTGCATAAAAAAAGTTGGAACTGTTTTTATACGTGGTCTATCACGACACATTTTGAGGTCTAGTGACATATAATAGTCATGCAGCTTAGCGCCATAAAGTGCAGGCTACAGGTGTTGGTCACACATCCCCCGCGACCTTAACTACTGAGGGAAATAATATAGACAAATACATGTTCTCAACCATTTCAAACCCCAAATGATAGTGCATGCCTTTATCCAAGAACACAGAGTACCTCCGTAGACCCAAGGTGTATAAATCACGTGACCAAATATAATCCCGGCGAAGACTCGGGCTGCACTCAACGAGCTCATTTCGTCTCTCGACGAGAAGCAAATGGTCCTTCCGCACGGACAGACCTCCCAGGCTGCGGAACCGCACGATGTGGGCTCATGGCAGGATAAAAATGTGCCCAATCCCAGCACCGCTATCGTCGATGGAAAACCCAAGGTAAGTTTCATCTCCGCGCAGTCCGCGCAGTCAGCATCTGGTTTCACTGCTAACTCGCGGTTCCTTTTTGTGTCGATATAGGGACTTGGCCAATACTCCCCCATCCTTGGAGATGACTTGATTTCGATTCCTCGGAAACAACCGCGAAAACCACGCAATGATGCCGCTACCGGTGTTTCTGCGGCTGGTGTTCGCGCCCTCAGCGCCCAGTTTGTCGCTTTTTACTTTCGAGCTCCGATTAAAGCTTTCTTTCGGGCTCGGGTGGATTATATGGCGCTGGCTCGGGCTGTGAATCCTCGTGTTGCGGAAGGGAAATGGTCGATCCATACTACGACGCCGGGTTTGTTGATTCATGCGGTTAAGACGTATGGGTGGCAGTTTATTCCCAACCAAGTTTTGCCTCCTCTAATGGCGAATGCAGGGTGAGTTTATAAAGTATACTACCAGCTTGAAGTTGAAATTTGTTAAGATCCTTTCTGACGTGGCATTTGTTTATAGCGTCGGTGCCGTCCTGTACACATCCTACCTCCAAGTCCTTGGGTCACTTCATGACCCCGTCTCCCAAGGCGCCAAACGTATCTGGCCCCCCGCTCCCCCCTCTGCAACCTTCACGGCTGGTTTTACGGCCGGAACTATCCAGTCGATTGTGGCTGCGCCTCTGGATGCACTCCAGGTCCGCATGCAGACCAGCGATATGTTGGAAGGACACTACCGGAGCATGTGGCATTATGGACACCACAAGCTCAAGCAGATTGGACTACGAGGTATATTTGCAGGATGGAGTCTCTCCTTTCTGCGAGATTCCTTCGGATATGCTGTCTTCTTTTCGACATTCGAATATGTCAAATCGCAGTCCTACTATTCCTTCGTTACCTGGTACTATGGAGCCCTTCACCCGGAACACATCGAACGAATCCCCTTTTCCTCCTCAAGTGACCGGGGTGTGCCAGTGATCAAACCCCACTATGCACTGGAACCGGGATTTCTCCTGTTGGCCGGTGTGGCCGCTTCGGTGGCACAACAGGTCATTCAGCATCCACTGGGGATGATCCAGGACCTGCATCTTGGCCGATTAGAATACTTGGATCACCAGGCTAGTCTAGATCCCTCACGACGACAGATGATGCGGCTCTATTACCATGCGTACGAGGAGACGTACAAGCGATGTCGACGCAAAGCTACCCGTGCAGGTGGGTGGCGGCCGTGGCTTTTCCGGGGATTCTTTTCGACGGCTATTCGTCAAGTTCCAAGTACGAGTGCCGGGTTGATTATCTTTGAGTTAGTTCGTCGGCGGTATGCGAGTGCAGATGATGCGGTGCACATTCGGAGTGACGGGTATGATATTCTGTTGACTTAGGGTTGCCAGAGCCAGTGCCAGTGCCAGTGCTAGATAGATGTAGATGTACCATATTGATACCCATAGATATACATATATACACAACACACCTCTAAACATAACTTAAATCATTTCTAAACAGTAATATATCTACTAATATATATTTATTCCAATATTTAAATAATCTACTGTACTCATCAAGTGGGCCGAATATAAACTCGTACACTAAAAAGATCACTCAGTGGAGACTCCACAGTGGATCGCCGCAATCTGACATTTCCCCGTATTCGTTCCATCTTTCCCATCTTCGTTTCTCTTTTCTCTTCTCTCCTTCTTCTTCTTCTCATCTCATCTCTTCTCAACCTGTCAATACTAATAATCAATACATACACCCCTGTAAATCATACGACTATACTTTTTCATCTTCTCACCTTCCCCTTCAGTCTTCCCCTATTTGACCTATTTGACCCCAACCTCCACCTGACTTCCATCCAACCGGAACTCCGTCATCTTGCGTCGATCACGCTGTGTGACTCTTTCTCTTGGGCCCTTTCATTGACCCTGCTGTGACCTACGTGACCCTGTGGTCTGTGTGGCGTTCGCTAGTAAGAACTTGCGCTCACCCGGAGAGAAAAGGTCGTTGCAGCCTTACACTGTCCCCCTGCTTCGGTGAGATCGGCCTCGCATTTTGGTGTTAGGCTTTTGGAGATTGTGGGGTAAAAGAGGGCAAAGAAAGACCACAAAGACAATATCACAAGGTTTCCCCCCTTCAACACCGCCAACATTCCGACTCCAACTTCCCCCGCCATTCCCCTCCGGTCTCTCCCCAATTCTTCCTCCTCCCCCTCGATCACCGTGTTGGAATCTGCTAGTGAAAAGGGTAGTCGACGATCTTCTTCCGATCTTTCTGTCTGGTCAGATACCGGCGATCTCGCCGAGCAACTCGCTCACGAGGATCCGTTAGCGACCCAACTGCGCGAGTCCGTGGATCGTGAGCTTTTGGGTCGTCGATATCGGACCCATCCGAAGCGGGTCCACTATTCACGCGAGTTGGACGACGACGTCAGTTCTTCTCCCTTCGACCTTGAAAAGATCCCCATTCCAACCCCTCCACCACGACAAATTTCCCGCGTTGAACGGGTTCTCGCCGCCATCATGTCTCCTCGAGGTGGGAGATCTGGCCAAATTCATGGCTTGGTCGGCAAACCCTTACTGTGAGTATTCGCTCTCTCTTTATCTCATCCTTACCCCCTCTATTTCCTGATCGACATTGCAGAATCAAGCTGACCATCTCGTAGTTACTTCACCAGTGTCTTTGTATCGCTTGGCGTCTTGTATGTCCTACCTCAGTGGTGAAAATCCTCCGTTTTATGATTCTTGGTGCTGACTACCATCGCCGCAGTTTGTTTGGCTATGATCAAGGTGTTATGAGTGGAATCATCACGTCTGTATCCCATTCTGTTCTTCCCTACATATCCTTCCCCGATGCGCCCTCTCCCAACGCGACAAAAAAGTATCTTCTAGGTCACTAACGGTAGCGTAGAGGTGAATACTTCACAGATTACTTTGACCAACCTTCCCGAGCAACAATCGGCACCGCTGTCGCTATCCTCGAAGTCGGAGCTTTCATATCTTCTCTCCTTGTGGGGCGCGTCGGAGACTTGATCGGCCGTAGGAGGACAATTTTTTATGGTTCGATAGTGTTCTTGATTGGTGGCGCCATTCAAACATGTGCGACTAGTATGGCCATGATGATGCTTGGGAGAATTATCGCTGGTTTGGGTGTTGGTGCTTTGTCTACCATTGTACCAGTCTACCAGTCTGAAATCTCGGTATTTTCCAATGCTTTCAACGTCAAATATTCGGTGATTGAATTACTGACCTTTGGCTCGATTTAGCCCCCGCATAATCGTGGAAAATTGGCTTGCATAGAGTTTACTGGAAACATTGCTGGATATGCAAGTAGTGTCTGGGTAGACTACGCTTGCAGTTTTATCAAGTCTGATTATTCCTGGAGGTTTCCTTTGCTTGTTCAGTGCATTATGGGCGCGCTGCTTGGGTTTGGAAGCTTGGTTATTTGCGAGTCTCCTCGGTACGTCCAACATAAATTATTTGATTTGCTCCATTCGTTCTCAGCTAACTGGATTATCTCACCACAGATGGCTTTTAGATACTGATCGTGACGAGGAGGGTATGGTAGTCATTGCCAATCTCTATGGCGAGGGCGATATTCACAACGACAAGGCGCGTCAGGAATACAGAGAAATCAAAATGAATGTTCTGGTACAACGTCAAGAAGGCGAACGGTCTTACAGTGACATGTTCAAGCGTTACTGGAAACGAGTCTTGATTGCCATGTCTGCACAAGCTATGGCTCAACTAAACGGAATCAACGTCATCTCTTACTACGCCCCCTTGGTATTTGAATCGGCTGGTTGGCATGGTCGCTGGGCGATTCTCATGACCGGCATCAACGGCATTAGTTATTTGCTTTCCACTATTCCGCCATGGTATCTCGTTGACGGATGGGGTCGTCGACCTATTCTACTGTCAGGCGCAGTCGCAATGATCATCTCGCTCTCTTGCATCTCATATTTTATCTATATCGAGATTCCAGCCACGCCCACTCTCACAGTCATCTTTGTCATGATCTACAATGCTGCCTTTGGCGCTTCATGGGGTCCAATCCCCTGGCTATATCCACCTGAGATCCTCCCTCTAAGCATTCGCGCTAAGGGAGCCAGTCTGAGCACAGCTAGCAACTGGGCATTCAACTGGTTAGTCGGAGAAGTTACGCCCGTTCTCCAGGGTGCCATCAAATGGCGTCTTTATCTAGTCCATGCATTTTTCTGTGCGTGCAGTTTCGTCCTTGGTAACCCCCCCCCCCCCCTCCCCCTACCACACTGACATAAATATACTAACTCCCGTCTCTAGTCTACTTCTTATACCCAGAAACCAGCGGAGTCCGTCTAGAAGACATGAACGTCTTATTCGGCGACGCATCAACTGCAATGCCCACGCCCGTCACAGAAGGTGAACGAAATTCATTGATTGGCGCTGGATCACCCGTCCCATCTCTCGATATCCGACGACCATTCGGCCAATTTGGCGCCGAAAGTGCTATCCCCGGTCTCGATATCGACCCTCCTTCTCTCAGTCACAGTCAAGATAGACCTAGTAAACCGACTCGATCAGATTCTCAGGGTAGTCGGGGTGAAGGACTTGGTGGGTGGATTTCAAAGATGGTTACGAGGAATAGGGGTGGAAGTAGTGCGAGTCAGAGTCAGGGTCAGTATAGACGGGTTGGGCAGGATGATGAGCAATAGTACATGGTGGTGGTGGAGTATATGGCCAGGGGTGAATTGCGGTTGGAGGTGAGTATTAGCATTGTTTGGTATATGATAGTACTGGGGTTTTTGCATTTGCTTATTGAATACCTCTTTTTGTATAATTTTCAAGCTGTATATCCAATGTTCTCTGTTTGTTTCGATTTCTGGTATATACTATGTAAGTGATGCCGTATCCCATGGATTACTGGATTTCTTTGATTGTTTGGTCTTATTTAGGAGTGTATGATTATTGAGGTTTCATGATATCTTGATATGTATACAACTAGAGATCTCTCAATACAGACATAAGGGGTTTCACTGCGTATCATGGATAGTGCCACATCTCGTATACATGCATTCTCAATATCCACGCATTTCCTCTTCGTATCTTTCGCTCAGCATGAGCCTGCAGCCTGGAGTCTAGCTAGATCTTCAATTTCACTAAAAATAGCAATAATGAGCTCCCCCCCCCAATTCTCTTCTCTATTAGTTCCAGTGAAAACTTACCGGTTGCAGACGTCTCCATCAGAGATGTCCAAGAAAAGCAGAAAATTGCTCAAAGGATATTCATCCTTCAACGATAAAAAAAACATGCGCCAAATTGTGGCTAAACCGGCGTCTATCCCCGTTGGCGGCAAGTTGAGACAAGTGGGCGTCTTGCAGGGGCCATGAAACACGGCCAATTCAAGATCGATGGGTACCTGGTCTTGGATTTAAATGATACTTGTTAGCGTGTACATCTCCTGTGATATAGCTGGTGGGTGGATGGATAGAGCCTTACGAGCTTTACCAGTTGCAAAATTGGGAGGTTCAGCTTTGCCAATGCCAATCGGGCTTCTCTTTGTCCAGATATTCCCATGTTGATTCGCCCTGATTGCCTTTCCATGGAAATGCATATCCTCGGCCACCACCGTGTGTTATAACCCAGTGTATGCTTGCGCCGCGGAATTACTGCTATCGTTAACAACGGCAAGACCAGCGTGTGTTTGGCTTGGAAATACTAACAATGAGGTATCTTTCTCTGCTCCCACTGGGTGAGGAGTTTTTTTGTTTGAAGAAAGGAATGAAAGAGGAGAAACTGGTGAAAAGTGGGCGAGACTGTAGAAATACATAAAGTGCGAACTAAATGGGAAAAGGACCGAATGACTGGGTACTATCACTCTATATCTATATAATAGAGTGAAATCTATGTAATAGATTTGGGTATTTCATGTAGATAGAGTATAATTAATGATTTCAGGAGCTCAGGAGCTCGAAGAGGTTGATATGTCTTTTATAGATTGGTATAATGCGTGGGTGTCTGAGATACAAGTGGCAAAGAGATATTAAATACTAGTGTTGTATTATATTACTATGTAGTATAACAAACGAGGCTCAGCGCGTTTGATACTCGAAAAAGAACAATCACTCCTCACCAACAGATGCATACATTACTAGTATGGCTAGAACTAGAAACTTGAAGTTGTCTGAAAGGAAGTATTCATATGTGCAAGATTTATAAAACCGTCATTCATAACTTTTCTATCTTCGTGTCAAAGACACCTAACCCCGTTGAAAGGATTATGTCGTTAATTGGATCTGTAGATCCTGTGTAGTTGATTACAGCTGTATTGCCTTATGGCTTGGAGTCTAGTACAAGATGCGAGTTTGGATGCGCGCTGTGAAAATAGTTAGGTGAGTGTTTTCTTCGTTCAGTTTCTGGACGGCACTTACAAGGGAGGCTCTCGAGGCTGGTGTATAAGTCTCGGATGTGAGTTGTGTTTACGCTGCTGATATCGGCCATCAGGTAGGCAACCTATAAAAATAATGAGTTTGGAAGTTCATGTGATTTGCTGGACTGATCGAACTTACGTCGCCTCTGCTATCGGTCATTTGCTTGTCGACGTTGTGGTCACCGATGATTTCGTTGACTAGGATATGTTTAGTTGATGCTGCTGCATTACAAGATGGAACGAAACGAAACGAAAAACTTACCCTTGCGCAGGACACCGGGAATGTTCTGGTGAATGTAGATAACACGAGCGTGGTTAGGCTCGTCCATAGTCAATGAACGGAGAGCAACCTCGGGCAGGTTGACAGCACCAAGGGTGGTACCCTCGTTCACATAACGAGTCAAGGCCTGAGCAACCTCCACACCAATTGCGCTCTGCGCTTCCTCGGTACTTCCACCGATGTGAGGGGTGAGAATCAAGTTCTTCAACGAACGCAGATCTGCGCCCCAGGTGTTGAGGTCATTGTTGAAATAATCACCATTTCCAGCAGGCTCGTTGGGGTACACGTCCAGAGCAGCACCGGCAATTTTACCGCTGCGCATAGCATCAATCAGAGCCGGAATGTCAACGACGGTTCCACGGCTAGCGTTAATCAAATAACTACCCTTCTTCATCTGCTCGAATTGCTTGGGACCAATCATGCCCTTTGTCTCGGGGAGTTCGGGAACATGGCAAGTAATAAAGTCCGCCTCACCCAGTAAAGCTTCCATAGTCTCAACTTGACGGGCACTACCCAGAGCCATCAGGTTGACAACATCGTAGAAGATAACTGATAGACCCATCGACTCGGCCAATACGGAGAGTTGGGCACCAATATGTCCGTATCCGATGATACCGAGTGTCTTACCACGGATCTCCCAGCATCCATTGCTAACCTTGTTCCAGGTTCCGTTGTGCATTTCGTTCGAGCGGTCGCCTAGTTGGCGAGCCAGAACGATGATCTCGGCAATGACGAGTTCGGCGACACTACGTGAGTTACTGAAGGGAGAGTTGAAGACGGCAATTCCGTGTTCGGCGGCATATTGCAGGTCAACTTGGTTGGTTCCGATACAGAAGCACCCAATGACGATCAGGTTCTTTGCTTCCTTGAGGACTCGTGCGGAGAGCTTAGTCTTGGAGCGGATACCAATGACATGTACGTCACTACAATACATTGTTAATATATTCCATCTTTCTCTTGCTCTCCTCATTCTGCAAATAGCTGAACATACCGAATCTTCTCAATCAGCTGATCCTCGGGCAGCGAAGACTTCAAAAACTCAACCTGGTATCCCTGTTGCGACAAGATATCACGACCAGTCTGGTTGACATTCTCCAGCAAGAGAACCTTGATATCCTCCGTAGCAAAGGGCTTCAGGTGCTTCGCATTGGGAAGAGGGATCGTCCGGGTGAGTGCTGAGCCGTGGCTGGAGGGGGAGTGGAAGGAGGCGTTGGGAGAGGTTGAGTAATATTGAGCCTGGGCGGCCAGCTCGTCCTTACGAGGACGAATGTCTTGAGCAGTCGTCATGATGTGGTGTAAAGAGGAAGAGGAGAGGGAGAAATTGTGGTAGAAGAGAGATGATTAATGGGAAGAATGGAATGATCTCTGGAGGTCCTCGTATGAATCACGAAGAATTAGATAAGCTTGGATCTCCGGAATCGGCCAGGCAAAAAAAAAAGCACGCAAGCAGTTGGCAATTTCCAATTAAACCAATTAAATTGGTGGATTTTTGGTTTTAATAATTATAATTGATTCGTGAATATAATAATGTTTCTGATTTCCCTTTTATATTATTATTTCTCCCTCCCCAATTGACTCACTCCAAGTGACTCACTTTCGAGGGGCATCGCGGGGCAATTTTTTTTTTCTTTTTTTGCCGCAAAAAAACCGGACCAATCAGGAAATTCGGCATGCCGCGTGGGGCGGGATCGGCGATGCGAGTTGTTTAATTGTTTAATTGTCATGGATTTAGATGAATAGACATAAAAGAGTTGAATGGGATAGAATAGAATATAAGATGGTCAAGCTTGGGAATGAATATGGTATGGGAATAAATCATCCGCATTATATGGTATTTAACAGTCCGCTCTTTTGGTATGATTTGTAGCAATCCTCTAAACCTTCAGTCCCTCCATCTTCTTAGTAGCTGCTTCCGCACCCTTGGCCTCCTTCTTAGCCTTGACACGCGCAGAAGTGGTATCCTTAGGCAGTTCCTTGACATAAGGGAGGAACTCAGGAGCACCGGGGATGTACTTGCGAAGGGGCTCAGGAACAACAATGCCCTGGGTCAGTGTTAGCTGGGGATTCACAAGGGTAAAGGGCTCGCTGATCTACTTACGTCTTCTCTCTGGTAGTTCTCCAGAACACAGCAAAGAGTACGCTCGGTGGCGGTCAGGGTAGCGTTCAAAGCGTGTACGTAGGTCTTCTTCACGTCAGTGGTCTTCTTCTGGCCGTAACGGATCTCCAGAGCACGGGACTGGTAGTCCAGGCAGTTGGAGCAAGAGACAAGCTCCTTGTACTCCTTCTGAAAGGGGAACCACGCCTCCAGATCCTTCTTCTTAGCGGCAGCGTTGTTAAGAGCGCCGGAGACAATGGCAACAATCTGATAGGGAAGACCCAGGGACTGGTAGAATTCCTCGGAAGTGTTCATCATCTCATCGAAAGCCTTCCACGATTCCTCGGGGTTGGTCAGAACAAATTGTTCAATCTAGAATTGTCAGTATTTTGTCAATAAGACCGAGCAGCTGAGGGCATTTTATCTCACCTTCTCGAACTGGTGGACTCGGAAAATACCCCAGGCATCCTTGCCGTGAGCGCCAGCCTCCTTGCGGTAACATGTGCTGTAACCAGCGTACCTGAAAAAGGTTCATTAGTATACTACATCAGTTGGAATCATATTTGAAAGGATCACTCACTTGATAGGCAAGTCCTTCTCGTGCAGCCACTCGCCGTCGTGCAGAGCAGACAGCGGTTGCTCGGAGGTAGCGATGAGATACTTATCCAAGGACTTGTCCTCACTCTCGGTAACCTTGTACAACTCCTCATCGAACTGCTCCAGTTGTGCGGTCTTAGCCATGAGTTCCTTCAGCATGAACTGTGGGGGCTGGTTAGGCTTGTAGCCCCTGTTGAACAGGAACTCCAGTCCATAGTTAACCAGAGCCAGGTTCAAGAAGAGACCGTAGCCAGTCAAGCAGTATCCTCGGTGTCCAACAATCTTCACACCACGCTCAGGGTCATAGCCATCCAGACGGGTCAGAACCTCGTGGTGAGAAAGGCAATCGGGTCGGTCTAGAACAGCGCCCTCGGGCTTCCAGGTCTTCAGGACTGTGTTGTCGTCCTATCGTGCGGAAAATATTAGCCAGGTTTTCTTCCTTTTTTTTTCGTTTTTGCTGCTGGGTATTACCTCAGTTTGGCTCACGGGAACGGAGTCGTGAACGTAATTTCCGATGGTGCGAATCTTACGATCACGCTCGTTCTCAACCTGAATAGCCTTCTCCTCGGCCTCCTTCTTGGTCTTATCCAGGCTGACCTTCTCAGCAAGCAAGTCACTAGCATCCTCCTTGTTCTATTCGATCGGTGGGGTATAAGTATGGCGATCATCAAAGCGAATGGTATAGAGGTGAACTCTTACCTTCTTCTTCATTCCAATCTGCTTCAGAAGAGCGTTCATTTGGGATCCAATCTGAGTGACTCCATAGCGCACTGGACTGGAATCAGTATATATTCAAAGGTCTCTTGCATGTCCCTCTCAATTGATCTTGTTTCTTACCTTTTCGTGCTTCTTCGTACAACGCAATGACTTCGTCGACAACTTCCTCGGGCGCACCACGTCGGCGCTGACTCTCCTTGATCTTGTTAGGATCGCCACCGCGCTCGGTGATGAAATCATTAAGGTCGAGCATGGCGAATACAAAAGAGCAGAACTGTGGTGAGTCACAAGGCCGAGGGCAGTTGTGGAGGGGTAAAATGCAAAGAAAAGTGCGCGGCGGGGCATTACTTAAGCCGGCGGCGTTGGATGTTTCATCGCAATCAACTAGTAATAGCGTAATAGAATAATAGAGTAACTGGCATAAATAAATATTAAAAGAATAAACAAATGGATGGAATGGACAATGTTAAGTCTACGAAACATAGTATTAACCAGTGGCCATTGGCCTGTTCATTATTCTATGCACGCTTCGATACCAAATACAGAATCCCAGCCAGACAAAACCTCATGATTCATGCAACCGATACCAATGTTCCATCAAGCCAAACAGTAAAAAGAAAGCAAAAGACACCAAGTTAATCAAAGAACAGGGCGGGTAGAGAGTCGATCTCTGCAATTCGTTCAGCTCAGCATTCGTCCATTCGATACATTGGAGAGCCCTATTAGATATTAGTATAGATTCGGATAGGAGTGATATGATAAAAGGCGACTTTGGGGGAATTCTCAGTGAGGGTGAGTATTTACCGTCAAAATAATATCAAGCGATTAAACAATCTCCGATCACATCACAGCACACTTGTTGTTACCAGCCGGCTGGCCGGGATTGTGAGACTTCTCAATTTCCCCAATCATAAGCTCAAAGGCCTTCGAGACATTGAAATCCAGGAAAGCACTGGCCTCTGTGAAAGCACATTTCACCTCCTCCGCCAATTGACGACCTTCTTCAAGCGAAACTTGTCGTTGTTCAGACTTGAGATCACTCTTGTTTCCAACAACTACAAGTGGTACCTCATCCGCTCCCTACAAGTTTAATTCCCATTAGCCTAATCCTTTCCTGTATAGTTCGAGGGAAGTTCTCACCAGGTGATTCAATATCTTATCGCGAATAGTCCGGACCATCTCAAACGACTGTCGTGAAGTCACTGAGTACACGATGATGTAGCCGTGAATACCAATGAAGTGCTTTGAATTGAGGATACTGTACTCGTCCTGTCCGTGGGTCAGCGAGACCGGGACCCCTCGTAGGGGGGTGGGACATACCTGTCCAGCGGTGTCGACAATCTCAGTCGCAAAATCTTGACCATTGTACTTGATAATCCGACTGAATGTATTTTCAATTGTGGGGTAGTAACTTTCAACGAAGTGATGCTCGACAAACCGGACCGTAAGCGATGATTTGCCTGTAATATCAAGGTCAGACATATATATCACGCACAGAGAAAACAAAAAGATAAAGCCAGTCTGTGAAAATGGCGCAAAAGAAGTGCTAATGTTTCAATCGTCATGCGGATATGGGAACTTGTCTCGTACCAACGGATCGACTGCCGACGATTGCGATCTTTCTCTGTTTAGGTGCGGCGGGCATCTTTGCGGTGATGGGGGGGTATTTGCGGGGTCAAATTCAAAGATAAAGCAGTCAAAAGTACGGGGATGTCTATGCTGGATATGATGAATTGAAGAGAAGAACAGAGTTGAAAGGGAGAAATGGCGATCGCCCATGGAGATGAACTCCCCAGGGAACTTTGCCACAGCTGAGTGCAAACGATGCAAACAGATCGATCGATCGGTCCAGCCATATATCACATTCTCACATGTGATATACTTAGATGTAGACGTAGATATAATATAGATATTTCGGATGGATATAGATACATAAATGATGTGTATAGATATACAGTATGAGAGATAGATATACTGGTTACTACAGATTGCTGATAGACTGTGAAAGGGTATCATTCATCACCCAACGCCAGTTCGTCCTAAGATCACAAAAATGTACAGAGTTACATCTGAGATATCCTACACATACACAGGCATATCTACCCCTCAGTGTCCTTAATCTGACGAACAAGATCTTGAAGACGTCCAAGGAATCCACTTGTCTCATCGGAGTCGCGCATGGGATGCAGTTCCTGTTCAATCTTCCGGTGATACTGCATGAACTCGTCTACCGTAGACATCACAACTGAGAGCCCCTTGGGATGCAGGGATGCTTTCACCTGGGACCGAACTTCAGACTCTAGACAGAGAGATAGAAGTAGAACTGCGAGATAGCCCACTGCAACATTATGGTGGACTTCGGGGACAGAGTCGGCCTAGATTGCGGTTAGTGAGTATTCGAAGTATTACTCATCCTATATCTCTGGAAAAGGCAGACAGAAAGGGGCGATGCTTACTTGAGCGGTCGATTCTACATGTTCCAAGAATAAATGAAGTAGTAAGTTGAGAGTTGATTGTGACTCTCGAGAAGGAGTGAGGAAGATGAAGCGAGACTTCTCGCTTTGTTCGGCCAGGTTGATGAGAGTGCCTAAGGTGAGGATCACAGTATCAAGGGAGCTGATACCTTCAGGCTGGGATAGGGTTTCTCGATTCAAGTCGTTGAATTTGGACAGCACAATTTCTGCTAACGCTTCGACCAGGGCTGGTGTTGCAAGATCATCACACAGATCGGCGCTACTATTCGTGACATTCAAGATCACGCGAATATAAAGAGTCTGGAGCTCTTGATCTGCTTTGTTCGACTCGCGGGGTGCTTCAAGTAAGCCGTGAAGCGCAGAGAGCGATTTAAGAACATCGCAGTACTCGCCTCGGAGAAGGCTGATCGAGGTGGTATGCGCTTCCAGAATAACTAGCCCCAATTTGAGTACCGGTGATGATCCCAGGGCCGGTTTGCTCCCAGCAGAGCATTCTGATAGTAGAATATCGACCAACTGTCTCAATAAGTTTGTAGAGAGACCAGGGGGTTTCTCGCCTTTTTCTTGGAATGCCGAAATGATGGCCTTGAGACAGAAAAGGGCTATCAGACTGGGTGAGAAATTCGATACATTAGCATCGGCAAAGAATGTCGACTTCATTTGCGGTACGACGTCTCGTATAACCGTCTGCGTCGCTTTTGATAGATTGTTTTCTCGGGCGCGTACCACGACCGACAAATCGTTCTGTGCAGAAAGGAGAAGAGGAGCTGTCTCCAACACTTTTGGCCAAGCTGCTGTTGCAATAATGTAAGGAACTATTCGGCCAATGGAGCTCAAACCGATTGCAGAGACTACAAGCGTGGCCGAGACAACATCCAAGTCACTGGATAGACAATCCACAATTCTTTTTTCGAACCCACACTCGACAAATTGGCGTGCTTGCTTAGGATCCAACAATTTACCGCATATCTGAGCCAAGGCACTGCATCGACCCGATACGGAGATATGTGAGTCTTCAATGTCCTCGAAAATCGATTCGATCGCACTTCTATAGCGAGCATTTCCCCCCGCCTGTCGAAGTTCATGGATACTCCGGACAGCCCCGTCGTCATTCGTGACATGGTCCATTTCGATTATGCGAGCTCGCGGAATAGCTTCGAGCGATCGTTGAGAACCTAATAGATCGTCATGCTCCAGGCCAGACGTAAGCCCACTTTCTAAATTGAGGTCGTCGAGAAAAGAACGCTGGCGTGCATATGTAACCTTTGAGCCAAGGAAATGGGAAGAGGGCGCAGTAGTTGACTCCGTTGTAAGTCCTTCACGTTGACTATCTGTTAAGACGCTGAGCATTTCGGTATCTCTCGGTCGAATTGGGCTTTGAGATGCAATCGGTGAAGACAATTGGCTTTCACTATATCCGTTCGATGAGGCCCGCTCGATTGATCTTTCTCTTGTACCCAGTGCATCAACAAGCCTCCTTCGTCCCGGTGTTATGTTCCCTATCGTTCTTGGGGTTGTTTCTGTGGACTTTTGGGGACTCGGAGATGCGGGTTTCCTGGGACTAGGTTGACCTTTGCTCTTATCGTCTAGTGGGTTGTGCTTCTTTTTCATTTCCCTTTGAAGCTCATCTTCTGAGGATGACTCCAATTTCCCGGGGTTTGCTCTTCTCCCATAAGTCAGAGTCGTCTTGGCCTTTTTGGGGCTCGATTGCTGCGGTGCTGTCTTCCGCTTTTGTCCCTGGATGCCCTTCCGGTCTGGCAGGTTGGGCCTCGCTATAGTCGTGGCTCTTACACCACTATCATTTTCCAGAGTCTTTGCGACCAGGCCGTCTTTAGCATTGTGCTTATTGTCTCCACCCGGCGCTGGACTCGGATCCCGGAGCTGGCTTGCATTGTTTGCCAGGCCATCTCGCCTTCGCTTCCGCTGTAATATCAAATTCGGAGTTTCGTCATCGGAAGAAGGAATATCGTAGATACTATCATTGGTTGCTTGTATCGATCCCGTAGAAGTAGCTGCTTTGCTTATACCGAGGTTCCTGGGACGTTTGTCGCTATTCTCATTTCGGGAGATCTCGGCCCTTGATAGCCGGCGCGAAGGACTTTTCCCTAGAGACACCAATCTATCATCTTCTCGGATATTTTTTGAGGGTATCTGTTTCCTTGAAGAAGAGCCGTAGGTCACCGTCTTGCGGTTTGGGCGACGCGACGAATCCATTGTCGCGTTTCAGCAATAGACACTAATCACGGCGCATTTCATTTAAGCTCCAGGGAGGTGCCGGAAGGGGATTCTTCTTTTTTAAATCGACGATCACAGTCCTGAAAGACCATTCAGATAAGCTACTGGAGCTATTGATGGCGCCGGCGACATGCCGATTTCAGCATGGGTGTTTAAAACGTAGGGAGATGTCGAGGGACCGTGCGGAATAATGGTATAATGCGATTCGCGTGTGTCGCACTAGACCCAATCAAAGACTAATGCAGTGTACAGGGAACCGTGCAGCGATCAATAATGAACAAGCCAGTAGTGGAATGCGAGAGTTGGAGAAAGGACAAATGCGACGGAGGATGTTGAGACGCACAAGTGCGGAGTCGAGGGGGAAAATGGAGTGGGCTAGTCGGACTTGGGAGATAATCAGAGCGATAAGAAAAGAAAAAACCATCCCCGCTTTCAATCAGCTTGGTCTTTCTTATATTCGCCACCCTTTCGTCTCGAGTACAGACTCATTACTTGATACTTTTTTCTCTACATAATCATGGCTAGTAAAGAACAGATTCCTTCTCCAGCTCAGGGTGTTGGTCCAATCTATCGTCCTGATGGCGAGAAACCCACTGCCACAGTCTCCAAAGAGGTCTCTTACGACAATGTTCACGTGCTCCCTCAAACACCTCAGTTGATTGCTCTGTTGACGTGAGAACTCCTTTAAAAATAATTTAGAAGCTGTATAGCTAATATCCTTGCAGTATGATCCGAGATGGACGGACTGGTCGTGCGGATTTCATCTTCTACTCCAACCGTATCATTCGCCTGCTGGTGGAGGAAGGTTTGAACCACCTTCCAGTGATTGAGCAATCCATTCAAACTCCCGTTGGCCGGGACTATCTCGGTGTGAAGTTTGAGGGCAAGATCTGTGGAGTGTCTATCATGAGAGCTGGAGAAGCTATGGAACAAGGACTGCGAGACTGCTGCCGGTCAGTTCGTATTGGCAAGATCCTGATCCAAAGAGATGAGGAGACCTGCATGCCTAAGCTTTTCTACGACAAGCTTCCTGCTGATATTGCTGATCGATGGGTTCTTCTACTTGACCCTATGTTTGCTACTGGTAGGTCAAATCATGTGCTCTCTTTTTTGCTTGCGTCTGATCGCTCTACTAACTCTTTACAATAAATAGGTGGATCTGCGACTCTGGCTGTGGAAGTCTTGAAGGAGAAGGGAGTTCCTGAGCACCGAATTCTTTTCCTCAACCTGATTGCTAGCCCTTCAGGTGTCGCTGAATTTGCCGAAAGATTCCCCAAGTTGAGGGTGGTCACTGCCTTCATTGACCAAGGATTGGATGAAAAGAAGTACAACTCACCCACCCATATTGTCTTTTCATTTCTTGTCTTTCGAAAACTAACCACACTGATCAACTCACAGATACATTGTTCCCGGTCTTGGAGATTTCGGTGATCGTTATTACACTCTGTAGTGCCTATTTCACTCCAAATGATCAAATGACCACGTAAACCCAGGCTTGGCGCATACGTTGCCCGGCTCCCGGGCCTAAATATATATGATTCTGGATAGCACAAACATAGCGCTGGGACATCATTGATTATGTCTTAATTCCCAATAACAGTTCAATATACTTCCCAGCTACTCCGCCAAAAGTACCTCTATATCTCTTTTGACTAGGAAAAAGGTTGATTGTGTCTCATTCATATTTGGAGTATTGTATCGCGCGTCCGCGAAAGTAATTGAGCTCGAATTGATGGATGCGCCGGGAATAACCTTCATCGAATCGATACCTAAATCATGCGCCATTCGCCCCCTTTTCCCTTCCATGAAATGAAATCAATACTCATCTTCATCAGCCTCGGCAATCGCAGGCGCACTCTGCTTGCTGCTTGCCATCTGCGAGCTCACGGCTCCATCGTATTGGTTGGCGCTTTCCTTGGCCACGGCGTCGCATGCATCGACCCAGTCAGAATATACATCCACGGCAGCGGAGAGATCTGATAGATGGTTAGTTATATTGGCGGGGTATTGTTCGCGCATAGTTTGACGTACAATTGATGCCGGTCTGGAACTTTTGCCCGCAGACTTTACAGGATAGATCGCCAAGGCCCAACTTCTTGTCTAGCTTGACGATGACCGAGTTCTCATGGTTACAGAAAAGGCAGGCAAATGTGGTGGCGAGGGGTTCCCGCTGGTATTGTTAGCTGGGATCGGGGATAGCTAGGGTAGATGGGGGTTTCAGTCGTACCTTTCGCGGCCCTTGGGGTGTTCGGCTGGACTTCTTGCGTTTTCCCTATACAATTGAATGGTGGTTAGACATCGAAAGAAGACAAATAATTGCTAAGGTCATCATACCATGCTCTATAGTGACGAGAGGATGTTTGGAATCGTGAGAGGTGAAGTTACAGTATGGGTTGGCGCGTGCGGAGTACGAGGTCGGAGCCCCATTCTTCCGGGCCGACTGCATTGACAGCGTACAGTATGCGGTACATCGAAGTCAATAGTGACTTCCATAGAATAGAATGTACCTTTGAACAAAATCCATAGGTATTCATTCTTCCTTAAAGTTATTCTCATCTTAGAGTATTTGAGCTGAGTATATGAATGATATTGCATCTTTGCATAGTCCAGCTATTCCATCATCAATTGCTCCTTTTCTATTGCCTTCAACTATTTAATAATTAATCATATGGTAAATTAATACATAGACTGCACTGACTGCTGCTTCTCCACATCAGTAGCCCTGTCACATGACTTACTTCATTTGTGTGTTGTCACGTGCCCGCTGACCTCAGCAGTAGGGCCTCGCTTAGCCGAGTTTTCTGTGGGTTTTCGATTTCCAACCCTCCCGTCGCCGTGCAGCGTGAATCTCGAAACCCTTTGAGCGCCGTGGTGCGATACCTTTGTCTGTCTTCAACTAACTAACAGATAGACCCGATTCGCAATGGCTGTTGGCAAGTACGTCGCCTGCCTCTCCAGTTCCCTGCTATTACTCTCGTCCTCGTTATTATCGTTATTATCGCCGTCTCGAACATCTCGGCTAATCCACCGGTCTCTAGGAACAAGCGCCTTAGCAAGGGTAAGAAGGGTATCAAGAAGCGTACCGTCGACCCCTTCTCGCGCAAGGACGAGTACTCCGTGAAGGTATGTGAAACAACCAAAAAAGCAGCACCTAAATGGCTTTGGTGTCATTAAATTTTGAAATTGGAATTTTGAATACTAACAATTTCTCCCAGGCCCCCTCCACCTTCCAGACCCGCGAGTAGGACTCCCCTCCATGAAAATTCTGATAACCGATTCGGACAACGAAGAAAAAAAAAAAAAGAATAGCAACAGATGCTAACGATATCCAAAGTGTCGGCAAGACCCTCGTCAACCGTACCAGCGGTCTGAAGAACGCCAACGACTCTCTCAAGGGCCGTATCTTCGAGGTCTCCCTCGCTGACCTGCAGAACGATGAGGACCACTCCTTCCGCAAGGTCAAGCTCCGCGTCGATGAGATCCAGGGCAAGAACTGCCTGACCAACTTCCACGGCCTGGACTTCACCACCGACAAGCTGCGCTCCCTCGTCCGCAAGTGGCAGTCTCTCATTGAGGCTAACGTCACCGTGAAGACCACTGACGACTACCTCATCCGTCTGTTCGCCATTGCCTTCACCAAGCGTCGCCCCAACCAGATTAAGAAGACTACCTACGCTCGCTCTTCCCAAATCCGCGCCATCCGCAAGAAGATGACCGAGATCATCCAGCGCGAGGCCGCTAGCTGCACCCTGTCCCAGCTCACCCACAAGCTCATCCCCGAGGTTATTGGCCGTGAGATCGAGAAGTCCACTCAGGGCATCTACCCCCTGCAGAATGTATGTTGCTACAACATCTGATTTTCTTTTCTCTATTAAACTAATATCTTTTCTAGGTCCACATTCGCAAGGTTAAGCTGCTCAAGCAGCCCAAGTTCGACCTTGGTGCTCTCCTCTCCCTCCACGGTGAGTCAGCCACCGATGACAAGGGCCAGAAGGTCGAGCGGGAGTTCAAGGAGCAGGTTCTGGAGACCGTTTAAAGTGCGAGACACAATTAGGGAGGTGTTTCTTTTACGTGATGTCAATTACTGGTCAATCATGATGGCATTTGTTGTCTTCTGATCATAGGAAAACAAAAAGTTCACGACATGTATGGCATATATTGCATCCGTGCTGTAGCGTAGCGAAGTGGCAATATTCTAATTTTCTGTCCTCGTACACCAATGTAGACTATTAGATCTTTAGTAGATTTGGTTGACGACCAGTTCGTAGTAGTATTCTCTTGTCTAGTATCTTGAGCCTTTTAAGTTGAAGATTCATAGCCTTGATAATACACAGTGTTCATGCTCCATATAATACTGCACGGCAATTAGCAATTAGGGTACATTTCGAATCTGCTATCATTCAATATCAAGCTGAATAAATATTTTTAACTTGAATCCTGAATTGGAAAAGGACCGAACATTCTGTCTTTACCATCTCCAATAGTATATGTATGTATATCTGTATATCCAGTGATATATTTGTGCTCAGATGTGAGTCGATGGAGTAGCCATCCCAACAATTCAAGTCATTTCGATTCAATTCGCAAACTAAGATATAGAATATATAATGCATAATATTATTTTCAAAATAACATTCAACATTAACCTCTATATTCAATATAAAATTGGAATATAATGTTATTTTTATACTGTACCTACGTCAGCCCACGCTAGTCCACAAGAGGCAAAACTGAGCACGGGGGGCTGCTAAGACCGACTCCGCCAAAACGCGCTTTTCGCGTTCCTCAGGCTATTCTCAACCTTCTCTCCTTCACCTCCCCCCCTCAAATCTACATTCTCATCAATCAGTCCTGTCCAAGGAATCGACTGGTCTCGTTGTATGCGAAACTGATTCCTAGTTACTGACTCGTCTCACCTCACGCGTCACTGTCGCAGCTCTTGGCAAGCTTTGCCTTGCACCAAATCGCCAACATGGCCGACAAGGTTGCGATTGACAAGAAAACTTTTTCCAACCACTTGTCCAACTTCTATGCGTCATGGAAGGCGGATAAGCGGTCTGGTAACACTTTGTTTGGAGGCGCCGAGTCAATTGTGATTTTGATGGGAAAGACAAACTCCAATGAGAGCTCCTTTCAGAAGAACAATGCTATGCACGTATGTCATCTACGCATCCCTGAACTGTCTTATCACAAGTGACAGAATATTTGTGTCCTCTTTTCTTTTTCATTGCTAACACATTTCTGCTATAGTTCTGGCTACTCGGATACGAATTTCCAGCCACTCTCTTCGTTTTCACTACCGAAGCCGTATACGTTGTGACCACAGCCAAGAAAGGTGCGCCGAATCCATCCGTCTCCTCGTTACATACATCATGATGCTAATGCGATGGGACTATAGCCGAACTTCTGGAACCGCTGAAAGGTGGAAAGATTCCGATCGAGCTCCTGGTGACCACCAAGGAGCCCGAGACGAAGACCAAGGCCTTTGAGAAGTGTCTGAGCGTCATCAAGGAAGCAGGGGTAAGGATATGGCTTTCCACAGCGTCAAATGTAGAGAGAGCATTTACTAATTGATTCCAATAGAAGAAAGTAGGCACTCTTCCGAAAGATACGACCACCGGTCCCTTCGCCGATGAATGGAAAAACGCATTCAAGGATATCCAGAAAGATGTGGAGGAAGTGGATATCACTCCTGCGCTTTCGACCGCTTTCGCCATCAAGGACCCCGAGGAGCTGGTAGGTGACACATATCATATAGCAGGCTCGCTGTTGCTGGTTAGCTAATTTATCTGCAGGTTTCAATCCGTAATGCTTCCAGAGCCTGCAGCGGCCTGATGTCGGAATACTTCGTTGACGAGATGTCTCGACTGCTTGACGAGGAAAAGCAAATGACACACAAGGCTCTTGCTGGAAAGGTCGATGCCAAAATTGACGATGCCAAGTTCTTCAATAAGCTCGCTCGTCTGCCAGCCGAGTTTGATGCTGAACAGATCGACTGGGCTTATGGACCAGTGATTCAAAGCGGGGGTGCTTACGATCTGAAGCTGACTGCGACATCTGATGGCAACAACCTCAAGCCGGGCATCATTCTTTCCAGCTTCGGTATTCGCTACAAGACCTACAACTCACTTATTGGCCGTACCTATCTGGTGGACCCCAGTAAGGCTCAAGAAGCGAACTACTCATTGCTGTTGAGTATCCATGATGCAGTGATGAAGGAAATTCGCGACGGCGTTGCCGCGAAGGAACTTTACAACAAGGCACTCAACCTGGTCAAGTCGAAGAAGCCCGAACTCGAAAGCCACTTGACCAAGAATGTCGGTGCAGGAATCGGTATCGAGCTACGAGACTCTAACATGGTCCTCAATGCTAAGAACAACCGCCCTCTCAAGAATGGAATGACCCTTTCGATCAGCGTTGGTTTCACAGATGTGAAGGATGAGTCGAAGGGTAACGGAACCTACTCCATGGTCATCACTGATACTGTTCGAGTGGGCGAGAGTGGTCCCCACATCTTCACCAAGGATGCTGGCATTGACATGGACTCTGTCTCCTTCTACTTCGGAGATGAAGAAGAGCCAGAGAAGCCCGTCAAGCAGAAGGAGCCCAAGTCCAGCTCCATGAACAGCCGCAACATTACCCGCACGAAGCTCCGTGCCGAACGGCCGACTCAAGTCAATGAGGGTGCCGAGGCCCGTCGTCGCGAACATCAAAAGGAGTTGGCCAGTAAGAAGACCAAGGAAGGTTTGGAGAGATTCACTGGTACCACTGCGGATGACAATGGCGTCGCTCAGAAGAAATTCAAGCGCTTCGAATCATACAAGCGTGACAACCAACTGCCCGCCAAGGTTAAGGACCTTACAATCTATGTTGACCACAAGGCATCAACTGTCATTGTCCCAATCATGGGAAGGCCGGTACCATTCCATATCAACACCATCAAGAACGCTAGTAAGAGTGACGAAGGTGAATACGCTTACCTGCGTATCAACTTCCTCTCGCCTGGCCAAGGTGTTGGTCGAAAGGATGACCAGCCATTCGAAGATCCATCGGCTCATTTCGTGCGCAACCTTACCCTTCGTTCGAAACACAACGATCGTCTGGCGCAGGTTGCTCAAGACATTACCGAACTTCGAAAGAACGCCCTGCGCCGTGAACAGGAGAAGAAGGAGCTGGAGGATGTAGTCGAGCAAGACAAGCTCGTTGAAATCCGAAGTGAGTTACACATTCAACCCTCGAACAAGATCATTTCACAAAATACTAATCATCCCCAGACCGCCGTCCGGTCAAGTTGCCTGATGTCTTCCTCCGTCCCCCGCTTGATGGAAAGCGTGTTCCTGGTGAAGTCGAGATCCACCAAAATGGTCTTCGATACCTCTCACCTTTCCGCAACGAGCACGTCGATGTGCTATTCAGCAATGTCAAGCATCTTTTCTTCCAACCCTGTGATCACGAACTCATCGTCTTGATCCACGTGCACCTTAAGACACCAATCATGATTGGAAAGAGAAAGACGCGCGACGTTCAATTCTATCGTGAAGCCACCGAGATGCAGTTCGACGAAACAGGTAACCGTCGTCGTAAGAACCGCTACGGTGACGAGGAAGAATTTGAGGCCGAGCAGGAAGAAAGACGCCGCCGAGCGGGCCTGAACCGTGAATTCAAGGCCTTCGCTGAGAAGGTCGCGGATGCTGGCAAGGATGAGGGTGTTGATGTTGACATTCCTTTCCGTGAAATCGGTTTCACTGGTGTCCCTAACCGATCCAACGTCTTGATTCAGCCTACTACAGATACCCTTGTCCAGCTGACGGAGCCACCTTTCTTGACCATCACCCTGAATGAAATTGAGATCGCCCATCTGGAGCGTGTACAGGTACGTTTTTCATACTCCACTTCCCCATAAAGACTATCCTGCTAACAAACATCAATCTAGTTTGGTCTTAAAAACTTTGATATGGTCTTTGTTTTTAAGGACTTCCATCGTCCTCCAGTACACATCAACACTATCCCCGTCGAAGCCCTGGAAGGTGTCAAAGACTGGCTCGACTCCGTCGACATCGCTTATACAGAGGGTCCACTTAACCTGAACTGGACCACCATCATGAAGACCGTCGTCAGTGATCCGTATGGATTCTTCGCAGACGGAGGCTGGTCGTTCTTAGCCGCTGAATCCGATTCAGAGGGATCAGATGAGGAAGAAGAGTCTGCCTTTGAACTGTCAGAGGATGAAATGGGCGATGAAAGTTCCGAGGAAGATAGCGAGGAATATGACGATGATGCCAGTGCCGACGCTAGCGAAGATGAGGAGGACTTTAGCGGCGAGGAAAGTGGTGAAGACTGGGATGAATTGGAGAAGAAGGCTAAACGTCAGGATAAGGAGGCTACCATGGAAGATGATGATCGTGGTAAGAAGCGCAAGCGGTAAACAGAGTGAGATGAGATGAGTGCGTGGTTAGTTTCTTCAAACTTCTCGATTGCAAGGCAATATTGTATTTTATTTTCAACTATTGGTAAAATGACTTCTTTATGAATGTTAAATTGATCTATGAATTCGAACTCCGAATAATAAAATGTGGAATGCACTGCATCCTGAAGTACTTCAGTAAACCCCCCCCCCCCTCCTCAAAACCCTAGCCCTAACCCTAGACATGCTAAATAGATTGAAAGCCCTTTCAAAGGATATCAAACATGCAATTTACTTTCCCTCCCTCATACTCTCCCACATACTCCTCATCCTCTTAATCTGACCATCTGTAAAACTCTCATAACAAACATCCGACGAATAATCCATGAAATCATGAACTAAATCCTCCCCCGGTAAATCAGGACAACTATCCCTTCGACTCGGACATCCACCCGTTGGTCCAGATTGTTGTGGCGTATCATCAATGTAATCGCCAGGATTACTAGTATCGCAAGATTCGCCCTGGAAAGTATGAAGTAGACCGTTCCAATGCCCGATTTCATGAATTGCTGTTCCACCTCGATTATAAAGATCTAATGCACCGCCTGGCATGGTATTCGCGAGAACGTTACATCCGTCTTTCACGTAGCTTGATGCTGGACTTGTGGAGTTTATACTTGGGTCTGGAAGGGTGCAGAATCCTAAGACGCTGGCGGAGAGATCGTTGTTTGCTCTGGAGGATGAGGAGGTTCGGCCTGATTGGCCTGGTGCTGCTTGGAGATTTGTTTGGAAATAGACGTTTAGGGTTTTGTAGGTTCCTTTTCGAAGGGCTTTTTTCATGGCGATGTCGTCTTTGTCTCGGGCCCAGTTGTCGTTGACGTGTCTTGTTACGCCTTGGAGACGGTACGTTATTCCGGCGTCTTGGTATGATGTTTGGAGAATTGATAGCTGGAGGAAGAGCGGTAATTAGTAAACAATGATAGAATGAAGTTATTTGGATTTCTTCGGTGGTGTGTACCTGTTGATTGATCATATCATCCGTAACTTGATATTCCTCGGCCTTACTACTAACGATATGGAACCAGGTTTCGATTTCAATGGGACCATTTCGAGATTCTGTGTCTTTGCTTGGATTCGATTCGTCGTGTCGAACATTTGCCACGGCGTCTAAGAAGACCGGGTCTGGGTCTTCGGTGGCGCAGATTCCACGTTTCTGGGTGAGAAGGGGTGTACTGTTTACTCCGATGAAGATAATGAATAGAGCGAGAATTTGGTATACCACTATGGGCGTAAATGAGTGTCGGACCATGGTGGTGTTGGATTGCCCTGGGTGTTACCTAGGTTAGTAAAGAAATAAAGAACGAAAGTGTCGTGAAGGTTTTGTTCGATTTCCCCCCACGAGTTCTGTTAATTGATGGGCGAGGGTTGGGTATTTTGTCATATCCCTATGTTCCGAGATTGTTTTTTTCCCCTATAGTGATGAGTTATGCTATAGGTAGCTACACGGATACTCCGATGCCATGAGTCTCGGGAATGCGGCGTCATGGCGGAATGCATGTGGTATGTAAGGGGGTGGCATCTTGTTGCAGATGGAGACATGATTGTGAGAAAGGGGGGGATTTCATTGGAGACATTCTGTTCTTTAATTCTTGAAATCTGTTGATGAGGTCATTTCGAGTGGGATGAAGGAAGAATGAAGAATGCTCGTTGTTGTGACAATATTGGATAGATACATGGACAAACTCCTTGTTAAACACCTGATCCGGAATGATCCACCTGATTTATTCACAGCGACCCAATTGCATACTGGAGATGAGTCGAAATTGTAGGAAAGGGAGATAGGAAGAAGGAAATTGGGTAGGGGGTATTTTTTTTGAGAAATTTTTCTTTTTTTTCGTTCTGGGCTTTGCAATATTCTGTTGCAGCTTTTCTTGTTTCGTTTCATTTGCCGATCATTTGGCTTAAGGCGCATTTGGTCGCATTCGATCATCTCGACCTGTGGCCATTGCAGTCGTTGGTTGATTGTTTTGATCCCAGGTCAAGTAAGTGTGATCACCCAGTTTCCTGCGAAAATATGGTTAGTATGCGCGTACTTTGCGGTTTCTGTCATCAGGTCATACCTAGGTCGAACCAAGTATGCAATGGTGAAACCAGCTCCTAGCAGAACACAAACTCCTCCCACAACCACGTAGGCTATTCCCATGAAAGGATTCTTCCCGCCTATGACTGTGCGGGTCGAGATTAGAATTGCCTTGGTTCCAGAGTATTCCGTGACATTAAATCCTGGGCAAAGTCAGTAAATGCAGGTTCGAGCAGACATAGGAGGTCAACATACGATCCGTAATATCCAGTTGATATGTTCCTGATGACATGGCAGTATCGTCATTTCTGCGCGCCAATTTACTAAAGGATGGAAGCCCAGCAGTTCGCATCCAGACCATAAACTCCTCATCTTCATGTAAGTCGGGAATACCATCCCTCTCGTAATTGTAATCGACCCAGTTAGGCGGCGGAACGACTGCGTATCGGTCATATTCGGACTTCTTATACAAGTCTTTATCGCTCGACCAGGCAATTCCCTTGTTAGTCATATTGTAGGCGACCTTTTCACTCCCTCCCACCTTCACAGGATTGGGAATACTATCGTTGAATCGGGAATTGGCAATTAAACCACAAGGGTAGATGGCCTTTTTCGTTTTGTCATCAATAGCCAGAGGCGAACATGTGCTGCTCTTGATCGTGGAGTTTGAAACAGCCGTACCCTTCAACTGATCCAGGTACAAAGATTGCACATATCGACGGTGGTTTTGGTAGAAGTTGGTGAGACGGTAGTACATGAAGACAGGCGGGCCCATATCTTCGGGAATGTCGAATTGAAGAGAGCAAGTTGTGATGCCTGTATCCGGATTCTTATATTTTTGCCACATGGGCGAGCTACTCGGTTTCGCTTTGAAGGTGTATGACACCTGATTCGGGATACTGGCCCATGATGAGTTTCCTGAACTTTGGGGCGCATTCGCGGAGCAGTCGGAATAATCGATAACGATCTCTTGGACCTATTTGAACATCGTGTCAGCAACGCGCGATCCGGGAGTATACTGCCATATAACCTAGCAAGCACGCACCGTTGAGCTCGCCCAAATAAGAACACCACCGATAGGCGCAAATAAAACACCAACTATGAAGAACAAAGGCAAGACACTTTTCGGCGTCAGGATAGGTCTAGAATAAGGCGTTCCGTCAGTATACTATATCCAGGGGCAAGTCACCGGAAGCGACGGGCTTACTGCCAGGCCTTCAATCGCTGCTGTCGGAAAGCAGTATCTAATCCATGGAGTCAGTATACACCGGGGGAATCAGTGAAAAAGAGTGGGTTCATAGATAGATCGTGTTCAAGCAGGGGGGCGACATGGGGACTGTTGGTAACGGGGGTGTAAGCGTACTGGCTGGTCTGCGGGACTTGGGCTTCTTGTCGGCTTCGGCAGCGCGGGCGCGCTCCTGTTCTTCGATCGACTCTGCACGAGTCACATCTTCCTGCGACATGGCGGAGGTGGGTTGAAAGCGAGATGAGATGGGGTGAGGATGAAAAGGGAGACGTCAACTTTGAAAAAGGCAGACGCGGCTTGGCCCCACACCGCCTTGAGGTACATTTTGGATGACGTATTTTATTTTTAGAACTACATTGGATTTGAGGCTGTGATATGCAATATTTAATAGGTATTTAATTAATTAATGAGAGTGAGAACAGTTGGAGTGGTATGTAGTGTTGAATGAACGAGAAAGTGAATTTAAACAATATCTGTCAGGGTATCATCTCATCCCGAGTCTGCATCAAAGAGCATATCAAAGCAATTGCAAGTCACGTAAACACCGCATGTCCCAAGCCTGCCATTCTAGATGGGAATAAAAGAAAAGTCAAACCAAAAACGCCGTAGCCCGAATCCAAAAAGCCATGAAATGATGAAAGCCATGCACAATGTCAGAGAACGCATGCAAATAACAAACGTCGTGGGAATCAAAGCATCAGTGAGGGAATGTCGTTATGCATCGTGAGAGCCGAGAGGGTGGAAAAAAAGAGAGGATAACAAGCAATCTCAATATCCAATAAGAGGGAGAGAGGAAAGTCAGAGAAAGAGATTAGGCTGGAGTCAATGGTGATTAATAATTGTTCGGTCCGAGGAGAGGACGGTCAGTTACTCGATAACATCCAGTCGAGTCATGTAGGAATGACGTTTAAAACAGCCAGTTCAGCTAGTCCAATATTCCGGGTGGGATCAAGTGTCCTCAAGTGGCCAGCCAAGTAAAGGATCAGTTGAGGAGTGGGAGGAGGGAGGAAAGAGGAGAGAGGAGGGAAGGTTATTCAAGTCGCATACATCAAGCGACGATCAGACGGTCAAACGGTCAGAGGACCTAGGGCAATGGCCCGAACGAAATGGAGTCGAAACGAGAGTCTAAATTAGACGTATTCCTGGAAAAGTTCCCGTCGGAAGAAACCAACACGGTCATATGCGGTCCATAATTTGCTGGCTTTATTGACGTCAATCTTGCAGGCTTGCTGAGCATCTGTTTTTCGAAACTCCTTGCCTACGCCTAAAGCGCGGACACGAGCCTCGAAGATGCGACGCTTGCTACACAGGTAGGTGGCACAAGAGAGTCGAAGGGTAGAAGCCAAATTGAGCTCGGCGGGACTGAGCAGATGTCGGTCCGGGTCATTGCTCAAATCCAGCATTTGCCCCTTCCAATCGGCCTTGAGAGCTTTCGTATTGCCCGCCAGAATCTCCATGGGAGGTGAGAAGTCCTGCAGGGCATTGAAATCTGTGTCATCTCGGTTTGTACCGAGAGCACGAGGCTTGGCCGATGGGGGAGATGAAGCATCCTTGTGAGGATGATGATTATGAGAAGAATGGAAATCATCCAGGGCTTGTTGCTTAGGGGTAGATTTGGGAGTCCGGCGTACTCTCGTCCGCGGGACTCGCGGCGGGGCGATACCCGATTTCTTCGCAGGGGCGGGGGCAATCTTCTTCAAGCGAGCATCCAAATCGGCTGGCCGGTTTCGATTCATCAAGACCAACTGACGTTCCAGGGTCTCTCGTTCCTCACGGGCCCAGGCGGCAGGGTTGCGATTGAAATGAGTGGACACGACTGGTACACACGAGAGGGCTAAAAGATATTCTTCTCGCGTGGGTTTATTTCGTTTATTTTCAAACCTAGCCATGTGCGAAATGATATGTTGATCCACTAAGGCAGCCGCAGTCGGAGGGGCAATAGGACCGAAGAGTGGTTGCTCTTCTGTTAGTCCTGATACCGAATCATGACGAGAAGAGAAAAGTAAAGGATCCCTTGAGGAAGCGACATCGCGATCGATTTGATCGGCGGTATGAGAGCGACGCTTCTTTGCGCCCGTATATGGGGTGACTGGTGGCGAGGGGAGATCCATCTCCGACTGTGTGCGCTTGCGATCAGCTGAGATAGGAGGTAATTTAATATCGGACGTAGTAATAGTAGGAGTGGTAGTATTATTATCAGGTTTGGTAAAAGGGGAGGAAGAGTTGAAGCTCTCAAATGGCTTCGACTCGGGGGGAGACATCAGGCTCGATACTGGGAGGCGATTCATTGTTGGGAGTGTTTGCCTGGTTGCGCCCAAGGCAGCCAGATTGGGCGTATATTTCGGGGAGTGGATATTGTACTCAATCACCTGAATCAGTGACCAGTGTGGGAAATTGGGATTGGAGTGTAAATGTAGTGCAAGTGTGTAAAGGGGAAGGGAAGGGAAAGGGAAAAGTGCAGGGATATATGGGAGAAGAAGTTTGAAGATGGAAGTTGAAAAGGGAAATGGGAGAAGTCAATGGAAGATTTGTCAGTGGCAAGTGTGGAAAAGAAAGTGAGTCAACAGGAAAAGAGAGAGAAAGAGTACTTTAAAATGAGTCAATGAATCTGCCTAACGTCTTGTACTTTTCTGACTGTACCACCACATGACAACATCTCATGCGGGCACGACGTTGATTGGTCACTCGTCAATGCCCGGGTCTCGCACTAAACCTGATTTGGATGATTCAGGCGATCGCGAGAGGCGGAGTTCAGCCAATAATGGTTGAGTATTTTAGGGAGGGTAGCGTGATCGATAAGATCATTGCAGTATAGCAATAGAGAAAGATACATAGACTTATTGAGATTATTCAATTACATTTAGAGGAAATGTGTCATTTTGATACAGATATTAATATAAACGTGGAGAAATTGAAAGAAAGTGGAAGGAAGAGGGAGTAAAGATGAAGTAGAGTATATGTATAATACAATGTAATATTACCGTATCGAGCACGGGCTAGGCTCGTTTCACACCAGATGACCCCTGGTTCAACAATGCCTGGACGAGACGGAGTTAAGTACTCCGAGATTGTAGTGATAAACTTGAAAAACTGGCATTGATGAATAAACTACGGAGTATGCACGGAGTATACAGTACCCACGGCATTGACAAATCTCATCATTTACTCAGCACGTAAGTTCTAGAATGGATCAGTGGATTATGACATCAATTAATACTTGATCTATACAATTACATACAACCTACACAACTACTGTACTGTACATATTTCCACAATGCATTGTTGCAATATTGATTTATTCTCAATATCAATGTTCGGACTACGGATGTGCGTCTTTACTTCTATAAACAAAAATGACGCAACATCACATGCAGACAGATCAAGTTCTCGCAAAGAGGGGAGATTGTGGCGCCCCAGCATTCCGAGTCTATCGTGATAGCAGGAGATCATCTGCGCGCTATCACGCTATCTGACCGCGTTCATTTACAGCCTGATGCGTGACACTCCTCAGCTTGTGTATTCTTTATATCTCCATCTTATTCGTTAATTTGATGACCCTGAAACTTGCTAGTCGTAAATAGATCCCGTAGCTAGCCGCGGCTATATTCTGTACATACAGTAGTACATAACATGTTACTCTATGAGGGCATCTATCTACCTGGTAAACAACATCATGTTACTATACAATAGATATGTCAATTCAATGAAACACCCATTTAACAAAGATATGATAGTATCACTCTGCACCATTATAAATCCACTCATTTTCCACAATGCAGTACCGCTCAGTCCCATGTAACAACTTGTATACAGGGCATATCATATGCCAACTTAAATGATCATCACACAGACGCTGTACTGTATCCACAATTGGACCAGCTTTCTAACTCTCTCGCATGACTTCTCCGCGATCTTCTCAGCCAATACTCCACCCTTTCAACAATCTTGAACATGCGCCAACGTTAATGCCGTCAATGGCTGCAATATCGCAAATCCCGCTGCACCGAGACTAAATTGCAAAATTAGACGTTTCTAAATTTATTGACGCGCGCCATGCGCCGGAAAGATCCGGGCATCGGCCAGTGTTAGGAGTACTGTACTGCTGCGGGGAGATTAGATCCTATGACGACGAGGGGTTATCTTCGTCTGTTGAAGATCATCTCGTTGGCCCGTGCCGATGAGAGACTATATATTACTATAAATGTCAATGCGCGTGGTATAATAGTCTATATTATCAATGGAGTCTATAGAGACTCATAGTAAAATCCACTGATTTGCGCTACTGTGTATGATCCCGGCCCCTAGTATCCCAGGCCTCGAACTAGTATGCTTTTCATAGTGATATTTGTTGACATACATCTTCAACCCATGGAAAGTCAATCCCATTTGCAACTAAGCTAAAAAGAGATCTAGCTCCGGGGTAATTGGAAAAAATTCTAAAAAAGATCTGATCCCTATAACGCTCTATTCAATGACTCTTTCTCAGAACGTATCGAAATTCACATCTTTACCTTAATCCTGAGCAGATGACATGCTCTAGACGAGGCTAGATTATACCGTCCAATTTTCATTGGTGAAAGTTTGTCAGGACTTCCAAAAGCATACAAGTTGTCTAACATCACCAGGCAGTAGGTCCATCAAGTAACAGGGCAGTACTGGCTACTGGAGAGAGATAACAAGACTCGCAATTTCACAATGAGTCCGGAGGATTTGCTCGGAGCTGGTCATTGGAAAGTCGACGATTTGTCTTAAGACTCATTCTCAGGCAGAAGTAGAATGGCAACCTAATGAGGCTCTTCATAGGACTTAAGTCCGAGGTGGCTGTTGCAGTCGAACTTGTAATTGTTGTGATCACAGATCTGCAAGATCTACTGGAGTCAATGGAAAGAAAAGTGCCACACACGGACATTGTACGGTGGAGTGCTGGTGCTGTACGAACAATCGAGGGTTTGAACTCCCAGAGGAGATGAAACAAAAGATACGAGATGATTTCAAGGAAAGGATGCTGGACGACTGGTGGAGATTTGTTCTCTCTGTTGCCAATAATCATTTCGTACCACCTTGGATTGGCCTTCCAGTTTGCTCAGTCAGCTCATCAAGAGCGGAGACGCCCTATTATGAACTACTCGATGCTACTGTTGACGCTTCCATTACATGCTGGGCCCGAGTAGCGGCTATAATTCATTAGAATTCTATAGATTTTCTTAAATGTTTAGCTCAGCAAGATTAGCAAGTACGGCACTCTATAGCCGCAACCGGTGCAGTCAACCAGTGCTGTTAGTGTGGTTATTCTCAGAATAACCACACTCTCCATTGCTTAGTCCATTATTTTTGCGAATCTAGATAAGTTTACAGCTAGCCAATCCGGTCAAATCCTCTGTCATAGAAGTTTTCATGATTTCAGTCATTATACAAAGTAGTTACCCAAGTAGATATCAGAAAATCGGAAATACATAACTTATATGGAAGTCTGTATTGAATACATTCTTCCATAATAGAAGCTAGAATAAATATGAGAATTATATACTAATTATCCGAATAAGAAATAGAGTGGTTCTATCATTAATAACAGTGATTCTTCTAACGAAACTTCTCTATTGCACCGATTGCGGCTATAGGCACTATCCAGGTCATTGAACTGAAGAAATAGAGAGTATCACATGTAGCGCAAATCAGCCCTGCTGCGGGTTTCGAATCTACACCAATCCTAGAAGCTTGAGTATACTGATTATGGTTTTAGAGTAGGCACTGCATGATTAGCAGCATCTGTGAATGTGCCAGCGCATCATGTCTCTTTATTCAAACTCAAAGCACAAGAAAACATCCAAGATGCATGAGAAATAAAAAGGCCAATATGCTCTGCAGAAACTTAGAAAGGCACCAGAAAACCCCCAAAGAAAAAAACTAAAAACATCGAAAATCCACCTTATCTTCCAATTTTGAGGGTGGAAGTACCCAGAGTCTGCTGGCGAGCAGCTTTGATCAATGCTTCTGCATTGTCCATCCCTTGGTCTCCAGGCAAGACGGCTTGAGGAAAACGGCCGAATGCCGGCCCCGTTATGGCAATGATGTTGCCATCCTCAACTTTGGTCGTCTTCCAATTGTAGAATTTGGACATATCTGAGTCAACTGGACCCTCGTAGAGAATTGGGATTAATGGTCGAGACGCTAGGAGGGCATTTGTTAGTATATATATCTCCTGTAATGGTAAGACTGGTAAAATATCATACGAGCAGCGCAAGGTACTTGATCAGAGTCAGCTTTAGATTTCCCTTTCTGGTTTTTCTTACTAGTCAAGCAATCCAGCGGCTTTGTACACCATTTCTTTCCGGGTTCATTGGTGCTCGCCGCCTTTTCATGAGCTCGCATGGCCCTACGCCATTCAACTAGTTCTTCTTCATACCTCTCACTAAGTAGTTTCTGGGGGGCTTGAAGTCTAGCGGCTCTCCTGGCCTCTCTATAAACAGCAATAATGAGCCCAAATGCTCTATTATTATTGCCCGTAGAAACTTACCGTTGGTGATACGCCTTGCTTCCAACAAAGCAGCCAATTGAAATGAAGGTAACGCAGCCAGCTACTCCAAATATGATTGCCAAAATAATTATGAGGCCAGTGGTATCAATTCCGGGGCTTGGTGGAGAGGAAACATTAGGGCTTGGAGAGGCTGTAAACGATGGTAGTTCGATGTTGATGGGTGCCATACTGATGGTTCAAAAAAAAAAAAAAAAAAGGCAAAGGCGATCTTCGATTCTTCAAACACAGAGTGGAAAGTAGTCTTATTAAAAATTTCTATTCTTTACAGATCCTTGATTAAATGCGTGGTGTTTTCCACGTTTGATCCTGGGTCGATACTGTCTCTTCGGTTCCGGCCATGTAGCCCCGACTGGTGAAAATCAGAAGTACGTCTCAAATAGAGCATCCCCTCATGTACGAAAATTACGTATCTGTTTACATTCCACATACTTATTTCATAGGAGATCAGAATTTTCAAAGTAAGGTTGTCTTCATCAGACGATGTTGTTGTCAGAATGGAACCATGGAAAGATAGCACAGCTTAAAACATTACGCTCCATGATCGACCAATTCAAGTAAACGACGCGATTATCTGATCCCATCAAATCTTTTGATATGGTTTTTGATTTCATTTCGATCAATATAATTATCGGAGTTCTGAAGATTATTATTTCATATCGAATTGTAGGCTTTCATTATTCCATTATCTCGGCGTATCTTAAGGATATGTGATGCACATTTTTGAACCAATAAATTGCCTTAATGACCTCCTATTTAGATGCGAAGACTTGATTTTAAAATCTGGAGTGTCCATCGAGAGCTGGATGAATCGATCTAGGTGCCTCTTCTGAGCCATTGATAGATTTCTGGAGTAAGTAGCCCTCGGTGCCGTGGTTTGCCTCTTGATCTTGGTCTGCCGACTCACGAGAGCCCCGGCGAGACATACCATGTTTAGCTGCACGACGTTCAAAATCATAATATTCTTTCCCTTTCCCAATAAGCTCTCTGATCGCAATTACCAGAAGGATTACCGCTGTAGTTTGGCCAAAATCCCATTCGTTCTCATGCTTCACTTCGCCTTCGAATTTGCCGTGATTTGCTAGTCGCAGGGCAATTGTCATGTAAAGATGTAGTGGGAAATGTAATGAGCAAAGTACCAAAATCGTGCGTCTTTTACCGACGCCGCAAAATACACTTGCGAGAACGACAACTATAAGCCAGCTCGCAGTCACGGAAACGTAAATTTGATCGTCACCGGGATGTGAAGCTCCAGGGCTGGTCACTAAATTCGAGTAATAGCAACGACCGGGACTTGTGTTGGGAGCCCATTCTTCGAGACGGACGCAGAGAAGGATGGTAAGGATAAGGTATAAAAAGACGAAGATAAAAGCTGCTCGATATCGACCATGAAACCAGGTTACGCGTTCGTTGCCATCGCCAATTTTGGCACGACAGTATCTCCAACATACGAGGGCAGCGGTATTAGATACACCGACGAAGCTGGAAATATCGAATGCGAGATGTAGGTGATAAGTATCCATGAGCTGAGCCTGTAATATGCGAAACAGGTTAAAACAGCCCTATTTCCACCGGCAAGGGGGTCCTGGTATCGATGATCGATGCATACCTGGCAGAAAACAGTAATCATATACGAAATACCGAGCGTCGATTGGAAATCCGACCCGATCATTAAAATATTAGAAACAAAGTCCAAGCGCCTGCGCTCAACTTGACGCCCAATAGAGCCTTCTGGGTGTGTGATATCCATATTTCCATGCTTCGTCAAGAAGAAAACCCATGCGGATAAACATAGTGATAGAAAGGCTTGTCCAGCAAATCCGACAAGAACCTATTCAGAATTAATAAAGATTGCTTCTCGATATTCATTCTCATAGTGTAAACAAACCCCATTGCCAACCAAAGTAGCCATTTGCTCTCCTACGAGCTCACAGTCACTTCCTCCACCACCTTCTTCGCGTCTCCAAAAATTCATTTTGCGTTGCAAGATTGAATCTGTAATACGCAAAAGTAACCTTCTTCATCAAAATGGGGGCTAGCAGACTATTTATTTACATTTTATCTCACAAAATAAACCAGTGTCAGACCGCTGTCAACGCGGCAAAGACTTGTTGGCCCTATCTTGGGGCCAAAACTGTCTTGGCGTTGACAAGCCTACTTGGCGTGGAATAACTCCAGTCTCTTTTAACGAGTATGTACTCCACTGCATGTTCGTGGACCCAATTGACATCTGGAGATCTCAGCCCACTTAGACTGGATTTATGCAGCTCCCTTGCTTATACGGGCTTAGTATCGTGTAGTTCATAAAGTGGTTACTCGTGGCGTATGTTGAGAAGTTTGATTTGTAGTCTCCTCTGGCCCCCACGCTGATCATTTTGAGGCTTCGCACTTATGCCCCAATCTTCGCCAGACACCTTATTCGAGACGAAAAGATTTTCTATTGGGTGATTTCTAGAGAAATTACATGTCGTGATGTAGCAGCATGATGCACATTCTCAGTAAAATAGAATTAATCAGATTTTAGCCCTATTTATGGATCGTGCAGGGTATACATGGTGGGTCAGATAATCCCAAGAATTATGGAAATATTGGCCAACATTGTACTGTATGTTACTTGGAAATGTGCAAGAATAAGGCTGATAAACAATTTATACCTGGACATGTGGACCTTGTATAAAGCATAATCGGAAGTCTTTGAAACCCAAATTCAACGATGGAGCGGAATGAAAGAAAAACCAAGCAAATGAATAAAAAGAAACCGAGATCAGAAAGCACGATAACACAGACCTCACTGCCCCTTCAATTTAGGAAATGAAATGCCCAATTCCTGCACACCTCGGAAAACAGCCACCATGGCACTGGACAGACCAAGGATCTCAGCCCGGGAAAGCCATTCATCCATGGGAATAGTCTCTATGGAATGTTTGGTTTCATTTTGGATGTGATCCTTGAGCCCAGAGAATGGTATCTCAAGATCCGTAGCCTGGTGGCGGAAAATGACTTTCCCCTGAGAGTTCTTGTCACTCAATTCTTTGACTATATTGCTTGCAACAGTTTCCGGAGCGACGAGGTCAAGTACACCATGCATTCCGATAGTGACCGGCACTGCGTGGAGCCGACGAGAGTAGCTTAGCAGATTTTGCAGAACATCCGGTGCTGGATTAGCACCATTTATCTCCATTCCTGGACGAATAATGCTGGACGGGCGATGAATGTAGATTGGGAGTCGGTAGCTTTCGTAGATCTTTTCAAGATACACTTCACTTGCCCATTTAGAAGAGACATAGCCGTGTAAGCCATCCTTTGGAGGTGGACTGCTCATGACTGAAGTCTCCGGGAACACATCATCGGCCCACTTGGCGTACATTGAGACACCTGTGGTAGAGACGTAATGAATAGGAATGGCTCGAGGGAGACAGCGGCGCACAAGTTCTTGTGTTGAATGAAGATTCGAGGCTCGAAGCGATGCATATGTTTTGAGATGCGACACATCCGCTCCATTGTGAATGACCACATCAGCCTTCTGGAAAACCTCTGAGATTGTCTCCTCATCTAAGCCGAATCGAGCTGATTGTAAATCCCCCCCATAAACAATCACCTTCTCGTTTGGAGTGTTGGAAGATAGGATACCATTCTGTCGTTGGTCGGCATTGCGAACCGCAATGCATATAACCCTTTCAACACTCTTTTGTTTAACCAGTTCGCGAAGTATATACTGACCTAAGAACCCGGTAGCTCCTGTCAGAACCACCGTACGAGGTGGACTATTGACCATATTCCTCAGAGGCTTCGTTGACAGACCAATTTCAGGAGTGGTTTCAGTTTCCCAATCAATCAGCGTATCGTGATCAATAGAGCTGGCTTCCACGAGTTGAACCATCGATCGCAAAGTGCTTGACTGGAAAAGCTCAATGAGAGGAACATCAATATTCAACTGCTCACGGATTTGAGCTTGAAGTTCAATCAGAAGTAATGAGTTACCTCCACAACCGAAAAAGTCTGATTCCGAATGAATATGTCCTAGGAGTTCATTTGGGATAACTTCCCGCCACAGCGCTTCCATACGCGCCTCTCCTGCCGAGTGAACCTTGGGGTCGGCTGTCTCGGACAGATCTTTGGAAATAGGAAGCTGTTCAACAAGTCTTCGATCTAGCTTTCCAGAGACACTTGTTGGCAGGGAGGAAACGCCGATAATTGCAGATGGCTTCATAGCTCGCGAAAGGGGAAGCGAGGCCAAAAGTTTGTTAAGGAAGACTTCCTCCTCTCCTGAATCATTATTGTCGGCAGAAACAACGTGAGCTACCATCACTTGTATATCATCAAACTTGCGAACCGACACCGCGGCGTTGGCGAGCCTGCCATCTGCGGCCTTGAGAATGGTTTGCTCGATATCTTCAAGGTCAATTCTGACTCCATTGACTTTGACTTCAAGTCCCCCTAGGATACGACCCTCAAGCAAGAGTGATCCGTCTGGTAACAGTCGACCACGGTCCCCAGTCTGGTACATAATACCGCCCGGCTGGAAAGGATCAGGAAGAAAAGCCTTCTTTGTCAGCTCGATATTGTTGAGATATCCCAATGCAACCCCAACGCCTGCGATGAATATCTCTCCCGGAAGACCAACTGGCTGGATATTACGTTGGCTATCCATGATGTAGAAGGCCTCGTTTGCCGCTGCACGACCAACAGGGATACGACCGTCGTAGAAATTGGGTTGATGGTATTCCAACTCCATCTTAGTTGATCCACATGTGGTCTCCGTGGGGCCGTATACATTGAAAAGCCGGAGTTGTGGACAATCGAGCTCACGGAATAGCTGAAGAAGTGGCTCTGTTACAGCTTCACCGGCTGTCAAACTAAGTCGCCATGGCGAGCTTCGAAGAATATCTTGATTGCTGTGACGTAGCCATGCTTTATATTCAGTGGGTGTCGCATAGGTAGCAGTCACGCCAGCGTTTTTGATGCAATTCACGATACTCCGTGCGTCTGATCGAAGCTCATGGGAAACAACACGCAGTTCTGCTCCGACAGTGAGGGCGATGAAGATTTGAGTGACTGATAGGTCGAAGCTATAAGCACTTTGCTGCAAGACTACATCGGATTGTCCCAGACCGTATGTGGCCTTGCACAGGTCGAATTCATGCTTCAAGCTTTCATGTGAAAGTTCAACTCCCTTTGGTGTCCCAGTAGATCCACTGGTGTATAGGATGATGGCTGTATTTTGAGGTAAAGCGAGGATCTCGAGCGGCTTTTTCGCAGGCGATACGGAAAGCTCAGATACGTTGATGATAGCACCCTGAATAGGCGGATCGAATTCAGTCTTCTGGTGATCTCTTTGATCATCAGTGAGAACAACTGCTGGTATGCAATCATTCACGATGAGCGACAATCGTGCAGTTGGTGTGTCGGGATCCAATGGAACATAGACTGCGCCAACCTTCAAGATGGCCATCAGAGATGCGATCCAATTCACGGAGGCTTGTTGAAGAATGGCCACTCGGGACCCTAAAGTGACTTTTTTCTCCAACAATTCCAATGCAATGGTATCACTGACTTGAGCAAGTTGTCCGTAGGAAAGAGAGGCACCGTTGCTGTCAGTCACCGCTGTATTGTTCGAATATGTTGGGAGAAACTTTTCAAAGCAGTGGACAACGGTTTGCGGCCATTCTGATTTGAAGCTGGGACCTGTTTCAGATTATCCTACAATCAGTAAGTGAATACAGAGATATAAAGGAAGGACTATGCTTGCCTCTGCCAAGTGACAATGCCTGATCTAGGTCTGCATCACGAAACTTCCAATCCCTTCCTATCGGACTCTTTGGCGATTGAATAATCTCATAAATCACATCTTCATACCCATTCGCGATCAGTGCAGCGTCTGTGTCAGAGTAAAGACCTTGTTGAACAGTAAAATCGACGCTAGCATCACCAGCCGCGTTGTTGAAGATCGTGGCGCTAAAGTCGTATGCAAGTTTCGCCGACTGATGGGTGGACAGCTCCATTTCACAGTCCCCAAGACGCTGTCTTTCATCAACTCCTTCCATGTAGTTCAGGAATACTTGGAATAGCGGAGTATGGGTTGGTGAACGGGTGACGTGAAGCTCATTCAGAATCACTTCTAGGGGAACGTGTGAGTGTGCAAGAGTCTGTAGAGTGTCTAAGCGGGCTTGTTCAATAGCACGTCCAAATGACTGCATGGAGTCAGCTTTCATGCGCATGGGAACAATGTTCAAGTAAGGCCCAATGCTCTTCTGCATGTTTTCTTCCCGTCGAGACCCTTCAGCGACACCAATGCATACGTCCTCCACACCGAGGAATCGGTGGAGAATCGCTTTAAATGCTGCAACGTGAACGTGGAATGATGTTGCTCGATAGCACTTCGCAACCTCGCGAATCCGCTCAGAGATGTTCTTCGGAATCCGAATGCTGATTGTATGCGCTGCGTACTGAGACAAGGGGCGACGTTCTGATAATCGGCTGCGATGAAGAGGCAATGGGTCTGGAATTGTGGGAAATCGAGCGCGCCAAAAAGCGATGTCATCTTTCCAATGTCCTGAGTGATACTCTGATTGCTGTTGGTTCGAAAAGTCCAAATATTGCAGGACGTTATTGTTCAGCTGCTCTCCGTTGTAGGCACGTTCCAGGTCCTCAATGAAAGGCTGATGACTTGCGCCATCAAATATCAAATGATGATATCCCATCAGCATATAAGATTGTGAGTTACCTGAGACAAGGATTATCCGAATTGTTTGGCCACTGGAGAGATTGTACACATGGTGCCGTAGGGCTTCGTATTCACGAATGAGCTCGGCCTCGCTGTATACCTTCTTCTCTTCCAATGTCAATGGCGAACGAGGAAGAATACCCTGAACAACACGCCCTTCTTCAACACGAAAGCATGTTCTCAGAGCCTCATGTCTTTGAGAAACCGCTTCCAAAGCTCGGGCAAGGTCAGCAGAGCGGATCTCACCCCTGATTTTGTAGATACCGGTGTTGTTTAATGTGCCCTTTTCAGGCAAGAGCTCTTGCACAAACCAGAACATGGATTGGATGTAAGATAGAGGCCCATATCTAACCAGTGGCAGCTCAGGTAAGTTCTTTTCTTCGTCTTTGTTGGGTCTTGAGATTTCTGACCATGGGGTGCTGATTCCATCCTCGAGATCAGAAGGGGTCTGAGATCCTGGGTCCTGAGATTCCGAGGAGCTAAATTTTTCGGCTATCTGTGCATCCTGCTCAGGAACTTTCTCGATGGTTACGGGTGTATTGGACACCGGAGTAGGAGTAGGAACAGGGAGGTTAGATGTCTTCTCACCATTTCCAACATTGGGGATCAATTCCGATGGAATAGAACTTCTTGTTTGCTCGACTAATTCGCCAATGGTAGCACCACCCAGGATTCGAAGTGCTGGGATATTCACTTGGTAGTTTGTGAGAATCCAGGATCGTATCCTGACAGATATCAGCGAGTCTAAGCCTAGCTCATCGGATCGATGGGACTCGGTAAGCTCAGATTCTGCAGGAAGCTGCAAGACTTTGCGAAGCTCGGCGATAAAAGTTTCTGCTTTGTGTCAGCATGTTGTAAGAACTGCAGAATTGATCCTAATACCTGAGACAATTGAGGATACTTCGTCATTACTTGTGGCGGCGATCAATCGATCCTTCAAGGAGATCTCTCCCGTCGATGTTGACGTGCTCTGGTTTCCTTCGGTTTCCGGGATGGTGAGATCCGAAAATTGAGGCCAAGAATAGCTTGGTGACAATGAGGTCGCAGCTTTGGGAAGGCTTCTTAGGCCGGTGATGATCTGTGCTTGTTCTTTTGACTCAGGTCTGCTCGCTCTGACAGCCTCTGCAAAGGCGATATGGACATCCGCTTCAGACATAGGCATGAATCCTCGATCATATAATGCCAACTGCCCAGTTGCATTCATCTCACGAGTGACAACTCCGGCACCAATTACGGTTCCCAAGTAGATTACTGAAGCTGCACATCCTCGCTTGCGTCGCTGCTCGGCAATGGCAGACATAAACTGATTAGCAGCAGAATATGCCGATTGGCCTGGGTTTCCGAAAACGCTAGCAACCGAGGAGAAGAAGATGAAAAAGTCCAGCTCCTTGTCATCGTGGAACACTTGATTGAGGTTCAAGCTACCTTCAACCTTTGGGCGAAGTACGGCCATCAGATCGGAATAGCTTGCAGTCGCTGTCAAACCGTCTCTCAGCACCATCGCGCCATGGGCAATACCAGCAATTGGAGGGAGCTCAGCGGAGATCTTTTGGCGACATTCGTAGACTGACTGCAAGTCCGTGATATCACTGTTATCTAGAGTTAGAAAGAAATTCGAGACCGAGAGAGTGTAGGGGTTACTTGCTTGCTGAAAATGCGGATAGTCGCTCCTCTCTGTTCTGCCCTTGCCAACCAAATTGGATCAACCTTTGGAGTCCTTGCTGTGAGGACTATATACCTTGCCCCGTTTAAAATCATCCAGTCACACAAAGCTCGTCCCATGTTGCCCGTAAAGCCTACCAGCCAATATGTTCGGTCTCGCTTGAACATGGCCTCCACTGGCAGAACCTTGACATGAATTGATGGGGTAGACCAAGTAATAGCCGTCAGCTTGCTCCAGTTTCCTGAATCTTGATTTAGGTCATTGATCGATCTTGTAGTGGGGACACTCTGGGTGAAGCTCTCTTTCCAGCTATCAAGTCCAGCCAGTGCCATATAGACCACCTGCTGCAACAATGACGAGCTTTCACTTTGATTATATCGACCCTTTCCAACAGTTGAAAAGAGACTAGAAGTATTATCAACAGAACTTCCGAAGGGTGGATAATGTCGAAGGGCCCCATCGGCTACGTCAATCGGGTTGGTGAAGTCGATATACTGCGCGATATCATGGGGCAACACAGCCTCGATCTCAGAACGGTACATGGAAGGATGAGCGAATATCCAGCCTCTGGATTTTGCCTCGGTCTGACTTGAAGTTGCGTAAACGATAGAAACACCCGCTTCTTTGGCAAGCTGATTGAGTGCCAGAGCGATGGTAGACGAGGCATTGTAGACCAGCATAGTGTCACCTGGCGAGGTAGTTTTCAGAACCTGCATGGCCAACAAGTTGACTGCAACAAGATGTAGGAAATGCTCATCGCGACCCTCTGGTACTTGCAAGTCTATCTGGATGCCCTCTTGAGGAGTCATGACGGAGGATACGGCGTCTGACAAGACGATACATTGAGTGCCAGTTTTGGTGTTTTCTCCAAGAGCCACGAACGTGTATCCTATAGAGGACTTGATTGCATGTAGCATAGAATGTGTGATTTTCACTGTCATTGCAGAATTGATTTCGAAGGCATCTGCTCTTTCACGAACGAAGAATTGATCATTCTTTCTTGAGATCGTGACAATGGATTCTGAATTTTTGGCCTCCTTTTCAATGTCTCGACGGACTGAGTTGTAGCGATCATTTAGCTGCTGCAAGGTTCTCAGTCTTGGGATTAGCTGCTTTCCTTCGGAATCGATGATGACCTCTGTCTCGGCGGACCATAGTGGTGCACGAGAAGATTGACCAGAAGCACTCCAGCGTCCCAGAGCTATGAAACGGAGTAGATGCTCTGCTATTGCTCTAGAATCGGGCTTGCGGACCCCTTCAAGATCTAGGAATTGGAATCGCAGACCAATGTTTTCCCATGCTGCAGCGCGAGCAAATCCAGCCACCATGTTGGGGAAGGGATCATCCACACGACGATTTTGTGTCACCCAAAAAATATTCTTTTCTGAATCAAATAGTCTCTTCAGACCATTAAAGCGTTCCTCTGTGATATCTTGGAAGGTATTGCCAACCAGATCGGCCAGGACGAGCACTGTGGCGTTGGAAGGGAGTTGGGCGTGAACGGCTGCATCGACACTCTCGAGGACAGTAATATTTGAGCACTGTGCCTTCAGCAGACTTTGAAGGTCTCTGGTCAGTCGAGAGACATGGAGTGACTTGCCACCGATGATGAAAAGATTGTCAATAGCAGTGCGATCTTGGAATATCGTGGGCGATGCAAGCAAGGGCTCACGTAGGAAGTCAACCTGATCATCCACAGCCTGCGAGACAATAACGGAGTTCGGGAGTATCGCACTATCCTCTTCAGGTACAATAGTATCGACGCCCGAGAATCCAGCGTTGCGAAGAAGCTCATCCCATCTAGAGGCGGGCACGCATGGGCTTAAAGTTCGGCCATCCTGCTGGCCTGCCCACCAACCTGGGAAGCATCCAAAGATAAAAGGTCCTCGAATAACATTTGAGCTCGTTAGTTCAAGGAGAACCAGGAATCCTCCGGGTCGAAGCAGCGAACGCGCTCTTTGTAGTGTAGCATCAAGGTCTTTCGTGGCATGAAGAACCAAGGACGCCAGGACCAGATCATATGAGTTTGGTTCGAATTTTTGCTCTTTGATGCCCTTCTCCATATCCAAGACTGCGTATGTCATCTTATCTTGATACTTCGCAAACTCCACTCGTGCGGTAGGGAAGAAACCGGAGGAAATATCAGTGAATGTATAAGACAAAAAGCGATCTCCGAGTCGTGGCAGCACTTGTTTAGTAGCACCACCCGTTCCAGCGCCTAAATAAATTCGAATGCATCATTAGTATAAAAGACACATACAGGCCGGGATATATACTAGACTCAAAAGAGAAGAGAAACTGACCAATCTCGAGAATCTTCATTTGGGGATATCGCTGGCTGATCTGACCAACAACTTCACCAATCCAATCTGACACTTGAGACATGCCCACCGCCGTTGAGTAATATTCATCGAGTAGACTGTTCTCAATGAGATGCTCGAGAAGATTCGTTTCTCCGCGCATAACCCTCGGCATCTGCGCACCAACAGTATGCATGGTCTTGACTTCGGCCAGATGAGAAAACCTGTCTTCCATGTTAGTGATTTACCCAGAAAATGGGAAATGATGGGGCCATACTTTTCTGTCGACGCGATGACATCTTCCAAAGTGTCCTCTAGCCACTCTGGTCTAGCATGTGGTAGCTTTCCCTGCAAAACTAAGTCATTGACATGCGCTGCGTAGTTCAAGTAAGCCCTGTAGTTGTCATCCTTCCGTGCAGGATGGCTTGGAGGGAATTCCACTTCAAATTGGCGCAAGTAGAAGCTTGAACCTCGCTCCAGAAGAAGGGCAAGCTCTGTTTCATCGCTGCTAGGCGGGCTGTAGATATCTTCTGGAATAGGCTCGGTATTATGCCACTCAATTGTATTGAAGAGTCGTTTATCGTCGGCCGCAGTCGTACTGCTGAAGGGTACAACTCGAAGTCCTTCCACCTCAATTGCAGCATGAGCACCATCAACACTAGCAATCTGGACATCACCAGAAAATCCAGGGCCATCTTCTCGGTCTGGAACTGAGGACACGAAAGGTAGACGTCTGGCTTCGATCCAATTCTGGCCACAAAGAGCAGGGTTCACGCGAATACGTTCGATCTTCACAGGGACGTGTACCGACCACACCTCTCCATCTCGCGGGAAACTATAAGCGAGAATAATCGACTGAATAGCCAGATCCAATGTTGCTGGATGAACGACTAGAGGCGCTTCATCTGAATCAAGATCAGGAAGCCCCACGAATCCCTGCGCTTTGCGAAGCTTTCTCTGTAGCCCAGAGAGACCTTGAAAATGTCCTGTGTAGCCGTATCCAAGCTCGGATAAAGCATTGTAGAAAGCTTCCTTATCAACATTTACCATGTCAAAGCTCTCCGCCGACCGAGTGAGCAGGACGTCTCGTGAAAGCTCTCCCAACGTGATTACAAGGTCACCATCCGCAATCAACTGGAATGTGGACTGGTGCTTTGCACATGCCGAATATGTGAAGCGCGCTTTCAAGCGTGTGTTTTCGACTCGTCGGATGTCGCTTACATTGAAAAGTACTTCCACTGAAGAGTCTATATCATCGTTATCAAATACCACGGCTTGATGAATGACAAAGTGATCGATGTCGATTAATTGGATGGACTTCCCAGTTGGCGCCACAAATTTGGCAGCCTCGAGGGCTGTGACAACATATCCTGCCGCAGGGAATACAGTCTGCCCCTGAATCTTATGTCCATGGATCCATGGAAGTTCACGGGGGCGCAACAAGTTACGCCACGAGATTTGGTGTGGAGAACTCTCCGGCGTCATGTCGCCAAGTAACGCGTGGTGGTCCCCTTGTGTTCGATAGGTACGTGAATGCCGAGACTCGTGCCAGTATTCACGTTCATGATCCCAATTGTAAAGTGGAAGACCTGCAATGAACCTGGGCTTGTTGTTTGTACCACTCATGGTACTCTCATAGTTCTCAATATCTATGTCTAGTGTGTCCAGGTGCATCCAGCATAGTCCCAGGGCATTGGAAAACGACTGTACAGCCTCCGTGTTTCTTCGGAGAACACCAGTGTAGGGAAGAGTAATGTTCTGATCCCTGAGCATCTCTTCCACCGGGCCCTTTAAGGCTGGATGCGGACCGACCTCGATGGCTAGATCATATTGACCCAATTGAATTGCTCTTTGAACTGCTTGCATGAACTTAACGGGCGAAACCAAGTTACGGTCCCAGTATGTCGCATCCAAACCGTCGATACCATTGTCAGAAGACTGTTCAGGATTCACACTGGAAACCCAGATACAGTCTGAGGTTGGAGTTTGAACTTTGACACCGCATTTCCGAAGGGAATTCATATAGGCCTGAGAACAAGGTCGCATGTGGTGGGAATGATATGCTTTGTCGACCTTAAGTTGACGATGAAACTTGCCTTCATCGGCACAAATACCAGCCATTTCTTCAACTGCGTCTGCATCACCAGATAATGTCACACTTGTCGGCGAATTGACGGCTGCAACGACAATTCTGCCCTGGAATTCGTCAAGTGCACACAGCTCTTCCGCATCCTCTAATGTCGTTCCTACAGCCATCATCTTTCCCTTGATTTCTTTCGGTCCTTGGGCAAGGTGACTGTGAAGGCCGCGGTAATAGGCAATACAGATGGCATCAGAAGCTGATATAAGACCAGCTGCAAATGCCGCGCCTATCTCGCCAGATGAGTGGCCGACCACCACTGACAGATGGATCCCGGCCAGTCGTAGCAGCTCTACAAGCACGATTTGCACTGCTGTACAAAGGGGCTGTGCAAGTGCTGCTTCACCCAATCTGGATTCCTTTGCCAGTAGCTGCTCACGAAGGCTCCATGACGGCCGGTCTTCCTTTGGCAGTTCGGTCAATCTTTGCTCTAGATTCGACAGTATTTTGGAGGCAAATGGAGAAGTTTCTATCAAACCGGCCCCCATTCGAGCCCATTGAGCGCCCTGGCCGGTGAAAACTCCAAATATACGAGGCTCTTTTGAACTTCGACTGGGTCTAGTACCAATCTGAGAGTCATCTCGAATGTCGCTCAAGGCAGAATGCAATTCTTTGATTGATGATGCTGGGAAAGACACTCGCATTGGTAGACGGGATTTTCTCGAGTGCAGAGTCCATGACAAGTCCGACGGATTAGTGTCAGGGTATTCCTCCAGATATCGAGCGTATGATTTCAGATTAGCTGTAAGAGACTTCTGGGAATAGGCTGAGAAGACAAATGGACTAAAGGATGTAATCTGATGACTAGTCCCGACTTCCAATGTCGACGAAGGCTCATAGCTTTCCAGAATAACATGTCCATTTGTGCCGCCAAATCCAAAGCTGTTGACGCTCGCACGACGGGGCTTTCCAGCGGCCACTGCAGGCCAGAGAATTGGCTCCTGGGGAATTTTCAATGGGCCATAGAATGGGTCGATATCTGGATTGAGCTCCACAAAGAGTCGATTGGGAGGTATTATCTTGTGCTGCAATGCCAGGGTAGCCTTGATGATACCAGCCAGCCCTGCTGTGCTCTCCGTATGTCCGATATCAGTCTTGACAGAGCCGACATAGAGTGGCGTCCGTGTGCTGTTTGTCGACTCCTGCTTCCTCGTGGGTGGACCAAAAAATGCGTTATGAATGGCTTCCGCTTCTATGGGGTCGCCGGCCTTTGTACCAGTTCCATGTGCTTCGAAATATTGACATCGATCATCCGGTAGCAAAGGGTTGAGGCCCAACTTGGCATATGTGGATCGAATAAGATCTGCTTGGGCTGTGGCACTTGGCATAGTGATACCCCGTGAACGCCCATCTTGGTTAACTCCTGTCTCGCGTACAAGACAGTGAATATAATCACCCGCGGCAATGGCCGCACTGAGAGGCTTGAGGATCACCGATGCCACTCCGTCTCCTCGAGCATAGCCATTTGCTCCATGGTCCCACATACGTGATCGTCCATCTGGAGACAGCATGTTCAGCTTACTTTCTGAAACAAAGTGCTCCGGCCCAAGAAGTAGGTTAGACCCAGCTGCGACAGCAATTTTGCATTCTCCAGATCGCAATGCCTGTACTGCTAGGTGCAATGCTACAAGACTCGAAGAGCATGCTGTATCGATTGTCATTGAGGGGCCATTCCAGTCGAAAAAATAGGAAATGCGATTCGAGACGATGCTTCGAGCGTTGCCAGTAGCATTGTAGGTAGGTAGACTTTTCAAGTCTCGAAATTGGAGATTCTCGTAATCTCCGTACATCAAACCGACGTATACGCCGGTATCAGAACCTTTTAGCTCTTCTATTGTCAGACCTGCTGAGTCTACACCTTCGAAAACCGTTTCGAGAAGAACTCGGTGCTGGGGATCGATAGCATTTGCTTCAACCGCTTTAAGGTTAAAGAATTGAGCATCAAAATGGCGGACATTTTCGGTCAAGAGATATGCATTCCGCACATTTGTTTTCCCAGGGTGCTGTGAATTCTGATGGTGAAAGCTTTGGAGGTTGAACCTGTCAGAAGGGATTTCTTGCGACACGTCTTGAGCATGATACACGATATCCCACAGCTTCGCAGGTGAGCTTGCACCACCAGCAAAACGACATCCCATTCCAACAATGGCGATTGGTTCAGGTGAAGTATTCATTTTGTCTATTTTCTTTTGCTTGAATACCTCACTTGTAGAGAAAATTCTGGGAGAATAAGCGAATGAGAAGTTGGTTTCAACTGCCAGACACCACTTTTAGAATAGGTATCTATATTGTATACAACACGACAAATCGTCAACAGCTACATCTTTGAAATTCCACATGTGAAGAAAACCTCCGAATCTCTCAATTCCGCTTGGATTGCCTAACCTATCGCTTCGGTCATTGTGCAAACTAAGTTTACATGCTGATTGGTGGTTAACTAAACATACCGAAGATTTCGGGGGTTTAGGTCCCGTCGTTCCATACGATTGATCCCACCACAAAAATGAAGAATTCTTCAGTAATATAAGATATTTCACAGTCAGGTATATTCACGCATTTGTCAGTCCATTTGATCTGTCTCCTCAATGGCTAATCCAACTATGGCCGAAATACTTGCCTCGGTCTCGAAAGAGATGAGAGCCATGACCCTCCAATCCTGGGCAGTCACTATATCTACTATTGTATGTTCTGAATCGGTTTTACAATGTCATCTCTGGGAGGAATTTTTCTTTCCTTCTTAATATCGCAAAAGTATAAGCTTACCTCTAAACCGAATATTAGTTCATATCTTATTGGGTCATCCGATGTATCTATCTTATATATTTTCATCCGTTAGCTAAATACCCCGGCCCCAAACTTGCTGCCGTGACAGATATTTGGTATGCACGTCAATGGTAAGTATCATATCATGTGGCAATGAATTTCTTGAAATTTTGTTCTTAAATATCTCAGGTTCTCTGGCCGGTATCCATGGTCTATTCAAAATGCCCTCGAGAAATACGGTTCGAACAATCCCTACCTTTTTCCTAGGTGATAACGCAAAGGCTTAGGTTTACTGACAAGTACATCAGGCGATGTTGTTCGCATTGCACCGAATGATCTGGTCTTCCTGACACCACAGGCATATACAGACATTTACACTTCAACCATTGATCGAAAGCCCGCCTTCATCAAGTCTCATATGCTGGATACAGGAGATAAGCACGAGGGACTCCCCTCAGAGCGAGACCTTGACGTGCACCGTGCATTGCGAAAGAAGATGAGCCCGGAATTCAGCCCTCGAGCTTTGAAGAAATTCGAGCCGGTAATTCACGAACATGTCGACGACCTTATCCATCAGTTAGAAACGACTGGAAAGGGTGCTGAAGGGGTTGATGCGGCTCAGGTATGAAATAAAAGTTTTTTGGAGACAGAGAGCCTTGAGAATGCTGATTTGATTGCACTGGTAGTGGTTCGAATGGCTTTTCTGTGACATCGCTGGAAGCACAACCCTGAACCACAAGTTTCGCAATGTCCAAAATGGCCAAGCCCAACCTTTACTTAAGGCTATACAGGTGGTAGGCAAATGGCTAACAGTAAAACACGTCCTTCAGCGTTTTCCTCTGATTTACCCTTTCTCTTTTGTCTGCATGCCGCCCAGCGTGGGTCTCAGCTTTTATTCTATCCTGAGCGAGACAAAATCAGTGATTCGAAAGCGCATAAAAACCAAAAATGATCTCAAAAGACAGGACTTTTTGACTGGAATGGTGGCTGAGGATCGACCTGTGGATTTCCTGGTCTCTCAAGCATCCCATTTGGTATTTGATCATTATGAATCCTCGAGTCCAATGACAGCTGCTGTTTGTTTCTTGTTGAAATATCCCACGGCATTACGCAAACTGCAGCAGGAAGTCCGCAGTGCATTTCCCCAGGTGACGGACATGACCGACGCTGCTTTGCAAGAACTTCCCTGGTTGCATGCCGTCTTGGAGGAAACATTACGCTTACACACAAATGTTCCATATGGACTCAGTCGCTTTAGTCCAGGGGCCACGGTAGATGGTCATTATGTTGCCAAAGGGGTTAGAGACTCTTATTTATCTCTGTCATCTGGGTTTTGTGTCTATTTTGTTTTACTGATCTTCCATTGGTTTTAATACAGGTTGAAGTCCACTCCGCAGCCTATGCTACGACACATTCACCTCGCTATTTCAACAAGCCCTATGAATTTCACCCCGAGCGTTGGCTCCCACCTACTGATCCTGCCTATGATTCAACTTTCAATGATGACGACCGACAGGCTTTCCGACCGTTTAGTATCGGAACACGCAACTGCTTAGGCCAGAATATGGGATACTTGATGTTGCGACTTGTTATTGCACGTCTGGTTCAACATTACGATTGGGAGCTTTTGAGTCCAGAGGTAGACTGGGATCGGGATCTTCGCCTCTGGGCTGTTTGGGACAAGCCTTGCGTGAAAGTACGATTCACTCTTGCGAAGAAAATCTGATCAAGATGATCAGTACATGGTCACGTCTGTAGAATACTTTTAGCCGACAACAAAAATCCTGGCAGATGTACCATAGACTCCGCATTCATCAAAAGGGCCATTGAAAAGAGGCTTCAACCAGGGTGAATATCGCCATGGGCCTGTTTCATGCATCCGGTCCACATCAGTCCCTCTTTTCGGGCTGTTGCATATGCCAAGAAATGAATGCTACCGCAATCAAACCATGCATACGATTACTTTATATTGGAGGCACATAGATAGCTTGGCATGTTTCAGAGTGGATTTAAGGGCTTTGATGTGGGTGATCATAGAGAGGCAGAGTGCAAAAGAATTTTTTTTGGTGAACTTTTCGTCGTGCTAGTTACACTTTTTGAAGAATCTCAGGAGTATGATTTTGTAAACATTGTTGAGATATCGAATTATCAATGTTGCTACGTCAATCCTCCATTTTGTATAGTTTTGAACTGAATTTTTTTTAAAAAAAAATTGACAGAGAATGCATCCTCGTTAGCTCCGTCTTGGTCCCTTTATATTGCATTTTCTTTGCCGTAGACCATCTTGATGAAATTCACAAGAATCTGATCAGACCATGAAACCCATCGATAGCCTTGCAACGCCACACGTCCGATGAAGGTGCTTCAAAGTGGCCAGGAATCGACAACACCCAAATTTTAGACAAGCTAAATATGAAGATAGAGAGAGTCCAATAATTCAAATACCAGCCTTCAACCTTTCCATGGTTTTTTGAACCGAAGAAAGCTGATTGTGAGCTTGCAAACCTTCTGAAGTTTGGTTTTGTCCGATGATAGCTTTCAATAGAGACGCTTTATGATGGCTAAAGATGCCAGGCGTGTCTGTGTCTGGAGAAACACGGCTCCATCGTCGATACTCTGCCGGTAATCCCATCAAAGTCTCCATTGACCGCAGCTGTTGCTCAAACATTCGAATAATAGTCGGCATATAAAAAGCTCTTCCAGCTTGGAGAGCAGCTTTGGGATCTATTGTGGGCTCCCACATAGAAGGTAGATCTTCGCCTGATTCTCCTCCACTAGAAGTCACCGATTGCTGTTGAATTTGTTGCTCATATATACACCGACTGACTCGGGAGAGCATTGTATCCAACAGATGAATGAACTTTAAATAAGCGGAGAGTATCATGAGAGCAGTCGACAGGTTTAAAGTGGGAGGATCCAATGAGTCTTTGGGTAAGATCATTTGTAGAGTAAGGACAAACTTGACCATCAACGCGACCGAGTGCTCTAGAGGACTGAGTGGCTCCAGACCAGCTATACTGATTGGGTCATTCCCATCAAACCACGACATATGCATCGTCTCCAGGTCCCACTGTCCAGAGCTCAGCTCAGTAGCTTGCCGCAGTATGTTTCCAAGTAGACCGACTACCCATGGCATCGGCTCGTTGGTCGGTAATGGCGGATTCAAATGGCCTAGTCCCTCTGGAAGGGGGACAGCTGCAGAATCACCTGCAGCTCGATCCTGAAAAGTGCCGGGTTGCTGCTGTTTCTCGAGCCATGCCGACATATCAAATTCCCTTTCTTCCCCAAATGTCCATGTATCAACATTCAATGGACTACTGTATATCGAAGATGACGTATCAAGTGTATAGGTGAATGGATCGGGGTTAGGAGGCATAATATTCGGAATGCGGACAGAAACTCCATCGAATGTGAAGCAAGTGTTGTCATCGTGCGTGAAACTAGGTGGATGCTGCTCCTCATCCCCGGAGGAGATCATGGTCATAGCTTCTGGTGGAGATGGTGAGATATTTGTAGAGAGATCATTCAAATTGTGGGGATCACATTCATGCAATGTCGTTCTTCTAGGGTTCACCGTCTCTTTGCGACTGGTTGCTCCCCATCGGCTAGACATCCTTGACCCCGGTGGTCGTCCTGGTTGACGAGCACTGCTGGTCACACATAAAGCACCTACACGGTTGCATCTTTCGCAGGTCTCTGACCCATTGGCTGATTGGGGACATCGTAATTTTTGATCTCGACACCGATCACAAGCAACCCGCTTAGCTGTGAGTGCATTCATATCAATCAAATATCTGGTACCTCGCAATTTACTAGCAGAGTATAAACAGGTGACAATGATTGAGTTGAAGAATTGTCAGACTTTATATCAGTAGAGTCTATTTTGGATCTACCATTAATAGTTATACGTATGGTCTATACTAGCTCCGCCACCCGTCTCTCTGTCGAGTACTTTAGGTTGTCATTTTAGCCCCAAAAATCGTCAACTCTCCACCGTTCTAGGCCAAATCCTGCGTATAATTCAATCGCTTACGGAATGGGCAAAGGATTCAGGATTCCTTTCAGAATTTTCTTCATGCATGAATTAAAACGCCGTGGATGCCTGAACATGGAGAATATGCCAAAAAGAAAAAAAGAAAAACGGGGGGAAAAAGAAAAAAGGGTGACTTGTCCGTAAGACAGGCGATACGTGAGTAAGCGACATGAACATGCAAACTAGTAAGAAGACCGCTGTCTCCATCGGTTCCAAAGGTACCAATCAATTCTGGTCGAACGGCAATAGCCCCCAAAAGGATTCACAAGGACTAAGTCGAATGCAGAATTAAGTTGAGTAGAAGAATAATCCGAAGAATGCGAGACTCCTACCGGAAGATAAAATCAGTCAAGACTTTGTCTTTATAGGTTATCATCACACAGGCTATAATGACACATACTCTTGGATTATGGTTTTTGGGCATCTTACGATATATAATTATAGCGAGAGTAATTCTGATAAAACATTCTAACTGATTGCTGGGTTTTGCCACATACCCTTTTACGGTTGTTAATTCCGTTGATCAGACAAGGCTGTGAGCTGTGAGCTGTAACTAAAAGTCTAAGAAATGCAACTACATAGTGGGGATATATTATAAGGCCCTTTGAATGGTGCACATGGAATACCAAGAACCTCCGAGAAGGATACATTCTCTTCGCTAGTACGTCATGCAAATCCTTCTACCATATCTGGTGGCGCTTTGCGTAAGACTGCAGGGTCCCAAGTGAAAACAAAGCTAAAAGGAATTATGACCCTCAGAATTCTCGCAAAGCTCTCAAACCCATTGTCAATTTGGGACGCAACGGACTGTTTAAGATGCCGTCTTACCGATTTCACCTCGAAGGTAATAGTGGAGAGGAACCTGGTACGATACTATATCTATATATAGTCTCTATACTCTAGAAAGAGGCTTTATGCGGATATCCTTTTTATATCGGTGTGATGCGCTTAAAGCCATCGTAAAGAATACTCAATTAGTAGCTACAAAACTCTAATATTACTGGCTGTTGCAAAGCTCGCTTATTTACAGGTTATTGTATCCGAGACGCCGGCTATACTGCTAAGGCTGTCTGTCCCTTAGTGCAATTCTCTCTCATTATACCAATCCATGTCGAAACCTTATTAAGTATATATCTGCCCTTGTACCTGCCTCACCTGAGCCTATAGCTTCATCTGAATCCTATTTGTTCCTCATCGCTGGAAGATAATATAAGTAAGATCCAGTGTAAGCAAGTAATCATAGTGGTGGAGATTAGAGCAAGATGAGTAAGACTGAGTAAGACTGAGATAGGCGTATGGGCGATAGTCAAAATGAGCTTAACATGCATGAAAGCAAACTTTTTATTATTTTGATCCTCACATTTATGTTTATTCTCATGAGTTCTAATGCTCTTTCTGAATTTCAATTCTGCTCTAAAATTCTCCATGTTTGTAATGCTAACACAATATGAGTCCAGTGGGGTAAAAATAATATTATTTCGCAGTATGATTCCTTTTATAGCAAATAGGTTGCAATTAAGTGTTAGGATAGTTACCATATGATGCTGCAATATAGTGGATATGGGCTAGGTTGAACATGTTTTAGTATTTCGAATAAACTCTTGCCACATATATTTCTTCAGACCACTCATTCATCTATATACACGACCAACTTCTGGCCGTGCACCTCCCCTTTTCGCAACATATCGAGCCCCTTAATAATGCCCTGCCAGCCTCCAGGTACCTTCTTGGGCGGATGGGGTTTTATTTTGCCTTGGTTAAGTAGAGACTGCATATCCTCCCGCCATGAAGCTATAAGCTCCGACTTTGCAGGATCCGCTTCTCTTCGGTAGATCCCTTCTAGCTCCACAGTACGTCCAAAAATTTCATAAGCGAGGGGCATCGAAACCTGAACCGCCTGTCGCGTCCGCCACGAAGGATCGCAATACTCGAGCGCCACGTAACGGCCACCAGCTCGGCCGAGGGACGCAAAGCAGCATTTAACCGATTCAGGGGTTGTAATGCAATCAATGGCGTGTCGAATCGGGCCACTGGCTTCTCGACGGATTATCTCACTGCTTGCAGGATCGGTGTACGGGACGGATTTGACAGCCCCATAAGAGGTCACTAAGTCGTGAGAATTTATTCCAGCCGTTACGATTGGTGCATATCCTGAGCTAGTAAAAGATCAGAACCTCTTTTAGCTTGCCAAAGACCTACCAAGACTTTAAAAGGTGCAACATGGCACTAGTGCGATCTTTTGACTTACCTAGAGAGGATTTGACAGGCCATAGTGCCTGTAGTGGTGGCACCTCCATAGACTAAGACCGGCAAAGGCTGCCCCGGCTCGGGCCGCGAGGGTCTTCCAGTCAATTTAAGACAGTTCATGCTCATCACTACTGTAGTCCAAGCGACACCACTAAAGGCACCTTTCTCTAGCTTGCTCCAGCTGCTCGGAAGCTCTAACAGAAACCGCCCATCGGCGAGGACATATTCTGAGAATGCACCACCCTCAGGGTTAAGAGGATTGGAACCATGTACTAGGCCGCTCACATAAGTACCTTCACGCAGACGGCTGCATCCCGATTTGCCAGAGGCCCACGGGGCCTCCGAATGGACAGCGAGTACTGTTCCAGTAAAGTCGCAACCGAGTATGGCCCCCGGCGTAGCCTTCAAACGTGGCGTCTTATAGTCAGTATGGTTGAGACCCACTGAAATGACCTTGACTAATACATCAAATGGCTGTTGAGGCCTGGGCAGGGGTCGAGTGGAGACCACGGGGTTTCCTTGTGCGCCCTGGACCAAACATATTCGTTCCTTTGGGAGAATCATTCTGACCGCGGCGACAAGGATGACGATGATGATCAAAGAATGGCCTGATGTTGGTAATTGTTCTATTTAGAGCCATCTTGGTCATTGTTTTGCATTTATATCATGCAAGTAGGCTAAATCAATGCAACGGCAATGCGAGAAACGCTGACAACGTAGGATTCATTAGGCCATCAAACATGATCGCTCAAAACCCTCCGAATTGTTCGGTATTTTCTGCTTAACTGCGGGGTGCTTCGGAGTTGTACGGGATAATCCCTGCAGAAATCCTTGGTCAAACATTCGTTCTTTGTTTGGCGCATGTACATCTTCCTAGCCCCTCGGTGCTCCATTGCCTCACCGGTCTTCGTCCCTCTTCTTCTCCCTGTCGTCGTGTCTTCCTACTTTCTCTGCTTGAAGAGAATCTCCATAAAGTCGATGAAAAAAGCTCTCGAAACGTGACGATGGCTATCACTCTCACTTTATTGGCCACCAGCCGAATGGCTGGCGGAGTCTTATTTCTTTTCGCCCCCAAGATCGCTGCTGCCAATTTCTCCCTCCCCCACGGTCCATCCTCGAGTGTTCTGACACACTTGGTTGGAGCTAGAGATCTAATCATTGGAGCCCTTTTATACACTGCTTATCAAGACAAAGAAAAGGTACTCTTCTCGCCACCATCGCTGTGAATTTGCTGGTTTTGACCAATTCTGTAGCCCGGCGGTACTCGAGAATTAAAGCGAGCTTTACTGGCCGGATTAGCAATGGATGCAGCGGAGGTGATTACAAACTTGATCTGCTTTAGTCAAGGGCAGCTTTCAGTCGAGCCACTCACTATGCTAGGTGGAGGTGCGGTGGTATCCTTTGGTCTAGGGTTGTATAATTATCTTTCTTTGCTTTAGTATTCCACTGCTATGCTGTGTCCATAGTTTCTATGTCCCAAAGGGAAGACTATGTTGTATTTACAACTTCAAAGAGTGATACTCTCTTCGATTGTTTGTTTGAGAATTGGTCGGACTAGAGTAGACACATAGCTGCTACTACCACACCGTTTGGACTAGACTCAATAGAAAAATTGCGCATTTTGATGACCTTTTGAATCGGGTTCAGAACCCCTTGACAAGATATATCGCAGATACGAAAGCTTAGCAAAATCAGATACATTATTGGAACTTGCAAGAAATGACCATCTCCTTCTAATATGGTAGAGGATAGGTTCGTAGCAACCATACAATAGAACAGATACAATATTCATAATCAAAAATCATGATTCGGAGAAAGAGTGATCAGTGGAAAAGGTATCCCAGCCGTTCAGCCTCATTATCCGGTCCAAAAATCCAGCCTGTTGGCTTCTGAAGACCATAAAACCACCCTTTTGAGAAATGAACAGAAAATGATTTGTTGGTCGCCTCGCACCTCTGCCGGAGCCATTCAAGTTTCGTCATCTCATACGTGCTGCTGACACCAGAGCATTCAAGATGTAATGCTGCCATTTCAGGGAAGTCGTCACATTCTGCTAGTTCCATTAGCTGCATTATGGCTTCCATAAAGGTAGATCCATCGTCGAGCATAAGGTAAATGGTCTTCAATGAGCAAGGAAGGACATCAACAAGCCGACGGATTGGTATATTTTGCTCATTGAGCCCCACAAGGTTGGGAAAAGGAAGACAGATAGTTTTCAACGCGAGATAATCACTGAAGTTTCCCATCCACTCGGAATCTATGTCGAATTTGCAGCCAGAATCAGGCTCAGCCCAAAGAGATTCCAGCGTTCCTTTGTGAGCTGAGAGTGCTTCATATAATTTCCTAGGTTGATACTCATTTTGAGGGGCCACAGAGAAGCTATGATTCACCCGGAATGACTTTAACGCCTTACAGGCCATGATCCATTCTTGCATTCCATTTCCAGCATTGACTTCAGCCAAGTCGAGATGAGTTATATTAGAGCACCGGAATGCGAGAGTATCCTGTTTCTGGCTAATTAGGCTCCAAGGCTCATTGTTCTCAGCTTCATCAAGATCGTCCTCGTCATCCGGATCAGCAAAGTACTCTCCTAGAGCATAACATCCGAGCTTGCGCACTGATGGCATCCTGAAAAATGCATCAACATAATAGGATTGAGTCGCACTCTCAACCCCATCATACGCGCCTGAGTATACTTCTTGAAGATATGGATAACACGGCTCTGACGCCATAGACAGTTTCCGTAGCAAATTCATGAGATGGTGTGAAGTATCGGGCCAGTTAATACTGAGCTTGCGTAGTTCCCTCATTTGTGGAAGAAGCAAAGCTATCCAAGGATCACTATCGTCTCCGCGCTGGAGGGCTTCTAACCAACTTAATTTCTCCGTCTCCGAGTACTCATTTCTTTCGGAGACAAATTGCGAAGCAATTTGTGAAAGAGGCTTTCCATGAATCTCGGCCTGGCCTTCATTTGCATTGATCCAAACCCCCAGCGCGAGGTAATGGACATAGCTCGCTAATGCTGGCGTACTAAAAATGGCAGAATAAAAACTTCGGACTTGTCTAGCTGCTTCGTCAGAGGATCTCCCGTAGAGAATCACCTTGGCATATAGCTTTTCTTGTAGAATATTATAAAGTCTCCGCGATAATAATATGAGATAAAAAATGTCTGTCTGGGAAAGATGGCCAGCAATGATATGTAGGAGCTCTGCTTGAAGACTGTCCATCGCCCCGGTGCTTGTTTTTAAGACAAATTCCGTAAGACAGTTGTGAACTGGCTTTCTTATATAGGCTTCAGGAGATTGACTTGGCGTAGGTAAAACCGGGACTAGCCTATTCTGTCGGGGTTCTGTTCTGCCTATTACGCCAAGGAGCCTGAACTTAACGTGGCATTTTTGTGTGATGGTTCTCTAAATACATATTACTCAAAGGTCTGAAGTTTACTACAGTAATACCAACTTATTCCCCAAAATATCCAAATAGACATTATGATTTTATATCTATTTATTTGTCTACATCGATTTTTGTCTTATTGTATTTCCATTACCCGATAATATACCAGTTTCGGTAGGGCTTTTGGCATTTGAAGACGTATTCAACAACATACTGAGTAAACGAATAACATAACGTAATTCCCGGCCACCTGGCCACCTGGCCCTATTAGACAAATTCAAAATCGAGTATTTCAACCAACACCCATTAATTCAGCTAAACATAACGTTTTTTACATACATTTATCTTGTGGCCAATCTCCCTACATCCACTACACCTAGGCGGAGTCCTAGTGGCCGATTCAGCTGCCTGATTCGGCTGTTCGCTCTGTGTATACGAATCTACCTGAATAAGCTTTATCTAGCAAATCTAGTTGCTGAGCAAGCTGTAGATCCTGTTCAACTGTAAGACCGCTATTACAGGATATCTGTCTATTAGACCGATTGCGTTTCTGGTGTTTTTTTTTATTCGCTGTACGTAAAATTGTGTTTTCTTGTACCAGTATTGCAGTATTGTATAATACTAGACAGTAGTCTTTGATAATCTGATCTAATACAGTTTTTGACAGATTTGGAAAACTATTAGATTACTGTTTTAATAGATTCTTCAGTATAGAAATTTGTTTGAATAGCTGGATAACAGTTTTAGATATTTGTGGTATAAATTGGCTAGATCTACTATCTGACCGACTGTTTGGTAGTATAGATATTTGTAAAGAAATATTGAATTTTGAAAATATTTTTTCTGTATTAACTAGTACTATACTACTAGCTGTAAAATTATTCCGAATAGTATTTGATTGAAAAATTTCTAGTTGTATATATTGATAATCTTCCAAAAAATCGAATTTATCAATATAGTTATATTTTCTGTATATCAGATTGTTTATAAAACAATTATATATTACGCGGTACAAACTGATCACTGTAAACTGATCCTTCGTGGTCCTAATATATATCTCAAGTCTACCGTCTCGCAACTGTACCGTTGCTGTTCTTAAATCTTATACGGATTCGGGTCTGTAGAGCAAATCTTGTAGATATACCAGTTGATACGCGCCAAGTAGATCAGTCCGAAAAGCTCTTCTATTTGCAGAATATAGTTGTAGTTATACTGTATCGAAACAAAGATATACTTAAATAACAATAGTTGAATTGATCGCGAAGAATTAAATATATATATATTCAATAAATATTCTTATATATCTAGTTTTTTCTTTTCTGGTATCGCTGGTAGATAATATAGTAATAGATAATATTTGGCGGTATCTATCTGTATACTATAATATCTATTTATCAGTTGGTAATTATATAAATTTTTTATATTTTTTTTTCTTGTATACAAATAGTCGTTGTATAACAGACTACGGTTTTCTTAGCTCCAGCAGAGAATTTGTAATCGTCTGTATAATAATCTTCTTCGTCGGATAGTTAGTATCGGAGAATACGGATTTTTGTATAGAACGTACTATCGTAGAATAGTACAGAATATACGATAAACGTTTTTTTGTATTTGATTTTGTATTAGAAATATTTATAGTTTCTTTATTTACTCAGACTAGTTATTATATATTGTTCTGTTCTGGTAAAACAGCTATAGTTTTCTGTAGTATTCTGTTATATAATCTGCAAATAGTTGTAGTAGTTGTAGATTGGTTGATTCTCGATAATCTATTTATAGATTGTAATTTTTTCCGTACAGAATCCGTAATATTATCTTTCTCTTTTCTGGATTTTTGTTTTCGAGAATTTTTTATAACTGTTTATTCTTTTCAGATAGATATCGGTTTCTTTGTTTTTTCTATTTTTTTCTGTTATAGTTTATTATATCTAAATATAAAACTGATTCTTATCTCGAAAAAACCCCGAAATTTTCTGTTTTCCGTAATCAGATTACCGGTTATATTTATCAGATCGATTTTATTGTTTCGAATTCTTTTGTTATTTCTGTTCTATATAATTGCTATCGTAAATCTGATAAAATTTGTATAATAGATCGGATTTGTTATTATTCCAAATATATATTTTATATTTATACTGACCGTATATATAAATAAGAATTTTATACTGGTCGGAAATAGAATTTGTTGTATTGTATCGAGAATAAATTATTTTCCGATATTGAAAAAAATAAAAATAAATTCGATTTATTGAAATCCGAATTAGAGAATTTGCAATTTCGTTTTATAGAATTGTATCAGCAGATATTGAATAAACAAAAACAATATTAAAAAACTATATCGCAGCAATATCGACTACGGAAACAGATAATTTTTTTGAAACAGAAAAATTTCAAAATATCTGATTACAATACTGATTTACTATATATTTTGGATAAAAAAATATTGTTTTCGGAACAGTCTGTTCTTTCTGCTCAGAATATACAACAGTTTACTACTACTGCTGAAAATCCGGATTTTGATCGGATATTGAACAAGATTGTTCAATTATCTTTTTTTTTCTGAAACGGTCTGGATATCTCTTTACTGAAAAATTGTTTATCTGGTAAAACTGTTGAATCAGCTGGTGGTAGTCCGTCAGATTTTCGGTAGATTTCTATATATTTTCTGAGATATTATATTTTTTCTATTTTACCAAATAGTAAAATTTTCTATTGATATATTTTATATTCAGAATTTTTTCTATTTTATATTTATTTTCGGTTTTTTTCTCTATTTCTATATTTGTAACAAATTTGATATTTTCTGATATAAATTCAAATAACAAAATATAAAATATTGAATAAATATATTGTATACTGTCTGGTAATTTCAAACAATAATTGACTGATTCAGTTTTTTTTTCAATTTTGAATAGTTCTAGTTTCAGATAGTCCAATTTGAAACTGAATTATTTGATTTTAATATTTTGATATAGAAAATATATTTTTTTTTTCTTTTTTAGATCAGATTTTTTTTGGTAAATTTTGTTATAATAGTATTTTATACAGTAATTGAAAAATTTGATATTTCTGACTAACTGTAGATATAGTTATTTAAATTCTGAAATCAGTATTTTTGTTGATTCTGTTTCTGTATATTTTCCAATAGTATCTCCGAGAACTGTGGAATTATATCTATAGTTTACAAAAAATAGTATTTTTTTGATTGTTGTATATATTGTATTGTTGTATATAAATTGTACAAATAATAGCAATTCTGTCCAATTATTTTGTTGATAATTTATATAGTATTGTAAATATTGTTTCAGTATTTGATTTATTTTTTCGGTTTGATTATTTATTTGTAGATAGTATACAGTAAAGAATCTATATTCAATTCCGATAATATCCGCAAATAATTGCTATATTTTGTTTGTAAAAAATTTGTTTCTGTCTGATATTATTTTTTCTGGTATATTGTAATTTACAAAAATATATTTAAACAATAGAAAAACTATTTTGTTGATATTGATTGTTTCTATTGTTGGAATTATATATAAATATTTGATTAATCTATCAATAACTACTATAATTATATTGTATCTATCCAAAATTGATAATTTGATAATAAAATCAATTATAATCTACTACTATAGTCGGATTAGTATTTCCGAAATTTATATTTTACTATAGAATTTGTATTTTGCTGATTTGTTTTTTTGATATATATTATATTTTTTAATATATTGTACAATTTTTTTGTAGATATTCGGAATATAATAGTTTTTTGAGAATTATTTGACTGTTTTTTCTGTTTCTATATAACTGTATACAAGATTATTATAGTATTGTCGAATTGTTTTATTTTGAAATTTTTGTAGAATATAGATCAATCTATAAATATAGATTAATCTATTTTTTTTTCTGAAATAATTTCTATTTATTTTTTTTGTTGTAAATAGATTGTTGGTCAGATTTTTTTTTAGTCTACTGATCCAACTATTGTTCTGAATTTTACTAATAATTACTAGAATCTGATAATTATATACTAGATTGTCTGTTTTGTTTTTTTTGAATATAGCCGGAACAGTTTTTTTGATTTCTACTGTATAGTAGAATTTTCGACTAAATATATCTATCTGTATATTGGCTGTTTCTGGATAGTATTCGATTCTATAATTGTATTTTACCAAAATTTCTGTCTATTTTGTTTATTGTCGGATAAATTTTTTTATTGTTATAAAAAATATCAGATTTTTATAGTCTGATTTAACAACTATTTGATATTTTGTTTTTTCTAGATATATTTTCTATATTTTGAATACTGATACTATAATTAGTAATTTTTTATTGTAGATATTGTAGTTAATTTCTGTAGATATTATTTTTCTGAACCAGAATACAACTGATCGGGATTTTCTATTATTTTCTGATTGAATAAATTGTATTCCGAATATATAATCTGATATATCGGTTTCAATTGTATATTATTTTTCTGGATTTGCTGATACAAATATTGTTTTTTCAACAAATATTTTTTTGAAATTGTTGAATAATTTTTCTGATTGGTTGTTCCAGATCTATTTCCGGTTTTTTTTCAGTAGTTTATTGAAATTTACTACAATTTTATCAAATCTGTCGATTGAATATCGGTAGTAGTTGTATAATCTAATAAACTGCTGTATTTTCTTTATATTTTTGGATATTGACCAATCCAGAATATTTTTTATTTTGTTTTTCTATATACTGAATTTTTTGTTACTAATTATATATTCCAGAAAATCCGTTTTCTGAATATAGAATTTGTATTTTTTCAATTTGAAAATAATTTTGATTTTTTTCAGTTTCTGAAATATTTTTTTGTTGTATTGTATATATTTTTCTATAATTTTCGAAAAAATTAGAATATTATCGAGATATATTATTACAAAAATATCTAGATATTTTTCTAGTATACTGAAGATAAATTGTTGGAATACCGTAGATATATTTATAAATCCAAACAGTATAACTGTATATTCGTAATATCTGTATTTTGTTCTGAATACAGTTTTCTATTTGTTGTTTTTTTTGATTCTAAAACAGTTATATATATTGATAATATTGTATTTGATAAAATAGATATTTTTTTAAATACAATTTTGTATTTTCTAAATCAATAGTAATAGATATCTATTTTTGATAGTAATCGAATTTAGATATCGATAATCTATACAAAACCGAAGATTTCTATTTTTTTTGTTTATAAAAATAATAAAATATTCTACCGATAAAAACAATTTCCAAATATATTCTTTTTTGAGATTTTTATCAATATATTTTTTCAGTATTTTTGATTCTAGTTCTGACAGTTGATAAATCGGTTTGAAAATTGATTTTTTTTTCTTGAATCGGATTTTATAATCAAACAGATTATATTCCGGAAATTTATTGTTTTTTGATAGTTCAAATATATTCTGATATTCGCGGTATTTTTCCGGTATCTGTATTTTTTTTTCTATTATACAGAAAATTCTTTTTGATTCGTAGTATATTATAATATATTTTTTCAGTTTTTTATCTGATATATCTGGATTCTGTTCTATTATTACCAGAATACTAATATCTATAATTTCTTCTGATATTCTGTTTCTGGACTGTTAATTCTGTTTAAATTTGTTTTTGTACAGATCGCAATAGATATCTGTTTTTCCGGAACTAGATTCTTCAATATTCGATAATTCTTCTTCAGTCTATCTGAATTCTGTTTATTGATATTCGCAGTATTCGAAAAAAATTGTATCTCTTCGTCAGTCGATTTTCGGACTGTATTGTTGTAGCTATAGAATATCTAGTACTATATTATATCTATCTAGTTCGGTAATATCGAAATATATCGGTTCTAGATAATTGCCAATAATTATATCGATCTATTGGATATAGTATATAATTTCTGTATTTAGTTTTTTTCTATTGAATTCAACAATTGAAATAATATATTTTTTCTGAATAGTTGATATTCTATTGATTGATACAAAATTTGAATCTATAAAATTTTCTGCAGTTTCTGAATCGATTATAATTCGAATACTGATTTTTTTTTTTCCAAAAATTATTAGTATTTCTGTTTTTATATATTTTTTCTATACTGTTACTGCAAACTGCTGTTTCTATTCTGGTTGATATATTTGTAGCGATAGTTTTGATTTGATTCTACTATAATCTAGTTTTTTTTGTATATATATTTTGCAACTGTAGTTGTAATATCCGATTGTAGTTCTAGAACTGTAATCAGAATATTGTATATATTCTATATATATACAGTTTTCTCTGTAATATAGATATATTTTCTCTGTATTGTTGTCCAATTTTAGAAAAATTTTGTAAAATTTTTTTTTTTTGTAAATCAGTTATAATTTTAATTTTTTTTGATAGTTTATTCAGTATTTTTCTGGTAGAATCTCTGGAATTTCTGTAATTTTATTGTTTCTGGAGAATTACTGAAACTGTTCTAGAAATATATTATATATTTCCAGAATCGGTAGTAGAATTTCTGGAATTTCTAGTATTTCTGAAGAACTATTTGGGATTTCTAGATTATATTAATTCTATTTCTGGATCTGATCTGCTAATTCTGTAGAATTGATAGATTTCTACAGATATTGGATCTATTTTTGATTTTCAACTGTATTCAGATTGATCTGTAGATACTGTTTTTGTTTATTATATTTTTCGAACTGTTTATCGATTATAGTTGTTTTTTTTTTTTTTTATTTATTATATAGTTGTTGTACTGTTGGTTTTCCGGTAATATTATATTTTTTTTTTTTACAGATTTTTTTTAGTTATTTTAGT
>Ga0102593_1000435_pt1 | contig 78509 bp, 77 predicted proteins | sample AraplaCol_mMS_r2_2_FD_76862 | JGI IMG/M metagenome (GOLD analysis project Ga0102593, IMG submission 76862) | Arabidopsis root microbial communities from North Carolina, USA - plate scrape MF_Col_mMS_r2 (SPADES assembly) (version 2) | ecosystem: Host-associated > Plants > Roots > Endosphere... | reverse complement strand
TGAAAGGGTGAGGTAGTTGGAGGGGAAGAAAGAGGAGGGGAAGCAAAGGGCTTTGCTTGGATGTTAAGTGGGTCGAGAAGAGCTTGGATATGGTAGAGTAGAACATTGGATATACTATTATATTAGTTAATACAGCACTTAGTACTCAATTATTCTGAGTTCTATCTAATTATAATTGTACATAGTCAGTATTGGATGATATGTTTTATTCTAGAGGATACTCACTACTACCTAATAGTAGAATCTGAAGACAGTACAGTACACTCTACCATCCTGACATCAACACTTCTACAGTGCAACATCGGTGGGGCATCAGAATATTATAATGTACTCTAGTGGTATAAAGAGAACTTAGGAGATTAGTACAGTGATAGCTAGTTACAATTAATATACTATAAATGTCAATGTGGCTACTTTTAATAGAATGGAATGTAGTACTGATAGTAGTTGAGGAAGTGATATACTTGTATATCTGCAGCCTCTGTCGTCATTGTGCCCTGGCAGATGCATCTCGCTCAAATGTAAGATCAATCACATTCAGTTAGACTGGATCAGTTCATATTTGCTAATAAGGTGGCCTGATACTAATTGTTGATTATGCTACTCTCAATTCGTATAGTACTGCTGGTACTCATGCCAGTGTAAGGTTGTCCGAATTACCGCGGCTATACTCCGGTGGATATATCAGACACCCATATATATATACATCAGGGAATATTATTCTGGTTCAACGAGAATAGTAATTATTGAACCGATCAATGAAATACCAAGTAGACATCATTGACAATGTAGTATTCCCATTTTTGAGCTACTATTTAACACCTGCTAGTACTAATATATTGATGTAGAACATACAATACTCAACACTGTCGTATACCATATTGAGTCCCCACATCCATCCATCCGTCTTCACATGTTCCTATTTTGCCCGGATTTCATTCTGTCTCCTCCATTCCTCTAAGTCCTTTCAATTCTTACCTTCTCATACCCTCCCTCAAAGCAATCAATACCCCAGCTCCACGCTAAACAATTCTCTCACATTCTCCCCATGGCCAACCCGAACATGCGGGGTACCGCTTCCTCCCGCAATCCCGACTCCAAGACCGCCGAATCAACTTCTTCATCAAGCTCAACACCAGTCAAAAAGGACTCAACCACAAGCCAAGGAACAAGCTCAAGCAATATAAACGCAAACATAAACACAAACACAAACACAAACACCCCCTCTCTCGCCTCGCGTATCCAATCCTCCGCCTCAAGCCTCGCTCGCTCCGCCCTATCACCAACCGACTACGCGCAAACCCTCCAATCCGCAACTCAAGGAAAAGCCTCAAGCTCAAGCTCAACATCAACACAAAGTCCTGGCTCTAGCACTAGCACCACCACCGGCATCGCAAACAATGTCCCACCCTCATCATCACAATCAACAACCCAACCCCAAACCTTCCGCAACACAACACACACCGCACCAGGCGCATTCTCCATACCAAACCTAACAGAAGAAGAATTCCAACGCGCATACACAGATGTCGGCACATACGGCCGAGCATACTATGACGAACCAAATCAGTCCAGCACAACCCTTCCCGAGACTACCCAAACACCAAGAAGTTCATCCGAAACAACCCTCCAATCAAGCACAGGAAATTGGAAAGGAAAACAAAGACTCCAAGACCCAGTTCAACAAGAATACACAACAGCCTGGGAACGCGCATCACCACATACACCCCCACCACCACCTGCACCTGAAGCCGAAATCGAAAATCAAGATGGACACGCCGTCCTCTCCCTCCTATCAGACCCTAACTTCGACGCATTTCACAATGAGGAAGGGGAGGCAGAGTTAGAAACGGATCTGAATGACCCGGCTCCGCTATCGTCCTCTGAAATTGAAATTCTGGAGTCCTTTAGACGGGAGATTCAATCTGAATTTAAAAATCCACAAATTCAGAATACAGGTGTATCGGGTGAAGTGAAAGGATCGATTCCGATTTCGTCTGTTAGTTTGATTCCTGATATTGATGAATTCTTACGAATGGATGGTCAGGCCGAAGGCACACGCGCTGATACTGGAAGTGACACTGCACTCCGGGATAGAGTGTTGGCGGAGTTACCCGGGTCAAATGAATGGGTTGAGGTTCAAGGACGATATCATGATGAAGTTTGGGGGTATTTGAGGCCAGCGCTTGAGGCCGCGAGGGAAGAAATTGAACAGAAGAAGGGTGGTAGTGATGGTGAAGGGCATGATGGGGATGGTCCGGCTGTTAGACGGTTGAAGATGATTTTGAGACATATGGAGGGTACCAGTTAACAAAATCAATGTGTATTAATTATAGCGGTTGAGCTGAGTGGATTATTCTGCCAATCTTAAAGAACGTGAATTCATTTATATAGACAATCTTACTACGAATAATCTTGAGCTTTTCTTGATCCGATTCTCGCAGATGAACACGTCTTCTCTTTTTCCTCGCATAAGGAATGAATCTGATAGTACGAGGAAGACAGTGTAGAGGGTAAGCAAGGTGGATACATACTTGGAGCATGAGTTGACTCGCAAGATAAATTACTCAGCAAGATCTACTTGCATTACAGCATAAACTACAAAGAACTCAAAGTAAGAAACATCACTCTAGATAATGCATTGAATATATTACACGAAGAGAGAGCCTTGATAGAACGGGCAGACCAATTTAGTCCTTAATAACCACGCCCATGTATATCATAAAAAAAATGGCAAAACATCGCAAGAACGGGGTATGAGCAAAAGATCAGGTTTTGTCAAGCATTACAGCTCCAGGCTGGGAGTTTGGCCCTTGACGCGGCCAATGACAATGTGACCTGCATACTTGGGAATGACCTCGTCGTCGTGGAGCATGGCGAATTCTAAAGCAGTAGTTAGCATTGGTACACCCAAGTAAATTTCATGCATGACAAAACTCACCCTCAGTAGCATCGCGGCCCATAAAGTTGAATAGAGCGTTCGCACCGCCGGGGTGCTCGTCCAACCAGTTGGTCACGTCAAGGACAACACCCTTGACGACAATCCACAGGTCTTCTTTCTTGTTGTGCTGAGCAACCTCCTCCATAGTGTACTCCTTCTCAGGGATCTGGAAGTTCGCTGGGTCAGGCTTGGCCGGCGCGGAGGGATCAGCGCCAGCGGCATCGGCCGCGGCAGCAGCAGGGGTAGCAGCCACGGAGGGCAGGCTACCGCCGGGAGCAGCACCACCCCACTCAACAGAGATCTTGCCGGGGGTGTTGGGATCAATGTGAAGGGAGATCTGACCGAGACGCTGCTGGGCAGCAGATGAGCCAGTGTTGATCAGCTTCTGCAACAGGTGCTGCGAGGCAGAGTCACCGGCAACACGACCGTAGACGACACAGCCAAGCAGCGAGGAACCACCCAGACGGTTGGCACCGTGGACACCACCAGCCAGCTCACCACAGGCATACAGACCAGTGAAGGGCTCCTTCTCGGAGTTCAGGACTTGAGCATGCTCGTTGATCTCAATACCACCCATGGTGAAGTGAAGAACGGGCTCCATGGTGGCGACGTGGAACTCATCATCCAACTTGAAGGGCATGTTGTGGAAGAACTTCTTGTTCCAGGGGTCCTGCTTCTTACCCTCAGCAATGAGGTTATATTCATCAAAGGTCTTCTTCAGGGCAGCCTCGCCGCAGCCGATCTCCTCGACCAGTTGCTTGCCAGTCAGCTTGCGCATCAGACCACGACCAGAGTAGTGACGGGTGTGGAAGTCCAGAACATTGGATGCCTTGCTGTTAAGCACCAGACGAATGGGCCACTTGCCCTTCTCCTTCTCCTTCCACATTTGACCGGAGACATAGTCACGGTGGCCAAGCTCATCGGAGAAGCGCTGACCATCAGAGTTGAGAAGAAGACCACCCTCACCACGAAGAGCCTCAGCAGCCAGGAACTTGAACTTGGCCTGAGGGTCCTTGGGGTCCACAAGACCAGTCGGGTGGACCTGGACCTTGTCCATGTCGATGCCGTTGGCACCAATCTCCATCAACATCTTCTGACCGTCACCAGTGGCGTGGGTACCGTTGGTGGAGGACAGGCCAAATGTATCGGGGCGGTGCTTCTTCAGCAGAGAGGAGTCGCCGAAATCGGCAGCATAACCACCGGTGGCGAGGACAACGACACCGTCAACGGTCTTGGTCTCGCCGTTGATAGTGTATGTAACACCAGTGACATGGTTACCCTCCTTGTTGACCTTGGTGACGTTGGCCTTCTTAACGATTTGTACACGGCCAGGCTCGGCATCGGCGAGTTCCTCTAGACGTTGCATAAGGGCATAAGTAATGGCCATACCGGGGAACTTGGCATCGTGACCACGGTGAGTGCGGGGGTAAGAGTGGCCACCCAGTCGAGAGACCAGAGTAAGATCCAGGTTGAAAACATCCTGCAACCACTCAACAGCAGCGGCGGACTTGTAGGTCAAGACCTTGATGAGTTCTGGGCGGGCCTTGTCACGCGCGGACTTGAGGGTATCCTCGTAGAAGGCCTTAACGCTGTCGCCAATCTTCAGATCGGTTTGAGTGCGGGTGAGGGCACCGTTGATACCGGAGGTGGCCTTCGTAGAGTTACCACCAAAGAAAGCCTGCTTATCGAGAACGACGACGTTGCCACCATTGAGGTAGACGGTGTGGGCGGCACTGAGGCCAGACACTATGGAGCGGGATTAGCTGACATCACTCGAGAGGAAAGTAGAGGCAGAACTTACGACCACCACCGACCACAATGACTTGAGGTGCTGCCATGATGTGTGATGTGTGATGTGTGAAGGGGGGAGGGAAAAGAAGAGAAAAAAGAAAAAGGCAAGATGGGGGAGAGAAAGAAGAAATGGAGGAAGAGGGGGAGGAGAAAGGCTTGTCTTTTAAAAAAGAAAGAAAAACCGGGGGAAAGTCAACTCAGAAGCCGACGAGGAGGAAGGAGCTATCGGCCGAGGCACAAACGTGGGGGGAAGGGAAGGAGCGACCCAGGGAAAATGGGTCGAGTGGATCTTTCCGGGGGAGCAAAAGTGAGTAATGAAGAATGCGAGCATGCTGGTTTGCGCTCGAAAAAGGGATCCATTCTGGGGTAAAAGAGACTATCACATGGATCTGTGAGAGTACAGAGTGTACAATTGTTGCTGACTGATGCTCTGATCATATGTAGTATTGGGCTAGATTGACTTCGTTGAGGTCTTCACATGCTTGGATGCTGCCGAGTGTCATGCGATGTGACGACAGGGATAGGTGGTGGTGCTGAGGTGGGAGAAGTGATCGTGGAAAGTGGATAGCGGGAAGACATCGCTAGAAAGTCTGGAGTCGAATGTCAAGATCGAAATGAGTGGATTCACTTCCGACCACGATGAATGTCAACAGTATACGGAGTATAGAACGGCAACTCGGCAGGTGTGAATTCCGTGAGCCTCGGGAGTAACCAGGAGACCGAATGGCAGCCGATGATGCATTGGACATATGTGGAAGTTATACCGGTGCATTATATTACTGGAAAACTAACGACAGATTATTCTACGAGAGACACAGGAGAAGGAACTAGATCTACATTATAATGTGAATTAGATCTATCGGAGATTTCTAAATGTATTTAATCTTGTACTCCCATGGATTGAATATTCAATACTGAAAAAAAGTGCTGAGTAGCCGACCGAGATGACATCATCCACCCCGGATTATGTCAGGAATATCCACCAATCAGCGCACACCTAAAGTTCAGCCAGTTTAGGCAATTCAATTGCCGACGGAATTCACGGTTGCCGATGAATTACTGCCCAAACACCGTAGAAACATTCAAAAGAGACATGCTACCCGGAAGCTGAACTAAACAGCTTCATACTGCATCTCGGTATCGATTGTTGCGCTCGCAGTCATGCCGAGTGAAAGCTCGGGGCAATACACTCCGACGGGACTGTCTCGCCCGAGAGCCGATCGTATACTATGTTTATGACGGGGAAACAACCATGATTGACGAGTAGAGCAACTGAACAAGTGAAAGATGAATAATAACGCTATATGCTAATAGATATAGACATACACACATATCACATGTGTGTACGACTAGAATGAAGACGAGCTCGTGTCGCGTCAGCTGACCACCTAATCCATCCAAGTCACACTCTTCGTCGACAAGAACTCATTCAACCCTTCCTCCGCATTGAATCGACCCCAACCACTATTCTTCACTCCACCATGAGGAAGAACCGGCTCGTCATGGATAGTCATACTATTGATATGGACCGCGCTGAGAAAAGTCAGAAAATTCCCCCAATAGGCAAGTAAACAGAGAAAACAACAACCAATTCGACACACAAAAGAACGATGGAATTGAGGGGGAGGTACTTACCCAGACTGAATCTTCTTCGCCATCGCCAATCCCCTTCGCAAATCCTCCGTAAACACCGACGCAGAAAGTCCATACCCACTTCCATTCGCCAATCGAATTGCCTCCTCCTCGCTTTCAAAGGTCATGCATGCCGCAACAGATGCAAACGATTCCTCTTGCCATACAGGCATCTCCTCCTTCACACCGCCGAGAATGGCCGGCGCCATACGTACACCCGAGCCAGCGGGTAATTTGGCATCCGCGGAGCCGGAAATGAAGTGGGCCCCGGCTTCGACGGCGCTGGAGATGAGAGCCTCGACGCGGGTCTTCGAGGCGGTGTTGACGAGGGTTGGTGGGAGGGCCGAGGTATCTGCGCCGGCCGCGAGGGCTTTCTGGAGGGCGGGGATGAATGTAGGTGCTATGGATGAGTGAACGAGGATACGATCTGTAGCCATGCAGATTTGGCCGGACTAGAAAATGTCAACTGGTAGTCATGTTAGGGGACACGGGTATAACTTACATTTAAGAAGGCACCGGCAAGAACACCCTGTACCGCGGTCGTTAAATCCGCATCTTTACACACGATGGAACTGTTCTTCCCGCCCAGCTCCATGAGACAAGGCTTCAGGTTCTGTCCGCAGGAGCGCGCGATCTTTCGACCAACGGCTGTACTTCCGGTGAAGTTGATCTTGCGCACTGCGGGGTGCTCGATCATGGCGTTGACGACGTCCGGCGCATCGGTGGGACGACAATGTAGAACGTTAAGGCAACCAGCGGGGAGGCCTGCGTCCTCGAAGGCGCGGCCAATGGCCCAGTAGCAGCGGGGGGTGAGTTCCGAGGATTTCAAGATCGTTGTGTTACCAGCAGCGAGGGCGCAGGCAGCGGAGCGAATGCCGAAGACATAGGGGGCGTTCCTAGAAGTTGATGTTAGAGTTGTTTGTATAACTAGTAGTTAATCGTATGCCGTAGTAGATACACCACCAGCAAGAATACTATACAATATAGAGCATTGTGATATTTATTATCAGCAGCGTTCTGTACTTACCATGGCACAATCCCCAAGATAACACCCATGGGCTCTTTGAAGACCATCGCACTTTGACCCTCGGCTTCAACAACAGGTACACTACCGCAGATAGAAGTAATGCGACTAGCAACCTCACGCAACATGCGAATAGCTAGCGGAACAACGAAACCCTGCGAAGCACCGACATCTGCACCCATCTCGGTGCGCATGTACTCTGCATTCTGCTCGAGGCGTTGCTCTAGCAAGTCAGCTGTTTTGAGAAGAACATCGCGTCTTGCGGCGGGCTTCGTTTGTGACCAGGCGGGGAAGGCAGCGTCTGCAGCCTCGACGGCGCGAATGGCATCTTGCGGGGAGGCGGAGGAGGAGGTCCAGCATGGTTCGTTGGTGTAAGGGCTGATTACGTCGAAGGTGGAGGAGAGATGTTCCTCCTGGCCATTAATTATCAGTGGGACGTTGGTGGTAGTCATATTGTGATGCTGTATTGAGTACTCTGTACTGTGTACTTGTTACAACTTGATCTTCAGCGTCAGGGTATTGTTGATTGACAGAGTTGAGGAGAAGAGCTGCTCAAAACTATTGAGATATGGAGTAAGTTATTGCCCCACTGACTCCAAATCCTCTTGAATCAGCACCTGAAAAGGGTCTTAGTTGATCTCCGCTGTCACTCCGAGGAATGGACTAGCATGAAGAGTCTACGGAGTATGTACAAACGGGGTTGACTTTCTAGCCCTAACTCCTCGGCGTCTATCTAATGCACTTCTAGTTACTCCGTACACACTGCTCCCTCACCATCTCGCCCAGGATTTCCCTTTCGGCAGTTCGAACCATGGAAAATACGTGGATTCGACCTGGGTCCCGCTATGATCCACCGAATATGCCGTTCAGAGAGTTCAACAGTATAAGGGGTATACATACAGCATGACACGGAACAACGGAGGATGCACTTAAACATGAACTGATAAGCATACGGAGAATTCGGAGCAATCCCTCCTAAATTGGATAAACTTCCTTCCCAGGGACATCAAACACAGCTGAAAAGACAAGCAGCTGATCTGAGCTTCCAAGGTTGCGGAGTCTGAAGACTTCGCCTTTCCAATAGTGTGCCCCACCAGGACGAAGAAATTTATCTGCAAATCGAGCTGGACTTCTTTAGTAATTTATTTGAAGCAGTCCACCACGATCCCTACAACTCAGATCTATGGGAATAGCCCCTCCAATATCTCGTATATAATCTTCAAAATAAGATGAAATGCAACCTTTGAGTGCTCAGGCCTCGGCAGTCAGAACATTCCATGCATGATCGTGCGATTGTTCAAGTGCCGATGACGCATGCTTGGCGTTCGATAGTGTCCTTCAGACGGGCTAGGAGGGGCTATTGATGATCTGCGTGATATTCAAAGGGGACCCGGGCTTCAACTTGAGTACATTACAAAAGATAAATTGGGGAGGATAGGAGAAGCACATGAAGTATGTAAGCTTTATTGACCGAGCACGAGTCAATTCATACTGTATGTAGAGTTCATAATTCAGAAGTTTCTTCCCCATTGATTTACATATCAAAGCCAAAAGTTCTGTCCTTCAAAAGGTAAATGTTAATAGTGGCAGTAAATAGACCACTGTTCCTGCATAACTCGAACGAATCCCACATATCAGATGGGATCGCCAGGCTCGTCTTACCCGAAACGTCCATGCAATCCCCACTACACAAAGACATCCCCCCCCCCCCCCACGCGAGTGTATACAATTCGCAGCCACCGAACCAATAAATCCCCAGTGGAGAAAAAAACATGTGTCATTCTAAATTCAGCCTTCCTTTCAAAGAAATGATATTCGCCACTAGCATTCGATGAACCAGCAAATGAGCCGCTGTCGGCACCGATTAAGCTACCCGCCACCTCAGCGCCAACCTGGAAATGGGGTGTATAGTGGACACTCCACTTGCTGCTGTTGTATTGTCTACGCGAGACAATTTGCAAATCACACATCCACCGACCTGCGCCCAATTGTTGGGCCGCAGGATACTGTATGCGCGTTCGCGGAACCAATGCGCATGAGCAACGAATGATCGACCTCCTAGGAGGAATACTCCATAGTGCGGGTGGACTGGCGCAATCAATCGAAAAAGGGACCTGTTCGATTATTGTCTGACGAACCAAGGTTTGATTGTGCTGATGCTTTCTCATTCCCAGTTTTTCGGCTCCGGGCTTTCGGGGGGATCCCTGTCGTGCATATCATTTCTCGCGTGGCTTTTTGGTATATCTGTGGAGGTTTGTCACCTCCCCTGCTGATCTTCTTTCCCCAGGTCATTCACTCTTTCTGACTTCCTCTCCTGATTGTGTTTTGCTTTGTGTGGTCTTTTGGTACTTTCTTTTTCATCTTGATTTGATATCTCGTTTTGGCTTCAATTGTATCGCCATGGCCCCAAGTACGCGAGGATGGCAGATGATTGAGATCGTCTCCGTCTTGGTGGCGCTTTGTTTGATTTCGGTGGTGGCTCGCGTGGTGGCTCGTTATCGACGTCGAGTTGGATTTGGCGTTGATGATTATCTTTGCCTGGTGTCAATGGTGTTGATGATTGCGATGTTGATTGAATTGGTCTTGTGTAAGTCGTTCCACTTTTGGCGTGCGTGTGTGTGTTCTTGGCTGATAATCTCAGGGTGTTCGATCGGTGGTAATGGTACCCACGTTTCTGAAGTGGACGCAAAGACTATGATGAATTATTGGAAGGTATGTAGTCATTTGTACTTTTGACATGTCGATACGTCCCACTCACCTATCAATTTAGATCTTCTTAGCCAACCAGTTCACATACTTCCTTCTTTGTCCCGCTATCAAGATCTCCCTGGTTTGCTTCTATCGCCGCGTCTTCACGACACCCAAGTTCCAGAAATTTACTTTCATTCTCAACTGCCTGATTGGCGCATGGGGACTTGGAATCTTTCTCGCCTGTGCTGGCCAATGCCGTCCTCTACGTGCCTACTGGGATCACAGTGTCCCAGGAAAATGTATCGATGCAAACACTTTCTTCATCGTTAACCAAGCTTGGAACGTCCTGATGGACTTTGTCATTCTAATTCTCCCAGTTCCAATGATCTGGGGTCTACATCGAAGCTGGCAAGACAAGCTTGCACTGAATGGTGTCTTTGCCTTGGGTGCCTTCGTCTGCTTTGCTAGCATCTACCGAATTGTCGTTCTCTTCTGGATTAGTCCTACCGATCCTACATATACCGTCTATCAAGCCACTCTGTGGACGCATATCGAGCCATCCGTCGGTCTCATCTGCTCGTGTCTTCCCATCATTCGCGGTCTCTTCCCCGCGATCAAGTTGACGAATAGCTCGAAACGCAGCCAACCTCCTTACTATATCAACACTGATCGCAGCAACTCGCAATGGATTTCCAAGTCGAGCCCCCGCTCACCGGATCTTGAGTATATGAAGATGGAAGCTGGCATGTATGGCTCGCAGTATGAGAGGTGTGCTAGTGCCACAAAGGGCCAGTTCTTGGGGGATGACATGAACCTGGGAATCAATGTTCAGACCGATATCTCGATTACCCCGGATAACAACTCAAGGACTTCCCTTACCCGTTGAAGAAACGGTCCGTCTACCCAGTTCGATTCCCTCCAGCTCGACTGATGTTATGCGATACGACGTGATGATCTTATTTATTTCTTACGGAATGGCCATGTACTTCCACGGAACACATGAGTTTGGATACTCCCATTGGAAAGCCGACATGAAGCTCGGAATTTTGGAACTGTACTACCAACAGATATATCCATTTTGCCAAAGCACGGCTTCGAGGCAACTCCAACGATAGCAGTGATTCTGCAATGCCATAATAATGGCACTATCCTCTGACTGATACTACCACCATGTTTGGTAGCCAAAGCAAACCTGCCACTTCCAGTAGCACCTGACCCAATGCTACGTCTTCATCAAACATTCTTTAAACTATTTCATGACATTCAATTCTTCGGAGATACCATTCTTTCATCTGCTTCAAAGCAAAAGATTCTGATATTTTACATTTTACAACTCAATTAGAGAATAATTTAGGAGATCAATATACCATGCTATTCTGCCCGCTCAAGATCAAATCCTGGTACTAAACAAATGTATCCTCAGAGTTGAACATGGGGGGTTCCAAAGGCTTAGGAGGCCACCCAACCGCACTATCAAACCTGCTCTCAAATTCATGTCTCCCGGATCCAACAGCCGTAGTAGCAGTATCTTCGCCGGGCAGAACAACCTTAGCCGAAGTATTGGGTGGCACAAACAAGCTAAGACGAAACAAATCTCCATCAAGAGCCCATCGACACTCCAGTTCTCCAAAGGCAGTATTGTACCGGACCTCGGCACTTGTAACTGTACCCCCCGGTAAAGGCTTCACAAGAAAACGCTTCCACCCAGGTTCAAGCAAACTCACACCGGCGACATCCTTATGCAACCAATTCACAATAGACCCAAGCGCATAGTGATTGAAACTCGTCATTTCACCCGGATTGATACTCCCATCAGCACGCATGCTATCCCACCTTTCCCAAATGGTCGTTGCACCCATGGTAATCGGAAACATCCAAGAAGGACAAGATTTCTCCTGCAACATCCGATATGCCAACTGCACATAACCAACTTTACAAAGAGCATGAGTGATAATCGGGGTCCCAGCAAACCCCGTCGATACCTGAAACTTCGCTTGCCTCACCAATCTAGCTAACCTCGCCCCAGCATTCTCAATCTGCGATTCTGAATCGAGTAAATCGAAACATATCACCAAAGCAAATGTCGTCTGCGTATCACCAACTAAATATCCTTCTTTCGTAACGTATTTATCTTGAAATCGTCCCTTAAGACCAAGATACTCGTCCTTATACCGCGCTGCATTATCCACATGCCCCAAAATCGCACTGATATCTCCTAATGTCCTCGTAACATGCACCAAATACGCATCCGCTACAAGAGTCCCATCTGTTCGCGCATTACCCGGGTTCTCAGGTGGAGCAGTAGGATCAAGCCAATCACCCAATTGGAATAATTCATCATCCCAGAGACGATCATTGCCGCGTTTCACACCTCGATCTAACCAAGTAACCATACTTTCATACTGACGCGCGAGAATCTGCACATCACCATAAGTTTGATATAAAGTCCACGGTAAAAGTATGGTGACATCGTCCCAAATAGCTTGCGGGAAACAAGGCCATGTATCGGATAACACGTCCGGTACCACAAATGGCGGGATACCTTCTTCTGTAGCGAGTTGTTCGACGGAAAGATCTTCTAGCCAGTCACTAAGCATTCCGGCTGTATTGTATAAGAATGAAGCGGAGGGTGCGAAGATCTGGATATCGCCTGTCCAGCCTAGACGCTCGTCACGTTGGGGACAGTCTGTTGGGATGGAGAGGAAGTTCCCGCGCATACTCCAGGTAGCATTTTCGTGGAGTTTGTTGATCATGGGATGAGAACTTTTGAATGTTCCTGTGCGGATGAGGTCAGTGTGTAGGACCTCTGCGTGGAGGCTTGTTAGCGTTGGTATCCAGTTTGTTATTTGGACATAGCGGAAGCCGTGAAAGGTGAAGCGTGGGGCCCAATTCTGTAGTTCCCGTCCCGACGAGGTGATTGTGTCGGTGCATTTTGCGATGCGTAGCGGTCGAGTGGCTAACTCGTTGTTCTCAAGGACCTCAGCGTGGGTGAGGGTTACGGTTGTATATGCCGGGACTCGAAGTGAAGGAATACGTATCCTTCCGACGAGGTTCTGGCCAAAGTCCACAATTGTCTTTCCAGAGGGCGAGGTGATGATGGCTACTGGTTTGACAGTTTGGGTCACTCGGACACTTGGTGCATTTGGTGATATGAGGTCTGCCTTTGGAAATTCGATCTCACGGACTTCAGACCAAGAGTGATGATCTTGAAAAAGATTCGTTGTCCAGTCCTCCCCTTCGACTTCCTCGCGTGCGTCATAAACCTCACCATCATAGATCTCACTGGATATCAGTGCGGAATAATGACTTTTCCACGATGAGTCTGAGATAATGACCTCTCGACTGTGTTCAGAATCGATTTCCAGCTGTGCAATCAAAGCCATTTCATCACCGTAGATGAATCGTTTTCCACCGTGAAACCCCAGGCGAGTAGCATACCACCCTTCTGCAACCTCGACTGCAATGATATTCTCTCCTTCGTGGAGCAGGGGTGCGATGTCGAAAACTTCATAGTTCAGACGATGGTGATAACTTGTCCAACCAGGTGCGAGGAAATGATCACCAACAGGGGAGCCATTAATATATGCTTGGAAGACTCCCAGACTAGTGATATAAAGTCTTGCTCGAGTGACACTCATCAGAGACTGGATACGAAACGGCTTTCTAAAGCGTAATGGCCGCAAAGGACCCTCTTTTTGCTTGACAGAATGACTGATAGCATGGGCGGTCCAATCCTGTCTCTTTAATAGACCGCATTCAAGAGCTTCCCATGTTGACCAATCTGTAGGTGCAGCTATGGAGCCACCATAAGAGCGAATGCGAACTCGAGCTATCTCGCGGGATTGGAGGGGCCGACTAGGCCATGGAACAAGAAGTGAATTGGAGGATTCAATATGGTAGTTTTCTGTGGATGACCCTCGAGTAATTTCAAGGTCATAGGCTGATTGTTCCCAATTTTGGATTGTGTTGTCGTTAGCCGCGAACTTCCACGAGATGCGGGGTGACGCGATCCCAATGCCTCGTCCGGTAGAATGTTGCTCAAAGGTAAGGGCTGTGATGGTAGGCTGTGCCGACATGCTGAAAGTCCAAATTTGCTATGTGATTACCTCCTGAGGATGATACCGGGACTTCGATCATGATAAACTGGAGGAATGCTGATGGAAAAGAGCAATTCTCAGGTAACACTTGTGAATTCGGGATATTCCATGCCGATGGCTGATATCCCCGCGTCATACCCAGGCCGAAGTTTAGCCGGCGAGTGTCTTGGGCTTCAATATTCCACAATATAGTTCGAGTTTCCATTTCATCTTGCCTAATTTATATCTTTCATGCCATCTGATGATTCGGGTGGGGGGTTCTTAGAAATGGCGATTATTGCCGATTCGTTCGCACATAGGTCTCGTTCTCATACGATTATGGAAGTACTAAAAGACGAAGGGCTTTGAGGAAGCAAGTCGTATGTGGTATGCTCCATCAAATAGTGGATATCTGATGTGAGGAACTCTTGGACCTTCTCAGTCTCTTATACCAGAAGCAATTCCGTAGTTCTAGCGATACAGACAGAGTCCAGGGAGAAGAGAACATTTAGGAAAAAGAGCTGATAGCTTGCTGTAGTTGAACACCAGTACTACATGAATAAAGCAGTCATTCTACCATTCAGCCCATCTCAGTATCTCCAATTTTAACACCATCTCGTGTTAGTATACAATGAGGATCATGGGTTTAACACCACAGATACTCAGGATTTGCCATGCTTACTTTCATTCTCGTTGAATGAATAAGACAGAAGTATTGGTATACTGATATTAGCGTTTAGTATGTTTCATGCATGTAAAATGGAGGGAGTCACACCACTGAATCAATGTAAGAATGGGTTAATGCCGCCACATCGGGCCACCACCACACCCCAATTCAAGTTCAACTTATTCATTAGCAAGGCAATGCTTGGCCATGAAGACCAAAACAAGGAACATTGCCGCCCCTAGTCAGAGCTTTATAATGGTAATAATTTCCCATCTCCCGGGAGAACCTCGGCCAGTTACCCCATGCAATCAGCCACCGGGGAGGATTAGGGTTGATTGGATCGGGGGGATTGCCCGATCAACCCCAGTCTCAACCCCGGATTTCATCTGCAGGACAAAATATGATTCCCACGCAGATTGCAGACAATCGAAAAGCACGATAATAGCATATACAATAGACAGTGAGTAAAATACGTGATATGTGAATGCTTCACTATAAATACATACCTGTTGTCGTAGTGATTGGCTGGAATGGCCGGGATATGCGAGCCGAAAATCGGCATTTTCAAGCGTTTGGTTAAACCTTTTCTCCGCAATTTGCGCCCTTCACACCTCGTGGCTTTGGGAATCCGGAATGGATGCTGCACCGCGCGGCGCAGATTCAGACTGGACCGATTCTGTCATGATCCTGATGGCTCGAGCCGAGCTGAGGACTACATAAATCCTACCATTTCCTTGATGAGAGCCGATCCCCTCGATCTAGAGTCACAGTTGGCAGTACATTTCCTGCCCCTTGATTTCAGGGTTTCCCACGGGTGTCGCCTACATTTTCAAGTTTTTTCTTTGAATACCGAGTACTTGATTATATACTAGACTAGTCTAGTAGACTTAAGATTCTCCCTAGTCTTCCAACTTCAACTTGGTGGTGACGGCTCAGTACTACTAGTACAATAGTAGTATTCTCTCACCATGACATCCAAAATGGACCACGATATACTAGAAAAGCCAAGCACAGATTTCATCGAAGACACTGATAATCAACAACTGGGCCACATCGCCAACCAAGAAGACCACGAGCTGAACAAATGGCAATCTCTCAAAAAATACCCCTGGACATTCGCTTGGTGCATTTACGCCGTATGGTGTGTTCTCCTAGTCAGTTTTGAGAACCAGGCTTCCGGAAATGTCACCGGCATTCCACAATTCCGCCAGGATTTCGGCCATTTTTACGAGGGGAGCTGGGTGCTCGATGCTAAATGGCAATCTGCGTTCAGCGGTGGTCCTGTAGCGTCGGCCGTTGTTGGAGCATTATGTTCCGGTCAGATAGCGGATACAATTGGGCGAAAACTTACTATTCTGATCGCTTTGTTGATTAGTGTTGCGGCTGTGACGTTGGAATTCCGGGCTACGACGAATGAAATGTTTTTTGGTGGGAAATTTTTGAATGGGTTTGCTGTTGGTGCTCTTGCTTCAGTACCGATTACTTATATTGGCGAGGTTAGCATCAGATTGAGATGCGAGGTGTTTTTTCTTCGTGATAGTATGTATCATTTGCTAATATCTTTTTTTAGATATCCCCTCTAGCCCTACGTGGTGTACTCACCTGCCTAACTGCCCTTGCCTACGTGATTGGACCACTGGTTGTAGCCCTAATCACCAACTGGACAGGAGTCTATACGAACCGCTGGGCCTACCGCGCCGTCTTCGTGGCACAATATGGGTACGCGGCTATTGCACTTGCCTTAGTTCCCTTCATGCCAGAGTCACCGTGGTGGCTCGTCTCGAAAGATCGAGACGAAAAGGCAAAGAAGTCTCTACACAGACTTGGCTATACAGCGGAGGAAAGCATGAAGAAGATCGCCATGGTAAAGAACACGCTGGAAGAAGTGCGACGTGAAACAGAAGGCGTCACGTACTTGGAATGTTTCCGTCGCTCGAATTTGCGCCGAACGATCGTCTCTATCATGCCGGTGTGTATCCAGGCGCTCTCGGGTGTGATTTTCACTGCCGGTTATTCTACGTATTACATGCAACTGGCCGGGTATGGTACGTCTATGAGCTTCAAGTTACAAATCGTTCAGCAAGTCTTGTCGCTTGTAGGCAATGTCATGTCTTACTTCGTGATTGACCGGGTTGGGCGTCGAAACGTGATGGTCTACGGTCTGGGGATCCTAACTGCTATCCTCATGGTAACAGGTGGTCTTGGAGTCGTTGGGTCACAGACAGCGAACCCCAATGCTGCAGGGGCCATCAAAGGGACTGTTGCGCTTATTCTAGTGTTTTGCTGGTGGTATAATCTGACCATTGGAGCGGCAGCATATACCATTCTTGCAGAGGTGTCTACATCTCGATTGCGTATCAAAACAATTGCCATTGGAATGGCAATGCAGAATGCGCTGTATACGATGTGGTCATTTGTCCTGCCGTATCTATTCAACCCAGATCAAGCCAATCTCGGTGCGAAGGTTTCTTTTGTTTTTGGAGGACTTTGTGTCATTTGTTTGGTTTATCTGTGGTTCTTCCAGCCTGAGACGACGAATCGTACTTATGGCGAGTTGGATGAGATGTTCATGAAGAAGGTTCCCGCGAGGAAATTCAAGGGATATCGCACAGATGCGGAGGCTGAGGGAGCTGCTGCAAAGGAAGATACTGGTGTTTTTGTTTAACTCTACGCTCGATAGCTCAAATTTGAAGTATCCTATAGGCCAGTCATCCATGTGTGATTCGTTCTGAGTATTCCGGATGAAGCTTGAATACGCATTTGTACGGCTTTTATAAGCTTGTACTGAAGGTGAGTCTGCCTTGGGATACGAGTAGTAATGGAGAAAAAATCTATTAGGGGCATCAATTCGTAGATATTCATTAGGTCTTGACTCTTAGGCCACCATCTGACTCGCAGCAAAGTCCTAGCCAGTGATTAGCAGAATATAGGTCTGTGGTGGGATGAAACATACGGGAAATTGATCGGTGATGCTAGTTGCCACGCGCTCTACATCCTCGGCAAGTTCTTGGACACCAAGGTCCCACTGGCGCAGACTGGAGTTCGTGGAACCCTTTGATCCACCGCCAGAATCAGTCTCGAAGGTAATGACCCCATCAATCTGGTCAATTTGACCACGCAGTCGACCCTGTTCCACCATACGAGCGGCATATGCCTCTGCCTTTTCACCGGCCGAGAAGTCGGTAGAATCCTTAAGACCGAGGATCGCCCCGAGCGCGTCGACATTGATATTTTCATATAGCTTGCTGGCAGCTACTAGATTATGTTCAATGACAGCCTTATCAAGAACGGTGGTCCCATCCGCAGTAACTGCAAGCTGATGAGGTGCAAGTTTCTTCGCAAACGCAGCAACTTCGTCCGCATTGAGTAATCTATCGAGGAACATCTTCTCCAGTATAGAAAACTCATCTACCGAAGGAGTCCGTTCGTCCTTATAAAGGCGGGAGAGCGAGCGTGAACGCTGAGGTCCAGCTGGGGCGAGAACGGCACAGCGAATAGCAGCCGACAGCGCTGTCAATCGATCGCCCTCATCCACACCAGGAGCCAGGCTCACATTAAAATATTCTTGCGCTGCATCCAAGAATCTTCTCCGTGCATCGAGGATACGTGCTTGCGAGAGTTGGAAGTACAGCTTGGCATCGTGGTCCTCGATCTTACTAGGCAAGTTCTTTATGCGGTTCAGGACAGCCTCGGCATTTGTGGTATCGTCATCCTCCAGGTAATACCGCACGATGCGAATCCACAGGCGGGCTTTGGCCGCATCGGAAACAAGTCGCTGTGAGCTATCGATGTTGATTCCTTGCAGCGCCCGGGCTGCCGCGGTGTATTCTTCCTCCGCTTCGTATGCTTCGGCTAGGATCTCGCGGATCTGTGAGTCCTGTTCCTCGACTGATGTGGCGCGCGATTGGAGAAGGGTGACGGCATGTTGACCGACTTTGATTGTAACTTCCGAATCGAATTTTCGTAGGACGGCGACAAAGGAGTCGAGTAGAGGGCGGGCGGCAACAATACTAACATCTTCGTTGAGAATCGAGTCCAGGTAGTAGACTATATCTTGGGCCAGCTCATCGCCTGTCGAGCCGGCAACGATGTCATTAAGGAGATCATTGTATTGTTGAAGTTTGGTGGGTTGATGAGAAGTTTGCTCAATGGTCGACAGAGCAGATGTGACTTTTTGTGAGGCCATGACGAGAGGTGAGAGTTGAAAAAGAAATAATGCGGGGAGAGGATGAAGGAGCTTCCCAGCGGCAGGTGACCAGCGGAGGCGGAGCTTCAGGTTGATAAGGCAAGCCTGGAGCTCGACTGTATAAACATGGAATGCGTAAGAATATGTATTTGTGATATGATTTCAGTTTCAGAACAAGAGCAATAAAAATCAATTATCACAATTCAGTCTAAGTTACGAGAATTGGGAAAGGGATAATGGAAAATATGGTAAAAAAAATGCCCCCACCCGGGATCGAACCGGGGCACTTCGCTAGCCAAGTTCATGATGATTCCTCTTTGGAGGAAAACAACATAAGAACGATGCCATACCACTAGGCCATAGGGGCAACCAGATTAGATAACTAAGCAGCTTTTCTTTGCTATAGTCTCACTCAGATTACTCTCCTTCTGGACCCCACTGAACATGCCCTGATTGAATGCGTATCCTCTGCAAGTCTATAGATCATGAAGTGAAAGACCTGATGATCGCATTCGTACATATATTCAAGATGCATGTAACATATGTCCTGCTAAATCAAAACCAATGCAGAATCTGAGCAATTCAAACTCGTAGTTTCAATAGTTGCATCGTTTTGTACGAAAAATCGAACTTTCCCAGCATGGTCACGTGTAATTTCCTTGCTCCCTTTACCGCCTTCCCTTTTCATAGTTACTTTTTGCCTGGTCGGGGAAGCTGCCCGCCGTGGCGCGCATCACGTCGACCTTCATTGTCAATCACTATCCACCACTTTTTACCGACTCAGAGATACCTCTACCATTCGATCGCAGTCGCATAGTATCAAGCATACTTATCCAACTCTCATATTCTCTTCATACCGCTCATCTGCCTCCCAATCCTTGACTCAAAAATGGCCCAGGTCAAGCAAGACCCGGATGCTATGTACATCAAATCAGACCCAGATAGCAAGGACGCCGTTCTCGCAGATCTGGATGATGAAGACCTCTATGAAGATGCCGGCGATTTAGATTTCTCCCAAGCTGGCCAAAGTGTATGGCTCTCACGTCTGCCGCGGCAGTTATGGGAGAACTGGGCAAGCCTCGATGACGACGAAGAAATTGAGGTTGGAACAATGAGGATAGAACAAAACCCCACAGATCCTAACGATATCAAGCGAGTGAGAATTATCCAGCTTTGTGGTCTAACTGTGTATATGCTAAACTCTACCTTCAGGTGAGCTTACGACTGCATGATCGACCCGACAACCGCGAGATCCCAAAAGATTACACCTTACAACAACAGACCGTGACTTCAACAAATGCCTCGCACATGACACAAAATACCTATGTTTTCACAGAAAAGGATATCCCGGGAGCCGAAAATCGCATGGCCACTTTTGGAGAGACACGTTCCGCCCTATATGAAGCCATGAAGCGTGACGCACGGAGGAGAGAGCAAGGCAAGCGATGGGAGCCTTACGTGCGCAAGACAGTTCCCAGTATGTTACGACCGCAGCTCATCCGAGTTCTTTTGGGACTCATACTTACAGCTCGCAGAACACACTGCCCTTGTCGGACAGGCCAGCCAGGAATTCAATTGTCTTCCTGTAGAAAACGAAGAGTTCCGAATGATCTCAGAAAAGCGAGCCCTAGAGGCCCTCAAACCGAAAAAAGAAACGATGTTCATCAAACAGCTTCCTGGCAAGATCTTGCAAGAGCGTCATGCCCTTCCCACGGACAAAGGCACCTTCGTTGTATGTGCTAACCATAATTTACCCACTCCCCCATATTACGGTGTGTTGGCTGACTTTAATACTAGCAAGCGACAAAACCTCTCAAATCCAAACCCCAGGAGAACAAGTATACGCGTATGCCACAAAACGAGCTTTTGGACAGAATCTTTGCCTGCTTCCGCGAGTACCAATACTGGCCCTTTAAAGCCCTCAAGGCTAGACTCATGCAGCCTGAGGCTTATCTCAAGCAGACATTGGAAATGGTTGCGCATTTGGTTAAGTCTGGTGATTTTGCAATGACTTGGGAACTGAAGCCAGAAGCACAGCAGACCAACTATGCCCAGATGCCTCACGCAGTCAAAGCTGAAATGGCCCCTGGAGATAACATTGACTCGGACGATGATCCCGCATCCGGTATGGCGACTGATCATGACGACGTGAAGTTCGAAGATGTCCCTTGAAGCTATTATCATCCATCACATTAGAAAAGCTTGGAGGGTTTAATACATATACAAAATGCCATCAACCATGTTATCTGAACAAAAGTTTGAATTCTTCATAGAACTATCTGTACAGTCAACAATCTACACTTGAAAATTAATCAGTCATTTATGACATATTCGTATCTTTCAATCACTAGATCCAATGATACTTGAGCCTCGCTCACGTAATCGGGTTCTCAGGGGCCAAAATTCGCTGGACAAGTGATGTGCTGTTTATAAACAACAGGTAGAGAGCTATAGATTCCGAGGCATTATCAGAGGAGATTCAAGCTCGACATAACAGTTCTATCTAACAATCGTTGTAAAGAGGTTTTCTTCAAACTTTCTCCAGATCAGCATGAGACACAAAAAAGACTAGCAGTGATGGCCCTGGGATACTCGTACCTAAGCCGCCGGCAGTACGATCTTGAAACTCAAAACGCTCACGGTGTACAACGCAAGTTTAGATGCCCATGAGAGTTTGAAGGACATTTTTATACTACTACAGAAACGCGTTAAGGGCCAAATTTTAGTCATTCTTCTTGATATACTTCATTCGTGCTGCCAGATAATTGCATATCCTTGTGTATGTCAGTATATGAGTGAAAGAAAGATTGGAAGGTTCCAATCTTATATAAAATATCTTGGGGAACTTACAAAATAATGTGATAGATATTATTTCAATATTATACATCAAAATTCCGGCAACCCAAGCTTAGCATACTGATCCACAAATTCAACAAACAGCTTATTGAGTCCCAAGAGATTCAAAGGATCCTTGTCGTCTTGCGCTGCCATAAAGCAAAGCATATTATGGATGTCAAATGTGAGAGCCAACAAATAACCATATTCTGACTCCTGAAACACCTGTTCACCAGTATCAGAATCACCAGTTAACCTATTCCATTCTTCAGCATAAACCTTGCAGAAATGCCGCTTCTCATCCTCCGTGTATTTCCTGCAATTCGCTATCTTGCTCTGTTCATCAAACCATTTGAACATTTTTTGCATGAAATGTCCACCGATATCAAAAGCCCTGAAATTGCGCATCACGAATTCAAAGTCAATCAGAATTACACGACTTTCACCTTCTTTCGGGTCATTTTGTACCATAACATTCATAAACTGAACATCATGGATGCACCAGCCTGGCTTCGCATTGATGGATTGCAACCCATCTACTATAACCTTTAGCCTTCTTTCGAAGTCATAGTCGATCAATATATCAATAGGTACACCTGATTCCCTCGCAAGGACTTTCAACTTGTCCATCTTATAGTAGGTCGCCAATCCACGGCCGACAACCTCATAATAAGTATCCACCAAATTCCCATCCATCGGTGCCTTCAAAAGATGAAAAGCTGCCAGTCCTTTGGCAACATCTGCCCGAATATCCGGATTCTCAACATCTTCCGGTTCCATATTCCGCGCTTCGAGAAACTCATCAATTCTCCCCAGTGTGCCATCTCGTGTTTTGAAAAACCCATACACTTTCGCTCCCAGTCCAGTTTGCCCGTACTCGTAGCTGATACGTGCTTCCTCCTGTTTTGTCGGAGCCAGGGAATCAAAAATTTCCAAGTCGCCTTGCCCTTCGCGATGGAATTTTATAAAGACTTTCAAAGGCTCATTGGTGGTACCGGACGCAGGTCTAGGTCGTTCCACCCGACAGTGAGCGTTGCAAAATGATGCATTATATGACATGGTGAGAAGATCTGGATCAATGTATGGCCATTCATCTGTCATGAATGTACCGATGATATCCCTGACATCTTTCTTCGTCGGTATCTGGGTACTTGGAAGAGTCACATCAACGGAGGTTAATGAAGCCATTCTAGTCCGAAAGAAAGGGTTTCAGGTGCTGCGAAGAGAATAAATCCGTGAATCTAAAAGAATATTTTTTAATTCTGGAAGGGCCTTTTTCAATGGGAAATAAGGCATGAGCTCTGTCGAAAGCATTTTTTAAACAAGTCAATTGTTAGCTAATAGTAGCCCTGAGGTGGAGCTCAAGCTCCAAGTCCAATCCCGATTCATGGCTCGGCCTTCTCTAATTGGCCAAGTAGACAATGTATTGAAAGTGACAAGAGATGACTCACTTAGATCTATTCAGTTGACAAACTTGACAACGACTGGGACTGGATGAATAAGAATGAAATTCACGTACCATGCTTAAATATTCTCATCTTCCATTGAAACTATGCCGGCATTGGCTGAAATGCTGCACAATATTTGACATGGCCCTCTATGACCAAAAAACTTGGAATTCAACCACAGCCCATGAGAACTCCTGATATCTGCAGTCTTTTGATTGCCAGTAGGCTTTGGAATAACCGCGGTTGAGCCTCGGTAAGCCTCAGGCTTCTATGCTCATACTCTATATTCGTCTTATATCAGGGTTTATTATTATAGATCCCACAGCCGCACATCTCCGTCTGGTAAGATGATCTACGGCAGATGTAGTGGGTAGGACACTCTACATTCGTGCTTTTCATATTGAAATGTGATGTATGCTGGATTATCCTGCTCCAAATATTCAATATGTAGAGTTACTAGAATGCTGTTTCTGCCCACATGACCAACGCCAATTTTCGCCTCTAATCTTACCACCACGGGACTTTGAGGGAGTAGTGTCTCAAATTTAACTGGTATTACCTAGGCAGTAATATCCCTGGTATGGAATTTTATGAATGAATGTCTCACTCGGCGTTACTTCGATGCCTTTTAAAATTAGCAGAACGAGTTCCAAAGCTCTCTTTTAATTTTCTACGCTGCTAGCATAATTTCTGGGCTAGGACGGACCAGCAGTATGCACTAGCTACATCATTTACTTCCTGAAAATAGGACTCTGCAACTTTGTGGATCTCTTTCCAAGCTGCAGGAATCTTGAGTCAATTACGGACACGAGCTCGTCAATGCGGGCTTTATACGAAGCTGAATCGGACAGGATGACCGCACGATCGGTTTAGTACTCTTGGCATTAATCAGTCGCCTATAAGAATGTTGACTTGAAGAAACGTATCTAATCTGCATTTGGGTTCTACTTCTTATCCAAATTTTTGCAAAATCGCATACGGGAGGAGATTTAGACAGATGGAGTGAGCCTTGGGATTGTCGAGGCTTTCCCTCTAAATTGAAACGGAGACACTAACTATTCCGATCCGAGTCGATGGCGGAGAAACCGGAAGAGTATTATGTCTCCATGCAATAATTTCGCTGATTCAAGCAGGTTTTCACACCGCTGAAAAAGCACACTACTCCACATGGTTTATACACGTGCACAATAGTCAATAAAATGCCCGGTCAATGTAAAACATTGAGAGTAATCGCGGGGTGAGTGTAACGCTACTCGGTACGAGCTCTTTGATGCGGAGACCCTGCATTGGCGATGATGCGCATGTCTCACCTCTACCTCAAGTTGATTGGCCGAAGGAAGCAACCCCGGAGGGGGTTGCCTGACAATCCAAGACATGAAATCACTCGAAGCCTTCGCGGTATACTTCAGCTATTGCTTGGAGCCCCCAAAACAGACCTATATGAAGCCCGTCGATTCCGCTTATTGTCGAGAGGGAAAAAGATAAATAAAGTTTCAATTTCGAACTAAATCACAATATTCCCATCATGAAGGTCTCTCTAGTCGCTATTAGTGCGTTCCTCGGTCTCGTCTCGGCCCAGAATGCCGTCGTACACAACCACTGTGCTACCTCTGTGTATGTGCAGTCGTTCCCTTACGATGGCAGCGCTCCCGGCCCTCTCACAACCGTCCCCAAGGGAGGTACTTTCTCCGAGAAATTTAGAAAATCTGGCTCGGTAAGTGACTCTTTCTATGTTACCACTACTTCGCATAAACGACTTTGATATCAAGAAAGCTAACTCAATATAAAATACAGACCGTCAAGATCGCCAAGACAAAGACTCTAAGCAATCCTCTCTTCTTCGGCTATTCGTTCTCTTCTAAGCCAGACTACGCATACTGTAAGTATATCAACGGAGACTGTCAAGAAAAAGCAATTTGCTGACCTGTCTTCAAGACGAACTGAGCACAGAATGGGGCAACCCCTTCGCGGCGAACCCCAACTCCCTTAGCCCCGGAGAAGGCTGTGAGGCATTTGACTGTGCTGCCAATGATGCCTCTTGCTACAGTACCCCGGCACACAAGAAGGTTTTTGGATGCCCTCAGCCAGTTACTCTGACTGCCGACCTATGCCAGTAAATGCGTCGAGGATGATTTACAAAAGAGTTGAGACATCTCGCTATTTTCAGCTCATTCCGGTGCTGGAAATGAACGTCCCGACAGTCAAGCATTGAAGAGCATTTGTCGCCATATCCGTGTTACTTATGTGCAAACCATGAATAATTATAACTAATGAATGCGAATATAACGTCGTTGCCAAACACCAAATAGTATGATCTGGGAATTTAACATACTAGATCAAATTCCCAGAAGGACCCATCATTCAGTAGAAATTGTTTTCAGAAGAGCCTGCCGTCCAGAATCATGCTGCACGGCCGGCTTTCGCTGATCCAACAGTCTCTAACGGAGTAAGGAATATCGTAAGATTCAATACTCAAACAGTCACTAAATGAGGTATAAATAGAAAACATCGCGCAAACGCTACTACTTTGAGTGGGAAACCTGGATGCCGTGGGGATTATCACTGTAGTGAACATCTCGACAATCGATACCGTTATTTGCAACCACTTCAGATAAGTACCTTCATCTTCGTCCAACTAGGATATATGAGCAGTTTGCTTACGATCTCATCAAGTCGCTGAACAAGGTTCAAGATCAGCAATTTGTTGATCATCTAGGACTTAGGCCTTCGTCTTTTGGACATGCATAAATTTGATCTGTGCGTTATGTAAAAAAGCTGTTTGATGTCTCTTATCAAGATTTCTGGGAAAATAAAGTACAAAAGATTCAACGCTATGACTCGCGCGAAGACGACAAAGCGTCTTACTCTTCAGACGAGAGCTCCTCTTCCTCTTCCGACCCCTCTCATGATTCCGGTGGTCCTGTAAGTCTCATTCGCATCGGCGTGGATTCGGCTACCTCTCGTGTCATTTCATATGGCTCTATTTAGTCAGATAGATTATCCATCTCACGCATACTTTCTTCCATTAATCTATCTCCATAGCTAGCAAGTTTCGATATGAAGATGATGAACTATATTTGAACCCCGTCAGCTTTTCATGTATAAAGTCACTGCCGACTCACACGCGAAGGCAACGTAACCGCAATTTGCATGAATGTTTTCTTGATACTCCCTCTTGATCCTGTTCAATTGTTGAATAAATTTCGAATTCCGGAGAAAAGCTGTAGTTGTTGTTGAGATACTAATTACAATGCCATACTATGGCATTGTAATTTTTTCACATTTATGGTGTTTTGAAATGGCCCACTCGCCGGTTCGGCCCATTCGGGAGTAGACTTCGTCGAAAACAATAGTTTCTGTGAATACATACTGTATTAGTGCTCCGAATTCTGAGGAATCCGTTAAAATATCTCAGTTCAAACAGATACCAACACTTTTTAATAAATTCAACTTTAACTTGCAGTTCCACACTCGGTACTGGTCATTCCTCGAAATATCCGAGATCTACATCATGCCCGACCCGGTTTTCCATTTCGGTCATCGATATACCGAACTGCCGAGTTCTTTGGAGGATAAGCATTGGGGCTTTCCTTTTGTGAAAGACTTTATAGGGGTCTTCCCACAGGCTGTTTCCTGAACCAATAAAGCTCTGACTTGACTTTCTACGCGGCAAATGAGAATTGAGTATGTATGGACATTCTACATGCCTACACATACATAAGTAAGGCGCGATACAATGATGAGTGGGCTAGTAGAAAGAGTCGGTTGTGGACCCGGCAAGTTCAAATTCCTTGTCGTGAATGACGAAAGATCCCAGTTTCTCTACTGCCTTCTGAATATTTGAACTCTTGAAATTCCAGGTTCGGGTATTCTGCGCAGTGAATTTGCCATTTTCTTGTTCAGGGAGAGATCTTGTCAACAAGCCTAGGTTACCACCTGGGCGATCATTCCATATGAAGCTCCTATCACCTCTTCCATTTGCCGCAGTCTGCGTGGCGGTGCCGTACGCAGAGTACATCTACGCACCACCAGAAAGAACATTGATTCCAGAAAGAATCTACTCTGTCAATGGAACAGTTCGCAATCCTGATACTCTTGTCGGAGCTAGCAAAGAACCAGCAGTATTCCACGGACGATCTTCAGTGACACTGGACTTTGAAAAGAATGTCGCAGGACTTGTCACTATCGATCTCAATTCAACTTCATCTGAGCTCGCTCATATTGGAATCACTTTCTCCGAGTCCAGTCTTTATATCAGTCATGAAGCATGCGATGCAACTGCAGATGCTGGTCTTGATAGTCCTCTCTGGTTCTCCTTTACACGTGGACCAGGAAACTATACAGCAGAGCTAAAACATAACCGTGGTGGTTTCCGATATATGACTGTCGTCAGTAACACGACTGGAACCGTTAGCTTGAACCGGGTGCTCTTAAACTTCACCGCGGCACCAACTCAGAAACTCGGCGAGTATACTGGCTATTTTCATTCAAATGATGAGCTCCTGAATCGTATCTGGTATGCTGGCGCATATACAAACCAATTGAGCACAATTGATCCTAGCACGGGAAATGCGCTACCATGGTATCAAATCATCAACAGCACCGACAACATTTCACTACCTGAGACCGTTCCCTGGTGGAGTAACTACACCATCTCGAACGGGACCAGCGTTCTCACCGATGGGGCCAAGCGAGATCGCCTCTTATGGCCTGGAGATATGTCGGTTTCACTGGAGTCTATCGGAGTCAGCACCTACGACCTTTACAGTGTTCGTGTTGCACTAGAAAGACTACTGAGTTTGCAGAAACATGATGGAAGACTTCCATATGCTAGCCCTCCTTATGCAGACACTGTCAGTTTCACATACCATTGTCATGCTCTGAATGGGATCTCTCTTTACTTCACCTACAGTGGTGATAAGGATTGGTTATTGGGTTATTGGAAACAGTATAAGGCGGGGATCAATTATGCACTGCTCAGTGTTGATTCCACTGGCTTGGCTAATATCACAGCTAGTGCAGACTGGCTGCGCTTTGGGATGGGAGGTCATGTAAATTTTACAGTTTCTTTTCTTTCATTCGGCTCGCTTTTTCCATCTCCCTTCTCTATATCCTGCTTCATTCATTTCTTTTTGAGAGCACTCCTTTGTCTTTCAATTCTAGATTTGCTCCTCTAACTATACTACAGAATATTGAAGCAAACGCACTCCTATACCATATCCTTATGCAAGGTTTGAAGCTTTCGCAGGCTGTCAATGATCTATCCATAACAAGGAATTGGTCTAGCACGGCAATGAAAATAAAGTCAGCAAGCAACGAAAAATTATGGGATCATAACGCTGGCTTGTACCGGGACAATGAAACCACAAGTCTACATCCCCAGGACGGCAATGTCTGGGCCGTCAAGTCCAACCTCACACAATCAAATTCTCAAATCGATAGAATCTCTCGGTCCTTACGATCACGCTGGGGTAAATACGGTGCCCCTGCACCCGAAGCCGGATCTACTATTTCACCCTTCATAAGTGGAATTGAGCTACAATCTCATTATATTGCCGGAGATGCCAATGCAGCTTTGGATTTACTTCACCTAGAATGGGGCTTTATGATGGATGATCCACAGATGACAAACTCGACATTTATCGAAGGTTATTCAACTGATGGATCGCTTGTTTATGCACCTTATACCAATAGTCCACGTATTTCTCACGCGCATGGCTGGTCAACGGCGCCTACCTCTGTCCTGATGAACTATGCTGCGGGGCTACAGATCATCGATGGTGCAGGTGCAATTTGGCGGTTTGCACCGCAGCCTGGAGATTTGAGGTTTATCGATGCGGGATTCACGACCGCTCGCGGCTCGTTTGCTGTCATGTTTGAAGCTATGAATGGGACATATAATGCGCTATCTTTTGAGGTTCCTGAAGGAACCAAGGGAGATGTCATTCTACCGGGTGTGAGAGGCACTTTGGTCAATCAAAATGGACTTCAAGTCGGTTTCAATAATCATACGTCTCGGCAATTGGGGGGAGGAAATTGGACACTTGTGCCGTTCAAGAACTGAGCTCTGCGTCAAGAGTCAAGAGAATTGCACCGGCAAATATTTAGATAAGCTAGTATTATAGCTTTGAAATCTCAAGATTCATCGATGTTATTCAAGTTAATATTTCAGCGTTTCGCTTGGGATGGTTAAAGTTTGAAATAGTGACCATCAAGTGTCATATATCCCAGACGACTCGTCTGGGACATATAACATTGGAGTTGTCGAGGTCCAGCAAAGGCTTTTTGAAGCCCAGAGAAACGCAAAGTATGCCAATTCTGGTATATTATTATTAGTGCCAGATACAAGTACTTTATTAAGATAAGACCTTGAGCTTACTGGTATTATAAACTAGTTTACTTGAATATTTCGTCTCAACCGAGTATATCAAAAAGATCACGTGATATTACCAGTACAAATGCTCATGGTAAAAACAGCCTCAGGATCATTCCGTTTACGATAAGAAGTGTCAGATAAACGATGATCTTCCAACTAGCATCTGATGTAGCTACTCTGATTTCATTTGTTGTCTGATCTTCTTGTTGCATCTCTTTCCATCCCAGTCTACTGTACGCGCAGAGTCACGTGATATCAACGCCACCAGCAAGTGCGAATTAGTCCTCGACAAGACAACTTCAATTCCCACTTGGCCTTTTTTCACTGTTCGCCTGGGAACTGACAAATTTCAGCTACTCTCCCTTCCCCGATTCCATTTCGACTAATCACCCCTTAACTAGTGCACAGCATGACAGAAAACGAGGATTTGTTGGCTCGAATTGGTCAGCTCGCAGGTTAGTGCGCCCTTCAAGATCACCTTGATAATCAAGATACTCACCCTAGATTCAGGTCGTATCAATCAGCATAAGAATCAGTCCTCTCAATCACATCCTACCTCCTATCAGTCCCATCATGTCTCGCGCCATGCCCCTACGCACTCAGGATGGTCTCCATACTCTCGAGGTAGAGGCCGGCGTCCTGTAGCTCCGCACCGGCACCGAACACTTGTTTTGAACAATGGATCTGCCTCTACAGCAAGCACAGGGTCTTCTCCTGGCCCCGGAAGTGACAATGACGGCGAGCCGCGTCCTTCGACTACATCGAATGGTTGGGTTGCTAAGCGCGATCGCCACATGCAACTGATCAACTCCGCGGTTTACGACAAAGAAACCCAAGCTAGAGCTAAAGCTATGGAAGAGACTAGGAAGGCTAAAGTTTTGAGGAGAGCAGAGCGCGAGCAGACCAAGGTTCTTCGATACGCCCAAGGCACTGCAGCCGTTGGCCCAACGCCCGCGACCGCGCAGTCTGCCGCACACCAGATTCTCGTGAACGACGTTCCGTTTAAGATTGCACGCGGGGGTAGCAAGCTGATCAGGGTATCAAGTATGGGAAACATCCACTCTCATGATCTAGTTAGAACTGGCTTACCTGTCATAGATGACCCAAACACCGCAAATACCACTCCGAAGCGAGTCACTGTCGCGGGTGTGGCTTTTGTCCGGAGCAAGAACGGCAACCTTCACCGTCTTGGTGCAGTGACTTCTAAAAGGTGCGCCAAAAAAACATAGCATATTCCCCTGCCATTCCACTGACACGCGGCTTATTAGAGCCCCAAACCCCGCCAAAAAGCGCGACGACCTCTGCAAGAGATTTACAACGACCGGTATCTTATATTCCGACGGACCGCTTACTCCGCCACAGCCTCTCTCCCTGAAAAACATTTGGATACTGACCGACTTTTCTTTCTACAACATAGGCACCTGCTACAAAGGCCCATCATGCCTCTACGTCCACGACCCTAGCAAAGTGGCCATCTGCAAGGATTTTCTTCAGACAGGCCAATGTCCTGCAGGTAATAGCTGTGATCTCTCTCATGAGCCCTCACCCCATCGCTCCCCCTTCTGTATGCATTTCCTTCGGGGACGTTGCTCCAACCCCGAATGCCGCTACGCGCATATCCGGGTAACCCCCGGAGCTCCAGTCTGCCGCGCTTTTGCGACTCTAGGATACTGCGATAAAGGCGCCGAATGTACGGAACGCCACGTCCACGAGTGTCCAGACTATGCCAATAACGGTGTCTGCCACAAGAAACGCTGCAAGCTGCCCCATGTCGACCGCGCCGGACAAATCCGCAAGGCAGCGGCGGCAGCGGCGAGCAAGGCTGAGGCAGTGGATAGAATGGATGAATCCGACCCTTCTAGTGAGGAGGAGGATTACGATGCAATCGACTCGGACGATGTTGATTCGGACTCGGACGATGATGAGACTGAATTCATCACTGGAGGTGTGGATAGTGGCGAGACCTCGGCTCAGCAGGACTTCATCCACATTTAGTTTTGGTAAACCTTGCCAGAATTTGTAGTTGGCGGATATAGCATCCTTTTTCATTGTTTGTGCTTTGTTTTAGAGCACTTTTTTTTTCATTCATTCTTCCCCTTCCCCATGGCCTTTGGACTGATAATACCCCTGTCCCTGAACATGTTGCATCGATCAGCAAAAAAATCAATAAAAATCTCGAATATAATATTATAATTCCGACCTAGGATATCCATGTAATCATAGCCTCAGTATTTGTAGACGAATGATACTTCTCCCCGACTCATACTAGGTAGTACACATACACCACAGGTAATAACTACCATCTCCCCAGTAACTACTCACTAACTCATAGCACACAACAATGACTAAAACCATAGTCTACCCCATGATACCTCCATAGTTAGGGCATGACAGTCTTGAATAAGTAATTTCAAGCCTAGACCCAGATGTGATAGTGATATCGACTGCATCTGTCCGCTGACATACCCACAGTGCCGCATCCGCCCATCACATCCAAGGTAATTTCCACCGCGAAACGCGCGTGACTGTCGTCGATCATGTTCGTTATTATTGAGTTGGTTGGCTGTGAGGATCGTAGCGAACTATTAGTGTGATACAGTTTTTATTGCTACCTCTTACGTAGTACACATGTACTCGTATGGCCATATGGTAGATAATGACCATGGCCTACGGGTTTCTACCAGTAGAGTGTTCGAACAGTATGTGTACCCAAATTGAGGCGGTTGAACTTGAGATGTCTTGTGAGAGGATGAGTGATGGGTTATTTTAGGATTAATGGGATGTTGTGTTTTGGTGGTATAGTTTCGATTGGATGAGTAGTTCAAGCCTTGGAGTTGGATAGGGATTTACTTCATTCATGGAAAGCTCTTTGCAAAGGCTCAGGTGGGATATACTTAAGAGATTCGATAACAACATCTATACGATTAATGAAATGGACAAATTATCAGAATCGCAAAATCGTAGTGTTCGTATATTGCTTAGATGGTATTTGCATATTACAGTGGGTTAGACTCATACTACTACATAGTGCAAGTAACCAAGAAGCGATCATAAGGCATAGAACCTACTGAAACTACTCAGGATAATCAAAAGACCCCGAAACACCAGATCAAAGAACATCCAAGTTGACTCATCGTCAAAGAACCACCCAGTACCTTTAGCTTAGCAATACTACCAGCGGTCAAAGAATCAGAAATTACCAGGACCACCGCCCCATCGCAGAAAAAGAGACCAACCGCTCACCAAGTGGAGAGCAACAATTAAATGATGTACACTCGAACCTATAGGAAGTGTCCCTGAAATCCAGTTAGACTCCTCCTGCTTTGGATACTGGGACTATCCCATGGGATGGACTCAGGATAGGCTTCGAGGGAACTTCTATCTTCCACGGCACGGGTCCAGCATGTGCCCAATGCACGATGGAGTACATTGTACTGTATGTACGAAGTATGTACATAGTATGTAGATCAGGCAGGGAACCCCCAGTAGCGGGCCAAAGTGAGGCTACAGGCTGGCGGCAACGGTTCAGGGTTCGTTGGGCAGGATTAACGCCGTGGGGCAGGTGGAACTGCCAGAACGTGGAGTGCGTAGACAGTGAGTCATGGAGATGCAGTTGGCTGTGAGTAGGACTATAATGTAGCAGAAGCAATGTTTTGCTGCTTCTTTACCAGGTTATTATTGATGAATCTGTAGATCTATGCAGTATGCAGATATCAATATTGATATACAAGTATGATCTGAATTCAACAACTCTCAGCTCCAGTACGATAACACGATATAGCTCAAGACTACATACATGAATCTCAATACAAGAAGCATATACTCTAGGGGAAAATGAAGGCTGAGACTACTGAATCCAGGCCGATGCCGGCTGGATCTCAATTGGACGCTCAACGGCTTTTCACCGCCAGATCGCACGAGATTTCGTGGAAACGCCGAGTTACTCGGAACCTATCATCGTTGCCTATTCAGCCTAAGTATAGACAAGTCGATCGGAGAAGGTCAAAGCAGAGTCCAGGCACGCTGACCCAGCGGGAACGTGCTCGTCATGTTAGAAGATAACATAGCCGATATGGTATGGGCGTGGGCGTGGGCGTGGGTATAGCGGGACGAAGCGGTGATGTGGGCTGTTTGGATCGACGGAGACGAAACAAACGAGGACTACAGTATTTACCTAGTACAATTAGGACCGACAACAATAAGTAGGGGCTTAGTGCTAAGATAATCATAGTCATTACTACAGTATACAATAGTGGTATATAGTAACCCAGAAGATGATGGCATCATGATCATACCCCCGCACTCGCACACCCGCACGTACATACATTGTAGTACATCCTCCTACACACAGAATCTTCCACGGAGAGCAGGGGTCGAGCTGAGCGTCACCCGAGAAGGACGAGTGATCATTGCAGGATCCGTGCATCTGCATCCGCGCCGTGCTTCTTCTCTGCTTCTGATTCTCCGGAGAAGGGTGGGACCGCAGATGGAAGTGGATCGCGGGCCGGACCCGTTCGAGTACCGTGGTTGTACTTGTGTACTGTACATCTATCCATCAGGTATCGGATAGTAGTGTAGCATAGCACATGGAGTGGATAAGCATGACACAGCTGAAAGAGATCAACAATTTTTGGGTAGACAGTAGGACAGAGTATAAGCCATCATCATTCTAGGGACGAGATGGTCACCAAGAGAGGAGGAGGGGGGAAAGTGGGATGGCAGCACAGACCAGGAGGTGTCTCGGCGGGACCGGGCAGACAGAGATCGATAGGCTATCGAGATCCAAAAAAGATGGAAGAGGGTCAGCATCGACTCCCAAAAAGAAAAAGGGAAAAAAAACATTTAGGGGAATTTGGGGGATTGGGAGATTTCCAGGAAGAAAGGTGCTGCAGGTCTGCCCAAAGAAGAGCGGCCAATCAGGGAGGATACACTATAATACACAATATTACATTACTACCCACTTTAAGAAGAGTAATATAGGTAATATCAATACTATGTACACAGATGTACAGTCCATACAAGAAAGACACTCGCAGACTTCCTCGCCTCAACTTCCATCTTCAACTTTCACTCCCCCAAGTCCATTATACTTCTTCTTCTTTTGTTCATATCTTCTTCTTTTATTCACATCTCCTTCTTTGACTTCCTCTTTCTTGTATCTATATCTTCTTCTTCTTCTTCTTCTTCCTCTGATCTGCCCCACCTCCCCTCTTCTTCCTCTACACACCGCCTCTTCGACATGGCTCGATATTCTCATTTTGATTATTATCAACAACCTTCTTCATTAGACGTGGCCCCTGAGGAGGACGATATGAGTGTGTTAGACGACAAGATTTTGGATTCAACCTCACCTGGGCTATCCGACCCTCGTCGTGCCTCATACGATGCGCAAGATGCCTTCTCACATCGCAACTCGGTCTGGTCCAACTACTCCAATACTAGCTCCGAGTCAAGACCAGCTTCAAATCTTGCCCAGTCCGTCATAAACTCAACAGGTGCTTTTTCAATCCCTATCGATGGCCCTCAACCCTATGTACAGCCCGCTACCGGTTGGGCCTTGTCTCGCACGGCTTCCGGTTCATGTACTCCTACCGCTTATGATCAATATGCATCTGAAGAGAGCAATACGACCGGTGCTCCTTTCTCAGGAGGTGCAGTTGGTCCGGTCAACTCGATGCCGATGGGTGCAGTCTCGTATCGCAGTGGGATGGGCTTTACGCCCTCAGGTGGGGTCGCCATGTCACCGCAGTCGAGTCAGGGTTGGATGCCGGCACCTATGGATCTAGCAGATGCAAATGCGCAGGCAAAGAGTGCTGCGTATCGGAATGGGTCTCCGTTAACGATGCGACGAGATGGGATTCGCAAGAAGAACGCTCGCTTTGAGATTCCCGCCGAGCGTACCCTCAGCAACATCGACCAACTGATCAGTCAGTCTAATAACGATGAAGAGGTCAAGGAGCTTAAGCAGCAGAAGCGACTGCTTCGGAATCGTCAGGCCGCGTAAGTTCAAAATTTTTGAATTCAAACCCAATTCTTTCAAAGTTGATACTTGATACCCGTCCATGTTCATTCTTTGGTACTAACCCCCACTTCGCATAGTTTGGATTCCCGTCAGCGGAAGAAGCTCCACACTGAAAAGTTGGAAGAAGAGAAGAAGCATTTTACCAACGCGATCGGACAACTCGAGGATATGGTGACGAAATTGCAGAACCGTGAGGCGGACTTGATGCGCGAGAAGTCGGAATGGATCAACCAGCAGCAGCACATGACTCATTACCTCGAGAACCTGCATATGGAAAAGAATGAGATGATCCGCGTGCATACCCTCGAGACTGCCGAGTTGCGAAAGAAGAACAATATTCTCATGGAAACGGTTGAGAAATTGGAGCGAGGTATTAAGCCAGTCGATACTCATCCGGAATTCGGTGGCTTTGAAAATCTTTCTATGGAGAATCATCCTTGGGAAGACTTCAATATGGCGAATAGTATGCAAATGCATGAATCAGCCCCAGCCCAGCCCCAACAAAGTCTTCAGGTTGCCGAGCGAAATGAGAAATCCTCTGCTCCGTTCAGCTGGAATGCATTTTACATGTGTCTTCTCTTCGGCGCATTCATCGCTTCGAATAGCTCTTCGCTTCCGGGACAATCTATCCCCAAACTCTCCGAAGAGTATCGCGCCGAGTCAGCCAACGTCCTTAAAGCTGTTCTCGCTTCCTCGCCAAATGAGTTCGGCCCCGTGCAAGCCCAGCCTCAAGTCGCCCCCACGACCGTGCCAACTGCCGGGTCTTCGTCCATCCCAACCTTGGAAATGACATCTATGGGACAACCGACTAGTTCATCGGCTCTGGACGACCTGCACGATACCCTTGTCATGCCAACGGAAGACCAACAGCGCGCGCAGGTCTTTGCCCTGAATCCGGACCAGTATAATTCGCTGACCACATTCGATGGCGAGGCGTTTAAACCTCAGCAGCCGTCCACTTTGCAGCAGGCCCTTGCCGCAATGAGGAGTAGTGCCGCTCAGCATCGTATGGGTGCGTCGTCGGATGTTTATTCGCGATCGTTGATGTGGGATCGAGTTCCGGAGAAGGTGATTCGGGATTTCCGTCGCATGGTGCATGAATATGGAGCGCCGGTGAAAGAGGAGATGGTGGGCTTTGCGTCTGCTTGATTATATTGTTCATCTGATTTGATCTCACCTTTCGTCAGACCTATCTCAATTATTACAGAAAGCAAATAGGTCTGGAAAAGGTCGTGGTCGGATTCAGTGAACTGCAAAATGAAAACGACAGGAACCAGCAATGGTTCTCGCGATGCGTGATAGACCACGCGGTGTTTCTTCTGTTTCTGTATTCCTTTGTCATCATTTTTATTATTTTTGAAGGGTTCTGAGTTAGCGGTTGTCTTTGTTAGCGAGTTTGATTTGATGCATGTTCTGGTCTTTTAGCGATAGCGTGGCAGGGGTCATTGTGGGTTACGCCTGTCTTGTGATTTTTTCTTGGTTCTATTTTGTTCATTTCATGATGTGAAGTGAGATGATGTCCTGTCCAAACTTTGAATGGGCTGATCTGTTTTGTACAGTGGTGGTTTTTGTTATGTACAAACGTGAACATGGAGAATGCCCATGTCCATCCATCCCTTGCTCGAGGCTACCCCTGGGGTTTTGTTCTTCCACGGCGAAGGGGATGGGATGCTATATTTATGGGCCATACGATAACGATATTACGAAGTCTGATTCTGGATTCTGGCATTTCGTTTGTTCTTCTTGATTGTGTTTTCGCCATTTTAGCGTTTGAGATGGCTTGGTCTGGTTGGGATGGACTTGGCTTTTTCTGTTCTTCTCACGCTGTCTATTTCTACCCAGCCATGGATCTGAACTTGGCTTTTTTCTTGGCCCAGCTTGGCTTCACTTGGCTCAAGGTTGATTGATATTGAACCTTTTGGTCAACTCTGTTTCACGCGTTACGTATTTTACTAAACACATGTGGAGGCGGCGACGCCCTAAACGAATATTATGAACTCACGACCATGCAATGAACCTCAAGATCGAATTGATTTCGGAAATTATTTCAAAGAAAAAGCGGCTCAACCCGTCTCCTTTTTTTTCCCCCTTTTTTCTCGCTCTCTACTCCTGCTACTCGTTCTCTCTACTCGTGCTACGAGTATGGTGTCCCTGTTTAGTGTTCTTGGCTGGGACCTTAGTGTCACCCTCATCTCCCATCCTCCATCTCGTTTAGACTTCATCTGGGAGAAAATTCGTCCAGCTAATCCTTTCTCAGTAGTACCTCCTCCAGTCATATGTCGGTTCTTCGAAAGTAAAGTGGAATTTCCACGTTGTGGCCCTCTTCCCGGGGGACCTTGGGAGTAAGTCATTCTTAGGGCTTGTCCAATCAACAGATGTTCATATTCTGGACTCTTATTCTTCTCCACATGTTACATGCATCTGGCCAAGGACTTCCAAGATTATCCAAGCTTTGACCAAGACTCTACCAAGACTGGAGATCTGACGTTTTGTCCTGACTTGCGCGCGAGGCGCGGACGTATCGCTCATATCAGATACGCAACAGCAACAACGCTCTGAAAAGAATCTGAAAAAGTTCAGCTTCGTCACAATCGAAGAGATACTGATACTCATATTTTAGTATTCAATTTTTTTTTCCTATCTAGTTCATTTATCTCTATCTTCTTTGCTGGTTGACGAGGGGGCCAAAACTCGTGGAACCACTTCGACTGCCACCATCTCCCAAGGTCCTCCACGGTGGCTCCGAAGGTCAACCAATGCACGTTTGCCTACAAAGACAGAAGAAAAAAATTAATAGAAAAAAGAGGCAAATGACAGAAATCAGAATTATAAAATGGCACGGACGATCCCTCTCCATCCTCATCACTGAATTCCTCTCTTAAAATCTCATTCCTATCCTCTTCTCCCCGAGTTAGGGCTTAACTCCATCCTATTTCCCATCGGGACTTTCAGGACCCAAGCATATTCCCATCGGGACTCAACACCAAGTAGTCTCTTCAAAATGACCTCCTTCGACCCACACAATGTCGACCTCGACACAGTCGATCAAACAGAATTAATCTGCTACCTAAATGCCGAAGGCAACGAATATGACGGCCGAATGGGCGCTCGAATTTCCGCAATCTTCGTGATCCTAGTCGTATCCAGCCTTGCGACATTTTTCCCGGTAATCGCGAAACGCGTACCCCGTCTTCGAATCCCATTATACGTTTATCTATTCGCGAAGTATTTCGGTGCAGGTGTGATTGTCGCAACTGCATTCATTCACCTTCTTGATCCTGCCTATGAAGAAATTGGTCCTGCCAGTTGCGTCGGTATGACGGGTAATTGGGGACTTTATTCATGGTGTCCTGCTATTATCCTCACTTCTTTAATGGTGATTTTCCTCATGGACTTTGGGGCTGAGAGATGGGTTGAGAAGAAATATGGTCTTTGTCGAGATGATCCTGAACCCATTATGGCTCAGGGTGTGGACGTTCATAATGATCATGTTCATGTTAATCCGAATGGACTTTCGGAACCACGGGACGTTAAGGATAAACAAATGCGTGAACTTGAAGAACAATCTGATGATGACTCGTTTATTGAGCGATCATTCCGTCAGCAGATTGCTGCTTTCTTGATTCTGGAATTCGGTGTCATTTTCCATTCTGTTATTATTGGATTGAATCTCGGTGTTTCGGGTGATGAGTTTGCGTCACTTTATCCGGTTCTTGTCTTTCATCAGTCGTTTGAGGGCCTTGGTATTGGAGCTAGAATGTCTTCTATCCCTTTTAAGAAGGGTAGTTGGCTTCCCTGGTTCTTGTGTACTGCTTATGGATTGACGACTCCTATTTCCATCGCTATTGGTCTTGGTGTTCGCAAGACGTATAACCCTGGTTCTTATACCGCGAATGTGGTTTCTGGCGTCCTGGATGCCATTTCTGCTGGTATTCTGATTTATACTGGTCTTGTGGAACTTTTGGCTCGTGACTTCTTGTTTGATCCTCACCGTACTCGTGATGATAAGCGTTTGACCTTTATGGTGTTCTCGCTGCTTCTTGGTACTGGTTTGATGGCTCTTCTGGGCAAGTGGGCTTAAAATGGTGATGTGTGTCAGAATAAAAAGATTTGGGAGAAGTGAGATGGTTCGTATCTGTTGTTGTCTTTTTACTATGCGGATGGACTATCTTGTGTACGATGTTTCATTGTCGTTTGTGATACCTTGGGATATAGATTTGGTTTTATTTTCAACTTTGTTTTTGTTCTTTTCGTTCCTATGTGATATATGGTTATGCTGAGATACTACTTTCGGTGTCTATTACTTAGTTCGGAGGTACATACTAATATTTGGGGAATTGGATCGCTAGGGTCTTCTATCGTTAAATTTTACCCTGGTGTAATTCATATTTATTTCATTCCATTCCAATAACCTTAGGTAGCCTTGACTAAAGCTTCATCCATAAATAGCTATTGCTTGGTCCTCGTATAAGCAGGAGGTGGTTCATCCGGCGTAAAGTCTGTATTGTCATGATTCAATGCACCAGCTGCCTTTCTTTTCTTCCAATATCTCCAACCAAAAAACCATCCAATAGCTAGTAGTGCAACACCAGCCACCACACCAATTCCGATACCCGCCTTCTCTCTCTTGTCTAGTTCTTTCTTCGGCTTTGGCAGCTTGAATGACTCTGTTGGGACCGGAACAACAGTTGAGTCGCTCGCTTCAAACCGAATCTGAATCGGTGTAGCAGTAACTCCATAGATGTCTCTCTGGGTAGATATAGTTGAATCAGAATAGGTGATGCGCGTTGGTTGGTTGAAGGATTTGGAGCAGTAGTCTTGGCCCACGCAGTCGAACCCACTGATCCAGTTAGAAAAATAATCATTATATAGAAATTTTTTTTTTTTAAAAAAAAGGGAGTATGGTGCAAATGATAGGAATGAAGCGGAACTGAGATAATTGGCAGTCTAACCTTGGACAGCATATCTCCGTCGTGACAATCCTCTGCGTCTCAGTAGGCAGTGTGCATGCCTTATACCCAGAAGGACATTGTCCTGGACTAAAATACCGATTATATTTCCAATCGTCGGGAGAACAATCATCCCCATACGGACCATCGAAGCCCTGAATGATCATCGGAAGACCATAATATGCCGTCGTATGAGGTGTAAAGCAAGATGCAGGCGGCGTGAATACAGTCGTAAGGGGACCGACAAGTGTGCGGGTTGAATCTATCCGGACAGCATTTGATTTAGAATACGATTCATAGTCGTAACCGAGACATGGTTCGAAAAGAGGCAATAATAAGAGCAGAGAATATCGTTGTATTCGTAGTTTGAGGTTACTTAAACCCATGTTGAGTTCGGGTATCGTATGTAGTATAGCCCAACTCGACGCAATATAACAATCAAAATGACTCGTAGTAGTTCAGCAGCAGATCTATCACTCATATACAAAATTTTCTTCATCAATTGAACCCTGATTCATGATCAAGATCAAGGTCAAAGCCACCGCCCCATACGCCCAACGCCAAGGTTCCCACATCTCGTGTTCTGCTGGTTTTCTCTCGTGGATATGATATCCCGGTCTAAACCATGACATCGGATTGGAGAGAAAGAGGCCTTACGCCCTGATCGCCCGGTATAAATTCATGGTCAAGAGGCTTCGATACGCTGCTAGCCTGTAGTGGTGGGATATTGCGAGATCCAGGCTAGACCAGGATTAAGTGCGAGATCACTTTCGTGGGCTGTGCGTTATTTGAAGTCAAGGTGATCTTTTTCTCGAATATAAGTACAGATAGTCCTGAGAGAATGATGCTAATTACACTGTAATAGTAGATACATGAGACACCCGCCATGAAAAGCATGTAAGCAGGGTGGCAGAAAATGACAGTCTCGCTTATAACATCCATCAGTCGTAATGCGTATATATCGTAGAATACATAGATGATAACATGAGATAATAAAACAGTATATTATCATGGCATGATACCTTCACTTCGGATCGTACTTTTCCTTCCAAATCCTGTAAAAGTGTCAACGAGAAATGTCCATCTTTAATCTGAAGAAAGTCCAAACATACCATGAATTACCAACAGTAGGCCCGCCATTTTTCTCAGCTAAACGGAGATATTTGGCCGCTTTGAACTATCATTCGAATATTAGCAAAAAGAAAACCAGGTTCATATTCGAAAAGGCAGCGCAAAATGCACACACCTTATCCTTTTTCCCACCAAACCCTTCAAGATAACACCAAGCCACCTGATCCATAGCATCGAGATCTCCCAAATTAGCAGCCGTCTCATAATACTGTCTCGCAGCCGCAGGATCCCTGTCCACGCCCCAGCCATGTCGAAAGCAATTGGCTAATTCAAAGATAGCGAGGACTAATTCACCCTTTGCGGCACCACCTTTCTTTATCCCGGCGCGGAGAGCCTCAGATTCAACGTCCGCTGAATTGGATGCTGCAGCCGAGAGGTAGGTAACTGCTCGAGATTCGTCTTTGATACATCCCCAGCCATGTCTAAGTAGTGTATGTAGTTAGTATTGTTTTTTCAGGTTATGACGTACAGTCAAAAAGGCGAATTCATACCGCAAGGCTAGTCCGTAAAGGACCTGGCTTAGAGGATTATTTGCGCCATTGGGATCGGCTAAATGGCCGAACATTTCTGTTGATCGTTCCAGATCTATGAAAATTAGCAAATTGTTGTTTCTGCGGGGTATTTCTATCTCCATAATGAAGAGTCTCACTTACCTCCCGCCTCATGTAACCGAATCGCTTCCTGAATATTGGTCTATATCGTAATGAATATCAACACTAACATGTGTAATACCTCTCACAGGAAAAAAAACTTACATCATCCTGTTGATCCCCCACGGAACTAGAACTCCTCGATCTCGGTATCTGACCAGGTCTCAAATCCGTCTGCGATCGAGCAGACGACGACTGAGCGAATTGCGGATTCTTTTGTACGAGCACCGTAGCTCTTTTCTCCCATGCCGCTTCTCGATCCTTCTCATCTCCACCATGTTCATCTTCAATCTGTGGTAAATCCTCAGGAATATTCACTGATGAATCACGCGAGTTACTTCGACTGCGGGAGTCTAGATGTAGTAGATTTGAGAGACGGCGTTCTCGACGCGGTTGTGGTGATGATGATGCGCCGGATAATGAGCCTGAGCGGGAAGATGAGCGGCGGAAGAGTTGGAAACTTCGTCGAGGAGAGGATGTTGATGGGGAGGTTGGTTGGTCTTCTGGTTTGAAGTATTCTTGTTGGGTATTGTGGTGATCTGGTGGGGTGATTACCTCGTGGCCGAAAGTATCGGAGCGGAGGAATGTGATTTCGGGTGGTGGCGGAGAGGTTGGGATTGGGGGTTGTTCGGAGGATTGAATAGGGGATTTTTCTGTTGATTGGGACTCATGCTTATGCAGGATATTTCTGAGGGATGGCATGCTGGGTTCGTTCTGGATATGCGCGCTGTAGAATGAATGTGATGGAGTGCGGAGAAGATTGGGGAGAAGGGTGTGGAGAGAGAAAGTTGGAGGAGAGAGGAGGAGATGATCGTGAAATATATTAGTTGAAACCAATCCTGTGAATTAATCCAAAGTAAATCGTTGAAGATCGACAAGGTCTGAGGGAATACAAAGAGAAAGAAAAAGACAAGGCTGAATCGGCGAAAGTCGAGAATAGAAACATCCGGGGCTGTGCGGCTGCTTTCTACTGGTTGGCTGCGGTAAGCGCTTAGTAGGACAAAATGGAAAATGGGAAGTCTGGGGTAGATTAAATTGAAAATTAATCAAATGCAGATCCAATGAGAATAGTTGGTTAATACATTGACTCATTTGTGCACTCATAGTATATTAAAGTGATCTATATGTACATCAGATATCTGACACCTCACTAGTGCACGTCCACTGTGGCTGTCTGCAGCTGCGGGGCGTTGCTGGGGAAGGCCATGTTTAATCAGTGATATGAGTTGGAGATGAACATAGTACAGTGGAAGTAGGCTGGAGATAAGAAGGCAGAGTGAAAATATACAGGATCTACGATCAACGCTGGCTATACTACGTGGTCCAGAATGAGAGTCATAAGTCGACCTACTAGGGGTACTAGGCATGCAGGAGGCTGCCTGGCTGCAGTATCGATAATAAGAAATGGTATTGCAAATCTAACTCAGTAAATGCAAATAGCCCCTATAGTTTTGTACACGATGGCAAAGGCCGACGGAGCTACCGGAGTCCATTTACTGGGCCTTGGCAGACATGATGCCTATAAGGAGAGATTAGCTGTGTTCAGTCCAAATCTAGGTGAAACATCATCAGAACTTACGCTCAACATCAGCGACGCTCTGCTGCAGGATTTGCTGCAGAACCTTGGGGTTCTCGAGCTCCTTCTGGATCTTGCCAATGATGGAATCGGCAAGCTCCTTCTGCTGGCGCTGCTTGACCTGGCTCTCGTAGCGGACCCAAGAGTCCAGAACCTGCTTGGCCTCGGTGGCCAGAGCAGTGCGCTGCTCGAGCTCGTAAGCCTGAGCCTCCAGCTGGGCAGTCTCCTATAGAGATGGGTTAGAACAGCTCTTTCCAAAAAGAACCGAAGAGTATCTCCAGTGTCTTCTCAGTGTGCCGGATACGGAAAAATCCCGCTCTTCTTATGCACACCATCGAGGCAAGCTCGGAAGAATGACAGAGGTAATAGGATAGATTGATCGTACCTTGGAGACAGCGAAGAGGTCCTTGGTAACCTCAACGACACCAGACATCTCCTTAACGTTGTCGATGCGCGACTGGACAGCGTTGGTGTGGTCGGCACGGGCGGCGTTCAGGATATCCTTGTGCTTCTGGACCTGACCCTCAGCCCACTCACGGTAAGCAGGACCACCATACTTGGCCACAGCGGTGAAGACGGAGAGCAGACAGAAAGCGGCGACAGTCTCCTCATTCATCACGTAAAGCTCGTTGCTGATGGCGGCGATGGAGATACCGGCGGCAGCGGACAGAGTGGCGGTCTTGGAGACCAGAGAGTTTCCGGGAATGGCATTCAGGATAGACTGAGCCTTCTTGGAGGGATCCTCAGCGGGGACGTTGGAGGCCGCGCGGGTCGAGGTCAGAGCAGTGACGGCAGGGACACGAACGGGGATAGTCGGTCGCAGGCGGGCAGCGCCTAGAGGAGGACGATTTAGTAACTGTGAGAAGCGAAATCCTGCTCATATCGAAGGCAACCTACCAATGGCGCTCTTAGCAAGACGCGAAGCCATTGTTGTGCGGAATTAGGAGGGAGTGAAGATGGAGAATGGGTGAACGGAGAGGAGTTGAGGTCTTTCCCTAACCGTTCCGACCTCTCTGGTTTGCACACGCTAGCCTGTTCGGGTATAGCGCGGTAGTACGGAGAAATACAATCTCCGAGTTCCGGGCTGCATCGAAAAAAAGTTGACTTTCCGAGTCACGCCAGTTTGGAGACAGCAGAGCAGCAGATCAGAACTGATCAAAACAGAGAAGTCTTCAAAATGCCTGGAATCTCTGAACTGTCTAGTTCGAAAAAGAGAAAGAGCGCCAAAAATGGTGGTGCTCCTTCCAAGCGCCGTGCTGTTGCTGAAGATAACTTCGCCGAGACTTTGTCGAAGGTCCAAGAGCTTGAGAACCAGATTGCTGAATCGCGCAAATACTACAATAATATTGCAACCTTGATCTCTATGTTGAATGTCGAGAAATCCGCCAAGGAACCCGAGTTGGCTGTCGCAGTCTCTCTGTGCCGAGTCTTCACGCGATTGATTGCGGCCGGCAATCTCACCGAATCGAACCGCGCTGCCGAGAATGAGAAGATTGTTGTTGCATGGTTGAAGGAGAGATGTTTGGAATATCAGCGGGCTCTGAGGGCGATTATGCGCGAAGCCGATCCTTCGTCCCAAGTTACTGCGTTGACTTTGGCTATGCGCTTGGTCAAGGAACGAATTACTCATATTCCCGGTGCCGACAACAGTATTTGGTCATCTTTCTTCAGAGAAATCGTTGAGGCAGTCGTTGAGGCTACCAATGGCCAAGAACTTCAGTCTGAGTTCGTCACGAAGTTTGTGAAGGAGTTTGAGGATGTGCGGTACTTTACGTTCAACCGATTAGCGTATGTTAATCCTGCGTCTCCTACTTTTTTTTGTTCTTACATCATAGGCTAATAACCATACAGTGAATATGCCAATGTGCGAAGAAGCCACGAAACTCTTGACAGCCTCATCTCCATTCTCTCAGCTTGCGACGAAGTCCCTGCCGAGAACCACGAATTTGAAACCTTCTTCGTCCCCCGCGAGACCATCACCAAACAGCTTAGCTCTGTCAACTCCCACAAGAAGCGAGCCCAGGAGGCATGGTTGGCTATTCTTCGAAACAACCTCTCCCAAACACAACGGAAATCTCTGTTACGGATTATGGTTCATAATATCGAGCCTTGGTTTAGCCGCCCCGAGCTGCTGATGGACTTCTTGACCGATTCATACAATGTGGGCGGTGCTACATCACTTCTCGCTCTCTCTGGTCTCTTCTATCTCATTCAAGAGAAGAATCTGGACTATCCTCAATTCTATACTAAACTCTACTCCCTCTTGGACGCCGACCTGCTCCATTCGAAGCACCGATCCCGCTTCTTCCGTCTCCTCAATACCTTCCTTGCCTCCACCCATCTTCCGGCCACCCTCGTTGCCAGTTTCATCAAGCGACTCTCCCGTCTCGCACTCAATGCACCACCTTCCGCCATTGTGGTCATCGTCCCATTCATGTATAACCTTTTCAAATCCCACCCTACTTGCACATTCATGATGCACCGCACAATCCGCGATAAGGGTTTAGCAGCAAAGGTCGAGAAAGAAGGTATGGACGATCCCTTCTATGCCGAAGAGTCAGATCCTACCCGAACAAACGCGATCGAGAGTAGTCTCTGGGAAATCGAGACATTACAATCCCACTATCACCCGAACGTCGCTGCAATTGCCCGAATCATCTCCGAGCAATTCACTAAACAAGCGTATAACTTGGAGGACTTTTTGGATCACACCTATCAAGGCATGGTTGAGTCGGATCTGGGGACCGGCGAAAGACCTCTCAAGAAGACTCCTGTTGTGGAGTACCAAATTCCCAAACGGATTTTCACAGATCGTTTGTTGGAGGAGGATGGTGGTGTGGATTCTGGTCCGGCCATGTTTATGCGTGGATTGTGGGATTTTTAAATATTTAGATCTTGCACAATTGTTTGAATACTTGCATATACACTTTCAGCTACATATGGCGTTGGGGGAATATAATGCAGTGATGTTTCTTACTTTTCGAGTTCTTGGGTTGAGCAAGGGATACCCTTGGAACTGCCTTGAAGGCAGTGTAAATTTTTAGCTGCTACTGTACAGGTGTACAGTAGCAAGAAAGGGGCTTTCAAAGACTAACTGGTAGGTACCAGTATATTATACTCTATTCCTAATAGATGGATTTTTAATACTGTCGATATATTGGACCTTTTCACTAGTAACTCATGGCAATTCTTTCCCAAGATTGTGAAAAGACTCGTGGTAGGAGAGTGTTTTGATCACGGTGCCCGCATATATATACTCCCAACTTTGAATCACATACTGGCACTATTCATCCTCAATCACACTCTACTGCTGAAATATATTGTAATAATGGACTGTTTTCTTCTAGGAACAGGAACCTTGATTAGATTATGAGAATTTACAAATCACTGAAATAAAAGAAAGTACTCGTAGGTCAAAATCCGCTAATTTTGTTCAGAATTAGTCGGACTACATAATAAAGGCCCATAATGAAAAAATTGTAGAATTGAAAGTCCTGGCCATCCACAATTTCTATATGACCATAGTTCCAAATATCTTCACCCTCCATGGATGAGCCCCAGAGGTCCTTTTCACAAGTGGTCATTGGTGATCCTGTTGGGTAGTAGAAAGCATGGAATATCAGACTTGAGGCAGCACAGCTTTATGATGGGCCCAACCAGTGGCCAATTGGATGACCCTACACACCATGCTGCGCTTGAATAATGTTATTCTGGTTACCTGGGCATTATTATCACACTGCCAGAAATTGAATGGTTCCTGAACCAAAAGTCCATCAACCTTGGTTGATTGGACCATGCGATGAAAGATTCCTCGGAAAATCCGAAGGTTATCGACTTCAGCCACTCAAAATTCAGGAAAAATGGTGTTACCAGTAGTAAACATTCAGATAATGCTCAAACTGAGGTTGATGAATGTTTATTCTTACTCCCAACACTATGAGCCTGGGATTAGAGGGCCCGGGATTAGAAATTCCCGGGAGACTGGAGACCACAAACTGAGCGTAGCGACTTTCAAAATTCAAGCTAGCCGGTTCTTCCGAACATTGAAGCTCGTGGATCCATTGATACAACTAATTAATGAATCAGGCTTAGCAAGACTGAGTATAGAGCTGGTCAAATAGAGTGACTATCCATGGATATCAGGTATCACATTGGAGCGAGCCATGGAAATTATCTAGTATGGATTAGAGACCGAGATGATCCCTCTTCAGTACACTCGAAACAAAACCCGCGAGATCCGAGTTTGATCAAACAGATATATCCAACGAGAAACTGTTAAATGAGACAAGTTCAAATTTTGAGCCATCTTGAAACGCCAACTACGCCGAACACCCTGCCGAACCCGCAGCCTCAAATTTGGGGTCGGATCTACTACCCCAACCGGTGAAGAACCAATTTATGTTACAAGAAAAGTATATAAGTCACAAATTCTCGTAGGAAGGATTTTTTTACTAGCAGGTCTAGAAGAAAGAAAATAAATCAGTCAGAACCATCAGTTTGAAGTTCATCCTTCGTCAAGATGTTTATCAAAAATTTCCTCCCCCTTCTTCTGACTGCTCCATTGATTGCGGCCTCGAACTCGCTCACCAGAGTCGAACGTCGTCAATATATATCCGCCAACGATGTCGATACCGGAAACTGTAAAGGTACTATGTTTATCTTTGCGCGTGGATCTACCGAAGTTGGCAACACGGTGAGTAGTCACTTCTGTGCAACTTTTTGATGCTTCTAGCCACAGCAACAACGAGTCATACTAATATGAGCACCCCAGGGCACTGTTGTTGGCCCCGAAGTCTGCGATGACCTGAAAATGAAACTTGGAGGCGATGTCGGCTGCCAGGGAATTGGTGGTGACTACACTGCCGGTCTGGCTGAGAATTTCCTCCCAGACAACACCGCGCCGCAGGATGTTCAGGCCGCAGTCGATGTATTCGACAAGTGCAACACCCAATGTCCCAATGCAAAGATTGTTGCCGGCGGATACAGGTATATATACTCTTCCCCGCCATACCTACCCAGACTAGCTGTTATACTAACTACTTTATCCCAATATAGTCAGGGAAGCGCCGTCATCGATAACGCGATTCAGAAGCTGGACTCAGACGTGGTAGATAAGGTTAAGGGTGTTGTTCTCTTTGGTTTCACCCGCAATCTCCAGGATCAGGGTCGAATCCCCAACTACCCCAAGGATCAGACCAAGGTCTACTGTGCTGTGGGCGACATGGTCTGCGATGGAACTCTCATCATCACGGCTGCCCATTTGACCTATGGTATGAATGCCGATGATGCTGCTAGCTTCCTCGCTTCCAAGGTAAAATAAACAGGTACACGAGGCTTGTCAGATTTCATTTCTCTTGGCCGAATATATTTCGCCAATTGGCTGGTTCAATGGCATGATATTTGGTGGATCTAGAGTTCCAAGCTCGGGTACTCTGATGAATTACATCTTTTCTCTCAATATGATTTCTAGATATGATATTTTACGATAGATCAATTTTATACTCTTTGGTCAGTTTTAGCTTATTCAGGTTCTGGGGTACTATTTCCCGTGCTTCTCGAGGTACTTGAGACCAAATTTTTAAATGGTGGTATTCAAGTTCAAGGTCTGGTTGATCAAGGCCTCAAGCTGTACCTAATGCTGTCAAGGCAACATGCGTTACAATTGATTTCATGCCTCGCTGTTCCCCTGACAAGATCATGGTTAATTTCGATGCGAAAGGGTCTCACATTTAATACCGATTCAGATCGAGTTTCTCAAATGAAACGCCGGTGTAGATCATCACAGTCATTGTCACACGACTCTCGGGCTTTGAGCTAAGCCCTGGCCTAGTGTATGAATATCTAAATGCTTCCGAAAGACAGCCAGAAGCGGGAATTTGTTTAGGGTTGCTTTCCACCAACGTCAATGGCGGCGGGTGGCCGCCCTTGCATTCATTGTGGATGATCGACACTATATGCTGGACAGTACATCAACCGCTAGAGTGCTGGACAACAGAATAGACGTACAGCACACAGACGATATAAGACATTTGCGACCCCTTGGTATGGAATTGACAGGGAAAACAAGAAATATGCTTGGAAAAAATTGATCCTTAATACATAGCTAACATTGAAAGATGGACAGCCCTATGCCTTGATTCCGACCAAAACAATTCGGGAAGGGATGCATTCCCGGATGATTAGAGCCATTCCTATGGGCTCCTGATTGTATTTCCAACACTTCAAATGATATTGCTATTCCGCAGTATTCAATTTGAATTTGCTATTTGAATTGTGATGGTTGCGTGCAACTTATCTCGTTGACGTGTATTGTGCATGCACTACATGCTGTGCCTGCATACTCTCTTTAAACTTGCATACAAAAAGGCAAAGAAATTTGAGCGTGCAATGAAAAAGAAAAGTGGAGATTCCCCACCATTTCTAAGAAAGGAATTCTCCAAGCAATCCAAATAGTGCATGCTTTACTAAGTAGCACCTAGACAATGCCCTGACTGGCCACTCGGAATGCGACATTCCCTCAAGACGCGCTGGGAGTGTAGCTTTCGAATACCTACACGCGAAATGAACAGAGATTTGCGGGCCTGGAAGAGACCAGAGCACTCAGAAGAGATGAGATAAAGAATCGCGTTGCGCCACTGGCGTCCTGACTTTTTTCGACCTTAATTCGCCCTCCGCCGCCGTTGCCGACTTTATATACGCCAATTAATACGACACTTTCATTAACATCCCAATTCCATTCCATTCGCTCTTTTTCGCCAAGATGCACTTTTCCAAGGTCCTAGCCATCTCGGCTTCTTTCATTACTCTGGGTCTCGCTGCCGACCCTCTTGCCTTCACTAGCTGGCCCCAAGATGTCGCTGCCGGCAAACCTGTTACTCTCACCTGGGCTGGTGCCGTTCCTGATCAGGTACAGAGACATCGTCACCAAGAATTGGCAGTATAGAGATACTTATGCAATGAATAGCCCGTTACCCTGACCCTCCGCAAGGGATCCTCTACCCACCTGAAGGATGTTGAGGTTATCACCGACCAAGCTAAGGACGGCACTTTCACCTGGACTCCTGGTGACAATGTTAAGGAGGGAGAGTCATATGCTTTCCAAGTCTCCCAAGGAGGACAATCCAACTACTCTGGCCTGTTAAAGGCTGGCCCCGGTGCTCCCAAAGCCGAGACAACCGGCGCAACCAAAACCAACCCAGCAACCACTGATGTCACGGCTGCTACTGCCGCAACCACCACCGGCATCACCACCGAGACAACCGGTACTCAAGCCCAAACCACCAGCAAGCCCCTAATCAGCAGCTCCGCCAGCGGTTCTCCCTCTGCCCGCCCATCCTCCAATACCGTTAGCAGCACTGTTACTTCTCACGGACCTATGATGACCGACGACGTTACCAATGACAAGGAGGCATCCGAGACCGCTAGCACACAAAGCGGCATGGCTTCTGTACCTTCATTGTCGCGAGAGCTTGTGATGGGAGCCCTGGGCCTGTTTGTCTACTTGATTCAGTAGATGGAGATCCCTGTTGGTGTTATTTTTTTCTATTTCACAAAAGAAATTGTTTCTTTCTGGAACTGTGATCAGTCGTTCGTTTGAAAAATTTACCCTCCCAGTTTTACATTCAAGCCCGGGCTACCTTCATGTATATACATCCATACCCGCCTTGTTATCATTGAGGGCTTTGGTTAGGCGTTGTGGAGGTAATCAATCATAATCAATTTCAAACTAAAAGGGTATTACAGAAATTCGTAGTTCTAGTAATTAGGAAATGATAGTAGCTAGTAGTTCCAATGTAGACTGGGTAAGAGTTGCAAATTGTATATCTCATAATGGATTAGGGCTGTGTATTTTTTTAAGGGCAACTTCGGACCGACTACAGACTCCAGTCTAAGATTGTATTGTAGGGCTACAATACAATCTTATTGTAGAATATACTTAATCGAATAGAACTTTATCTTACACTGTAAGATTGGCACTTATTCAGGGGTGAATTGGAGTATATTATAGGTTGTACATGTACTCACCATATGACTGTCGTAGTCAACTGGTAACTGTCAATCCCAGGCTTGTGGTAGCCTTTCAACGATATCGGTTTCCCTTGACTTAAAAACCCTTATTGATGCTTCATATATATCATTCTGCTTCGTATTCACTTTTTCCTACCCCACAGCCATATTCCGGTACTCTAAATTCATACAATTCTTTCTATTGTCCATTGTTTACTATGTAGATAATTTAGCGCCCGCTTAGCAGCCGCGGCCGTCATGGAAAGTCAATAGTGAGCGGAGCCGGTGGAACTCTAACCTCAGCTCCAACTTTCGTTGTTGTCTTTCTCTTTTTGCTCCTCTTCACGCTTGGCCCTTTCATCCCTTTGGCACAAATACTACAATAATTACTGGTCTGCCGTTCGGTCTTTGTCTTTCTGTCACGGCATTCACTGCACCTTTCATCTATACCATCTACAATAGATGTCGCGTTGAAACACGGCCTCCTATGATGCCCGGCGATGCTTAGACGCCGTAACAAGACAACGACAACTCATCTAGCACAGCTGCGATTTAATACCGGTACGTTAGCCATTACGTGACGCTCAAATAATCTCTTTTCCAACCTCAAAACGATGGTGTGTGCTTGAGGAGCAGTCTTGCCTACTTAACCTCCAAGCCCACCGCTATTCCTCACCTCCGGCATTGAGCTCCACTAGCTGGGAACAGCATGGTGTCATTAAAGCGAGGAATGCGGCACTGGGATCTACGATAAGTCTTGGCTTCAATGAGACTAATGCTGTCATTTTTACGCCTTTAGCTCCGTCCGAACCGCCCCAAGTGAATCTCCCACATGTGGACACCCAATTGAACATGCACCAATTGAACGGTTTATTCGAAGACGGTTCCCCGGCCGCCGATGGCCTCAGAGGTCGGTCTATACCTATAGCCACATCCATGTCACTTCCAACTCTTCGTGCGCAACTCACACGTCCTGGGTCGTCCCCAACAGCAGATTCCCACGGCTCCCCCACAGAACCCTCCAATCCCTCCGCTAGCCCCAATTTAGGAGCTGAAGAAACACAAACAGAATGGTCAGCTGTCGGCCATGCTGCGACAGGCAAATCTGGGCGCGTGATACACGGCCTCCAGGAAGAAATCGCCCGACTCCGACGCGATTGTGGCGTCTACCGATCCCGTGCCGAAGAGACCCAACGATCGAACGAAACGTTGAAAACACAAACGCAGAATATGGCCGAGCGCCTCCGGAATCTTGAACAAGTCAATGAGACCAATCTTAACTCAATCGCGCGTAAAGATCGGAAAATCGAAGAACTCCGATCAGAGCTACAAAACGAGCGGGATAAGCGCAAGCTTGCAGAGGCGGCTGCCAGCAAGACGAACGATATGATGCGTGACGAACGCGAAACCCATCATCGTGAACAGGCCGAAACGCAGGAACTTGCAAAATACCACCAAACTCAGTACGATGTCCTGGCCAGCTCCACGAAACGCGAGAAGATGGATCTCAACCGACGGGTTAAAAACCTATTCGATGAATTGAAGACTCTTAAAAACGCCTATGAAACGCATTCTCTCTCGACGGATCATCTGGAGGTTATTGCAGATCAGAAGAATCGGGAAGTTGAGGGGTTGAAGGAGGCGTATGAAAAGTTGATGAATAGTCATGTGGAGTACAAGAAGATCAAGGATGACGAACTCCGTGACGAACTTGAACGAAGTCGCACCAATAATGACTTGATTGAGGAGAGCCTTGCCTCCTTAAAGGAGGCGGAGGTAGATATGAAATGGGCAGTTCGACTTCACAACGAACGGGAAGAGAAAAAGGCCAAAGAAGGGACATATTAGACCAATTCTTGGTGTCTGTGTCTCTCTATTACCCTCTTTCTTGAATACTCATGAGTCTATCCAGAATTGGCTGGCCGATCTGTTAACACTACATTCAACCAACCACCCGACGGTTTTCCGGGCAATTCCTTTCATCACCACCTTCTATTGTCTACACCACACCGATACTCGATACTCGATACTCCCTTTTGTACAGTTTACTCCACCCAGCATTTGTCCTATTCAAGCTTTTGTGGTGCCTGGCGTTTCGGAGGCACAGATACCCAGCGAGGCAACTTTCGGTCTTGTATCATTCCTTTTAATTCTAGATCTTTATTTTGTTTAGACTTGATGCTATGATGACTTGAATGATACCTTCTTTTAGAGATACGCCTTGGATTATTTATTCAGCTCTTCCCCTTCTTTTGATCCGATTCCTGTCATTGTTACCCTTTATTTCGACATCACTTTTGATACTCCCCTAAACCCCTGATAGAAGTGAATAAAGTAGGGCTTGATGATATCAGCTGTTGCTCTTTCCCGACTGTTGCCTATTTGAGCTGTGCAGGTAGTTCCTTCCTTCTCTGTTCACCAAATCTCGTTCCTGCCTTAAATCGCACCTTCTTTTTTCGGCAGGAATTGGCAGCTGCAGCGACCTCCGCGGCTTCTTCCTGGAATTGTTTACTTTTCTCTTCTTCATTTCTCTTCATTTCTCTTCTCTTCTCTCCCTCCACTGGGCCAAATAACAAAACAATCGATCATTGACTTCAAGAAATTCTCACTTCAGCCATGGCAAACGCTGCGGATAGAAGTCTCGCGATGACGACAACTGGGGCAAGTCAAAAATGTGACACTTCTATGGGGTCTATTTGGGCGATGGAGGATTTCGCGGTGAATTCCTTTATTTTCCATATTTCTCCTGTCTTTTCTGCTGTTGTTCTTTTCAGTGGTAGGAGATGTTCTTGAATGATGAACTTATGCTAATATGTTCGATCGTATAGGCCGAAGAGCTGACGAGTCGAATGAAGTAATTCTACTCCCTCCCAGTGATAGTCTCTTTTGGACTAGTGACTGACAAACGAACAGAAGTGCAATACGTGCGGATGATATGCAGGTAGACTACGACAAAACCGATCAGGTATGTGTTTGCTCAAAGAATTGATTGCTTTATCGTGATGAGCTAAACATCCGTCGTTCGCAGCTTTTCTTTCTTCCTTCCATATCTGACCCAAAAAAACAGGCGGCTTGTGCCGCGCAGATGCAGGATTACATCGACCAGTACAAAGAAGGCAATCTACTTGATGTATGTGACTTTCCACTGGATAACTTTTGGCCATTTCACATACTGAGACCAGTGTCTAGCTCCCTCGAATGCGCTCCCTCGCCCCGCCAGATCTCTCCAAAATGAAGCAGACTCATCCAGGCAGAACTCCTGGCTCAGAAGGTGACCTTGTGGAATTTGTCATCGAAGAAAGGATCCCAGCAATGTTGTCAATCTCTGAGGTGTGGAATCCCGGGGATCTGCGGGATTACTTTTCTTCAGATATCCTGGGCATCTTACCTCGCATCGCAGAGGCAACTTATACTGAATTATCAGTTGTTCCGGGTCCCAATCTTCTTCACATCAATGTGACGGGCCGAAAGAGGGAGGATGTTGATGAAGCTCTGGACAAATTACACACTTCCTTGGGTTTTGTGGTAAGTCCTCGATCCTCATTTACATTACTTCCATACCCACTGAAACACTATAGGTTCTGATAGAAGAGCCACTGCACGATTTTGTTGTCCTGGCCTCTCGCGATGAAACCGGCGAATACCACCTGGGTAAGCTCATGGATATCGACCGAGTGTCCGGCTGCGTCGTGGAAGACCGCCAGAGTCTGAAATTTCCCCTGGAGAAAGCGATGATACCATATTCACTAGCATCCAAGGTACAAGAACGTACCCAGAAGGCGTCTTCGCCACCGACAACAGATGCCAGTGTACCGTCGGTACAGTCTGCTCCGTTGGCGTGGAGTCAGTCTGATTTCCCAGAATTAAGCAACATGTCTCCGTTAAGGCACCCTATCCAAGTCAGAATTCCGTCGTTGCCTTCTCTCTCTACTGCAAATTCGCCAAAGCGATGGCCAAACCCTCCTGGCAAATCGATGTCTGACCAAGAAGATACGAGCAGAATCGTGCCAGCCCCTACGTTCCCTAGTCTCCCCCATAAAACTCCATTGCATGAAATAACCAAACCTGAGCGCGAAACACAAGTAAATCATTTGAGGGAAGTAACTGTTCCACATCCCAGGTTACCAGACCTTGTCAAACTTGGCGCGTCCAGACCCGCGATTGGAACGAAAATCCGAAAGCCAACAAGCCTGATAGAGGACAAGCCCGCGTCCAAGATGGGTTCTCCTGGTATGCCTCAGTTCATGGCCATCCAGGCGACACATCAAAAGGATTTCAGCACAACCCCCTTATCAACTGCTTCATCTTCACAAAGCTGCCCTTCTGAAACATCACATCCTTTATCTCAATCTCCACCACCTTGTCATGCCACTCCCCCCAGTTCCTCGACGTCTTCCCCACCATCACTGCGTCGGGCTTCTCGGCCTGGTAGCCCGGAATTCATCCCCAACACCAAGAGGCCAAAATACAGCCCTGGGAACCGCGAAAAGCTAGCATCTGTTCGATTCCCGAGTTGCCAGCCATTGGACCCAACGTTAACGCCCCCTAACACATCTACATCAGATGTGAGAGGAACCGAGAAAGAACTCCAGGATCGTCTTGTCTTGCCAGGCGCCATTCCCCAACCTTCGACTTCGGCAGATTCTCTGGCAGTATCAGAGCCTCCAGAGCTTATCGAGTCTTCTTCCCTGGAAAGGCCAAGTTGTGTGCCAAAGATCTTCTACAGGGCGAAACCGCCGGTGCCCCCAAAACCTCAAGGTCTTTCAGGGCATGCTGTTGGTAAAGCTAAGCCACTGAGGTCTGAGGCTACTCCCCGTACCGAGACTTCAAAGCTCCCACGAGTGATGACCAAGCCGGCAAGTCCATCGGATCTATCCAAAGAAGTGGTTGGATGTCAGACTCTCATTGACCTTGACCCCGTGGATGAAGCACCAAGACCTGCAATTCCTGTCTTATATAGCGATCTTACTGGCCTCCAAATTGGGGATCGAATTGAGATTTTGCCCCCTGAAAATTTCACACATGTCCAGCCGGATTTGGACATCGAAATGTCTCAAGATGGCCTCGATACGAACCCGAGTGTACAGACTTCGTCTTCCGGAAGTACAGCTGTTACTTTGGTCAATCAGGTGGTCGTTCCAAAGGTCAGTGAGATCCCCGGGTCAGCGGTGATCACGGATACAATATCGGCTGTCGAGCCAATTTCCCAGGGCCAGCTCTTAGATATTAGCGATAATGCGCAAGGTAACGCTTCCCCAAGCCCAGAACAGCCACCAACTAAAGAAGATGGTCAATTGTCATTGGTTTATATCATTGACGGCATGCCTATTATCCCCTGCATCGAAGTTCTAATGAGCGGCCCCCCAGGAAAAGATTCCCTGATTACGGTCAATCAAACGTCCGACAACCCGAAATTGAGCAAGGCTCCTTTGTCCATTAAAAATGCAGCCATGAAATTTCTACGCTGGTCAATCCACAATCAATCAGAAACAGCACGGTCTATGGATGTAGATCTATTTGTTGATCGTCATGAAACGAAGGCCATTATATCTGAACCAGAGGATCGAGAGTTTCACGAAACAATGAATCAGCGGTCGCCTCGACCTGTTGGTCTGAATCAAGAGAACAAGTCGCCGTCAAAAGTCGAGGCGAAAGCGCGGCACGAAGCCAAAAAGAATGACGTGTGGGGGATGACTACTTTCCAACATGCAAGAGGGCAAAAGAATATTGCCAAGGCCATTTTGTCAACATCAGATACCATGCCGACTGACCTCACAAAGCTCTCTTCCAAGAACAAAACAAAAAGACCAAAGTCCAAAGCTCGCCAGAAAACGGTTTTTCATTTGCTCGAGCCAATACTCAACTCTGCGAGAGGATTTCCTGATCGATTAGCTTTGGAGATTCAGATAGGACTGGTTTTGATTCCTCCCACGCAGCCAGTCGGACCTTTGAATATAGCTGACTTTCGAGGCTATTTCCACCCTTCAACCGGTCTCCCACCTCCAAAAACCGTGTTTAACAATCGTCTGGATATGTCGGAGAAGGACATTCACAATTTGGTTCGCCTCCGTGTTGATGATCGGGACATTTTCGATGTGAAATCCTTCAATGACAGTCTTGACTTTGAATTCCACTGCTCCTTGGGAAAGGGGTTACCAATAGACTCTTTCGTTGTCACTATCTTCAACGATGAGCGTACAAGAACATCAAAAAGTGAGGTTCTACTGGGCAATATTCACTTGAATTTTCCAGATCATGCGTGGGATGCCGCTGTCGTCCTGAGCGGTCAACCACGCCATGTTAAAACTTCCGCTCAGATTGAACAAGGCATCCGATTCATGACAAGAACTTTTCGAAAATATCTCTCGGATGCTGGAGTACGCATTGAGGCAACCATACCCCGGCCGCCGTTCAAAATCGAGAAGGTGGTTATGAAGCAGATCTCGAGGTACCGGTATCGCCGCGAGGGAAATGAAGACACAAAGGAAGACCTTTATCTGAAGACTACAGACATTCAAGAATTACTCTTCCAGACCTCAGGTCTTGACGACACAATGCTCAAGGCTTCTTCTCCCTCGCTGTCTGAAAACCTAGTTCGTCCGCACCACTGGAAAGAGGTTTCCCTTGTAAGCTCAGCGACAGAAGAAGCTCTTGAATCAAACTGGAAGCTAGAGTTGGGCTCTCAGACTCACAGATGGAACACCGCCACTCTTTTTGGACAAGGCATGGCGCCGGCATCATCTTCAGCGGCGAGCTCTCCCGATTCACTCATCGATGCCCCAGGCCTGTGGTCCCTGTTTGGGCTCGCTGAGATGGTAGTAAAGAATATCGATGAAATTGGATCACGACGGAAGAGCAAAGTTCCCGATGTCGAAACGTCGAAAGCACTAGTTCTTTCCAGACATCCTCCGTCAGAAACTGGGTCTAGCGTTGTTGGCGCATCTTCGAACAGAAGTCTTATTCCCACGATGTTAAATGCCACCCCGCACGTAAGGTTTCCCAGAAGCGAGAATCAGTCTGAAAGGTACTGGTGATTTAAAGTCCGCTGGAGTGGATACGAGGCGCAGCTACAAGATGATACTAAAGTTGGAATTGAAATTGAGACTTTACTTGAAAGCGATTTGGTCCAGGAAGCAAGGGCTTGCGAGTGTGGAAATTCTGAGGAGTTGCTGGTTTCTGAAGCATTGCATTGATTTTGAGATGCTCCTTATTTTTCTTCCATTACGACGCATTCTTTCGCATTGTTCTGTGCCCTTGTCTTTTTTTCTTTTGAAATGATCAACCAATTGTTACTTGAAGTGTGGTACAGTTCAATTTGAATTTGAGCCCTAACTACTAGGTTTTCCTTATGATTTTTACAACAACTTGAATACATTGAAACATTTACATCCTGCAATCTCGCATAGCCAAATATAGCCTCCATCCTTCCTATCTCTCTGTTCCTCTTCCTCTTTATACAATATCTCGCAGACTAAACGTAGCTGCATTCTTCAAAGGTGCCTCTTTTCTCTCCTTGGGCGAGATCTTATGCCAAAACTGCCACACAATCGTCGAAATAAGCGTAGTTGGTATCGCAAAAGCCCAATAAATCCAAATTTCACCGGCGACAGAAAAGACACCATTATCATAATTGAAAAATGTCATACTGAATATCGACGAGATGAACGTTGGCGGTAGAAAGATGAATGTTACAAACGCGAGGGTTTTCAACGCAGTACTATCAGACATCATAGCGTGGGAAATCTTCACAGATAAACTCGTGTCATGTTGAGCGACGGTGTTGAAGGCAAGTTGAATTTCGTTTTGAAGACGTTTTTCGTTAGCGATTGCTCTGTGCCGAAGACTATTTAGACAACTTTGTGCAAATTCTAGTCTTGAATGGATGTTCATGGAAATTTGTTGTAGTTTGGTTTCTGTCGTGACATCTGTAGTCGAGTTATGGTTTCTGGTATTCGAGTAGCGAAGATGATGACGGAGAATTTGTTCTATATTTTGTGAAATTACGTCCAATGTTTCGGTGATATGGACTGTATGTCTGGCTATATCGTGTAAACGACGATAATTAGGTTGTGGTCTACCGACTGGTGTTGGTGCTTTTTCGATTGAACGGATGTGATCGCGGATTGCCCAGACGGCGTCATCTTGGAGTTTGACTATTTCGTCTAGGATATGGGCGTAAATCCAGAAGGGGTCTCTTAGATGTGCTTGATGTGGTTCGGGGGTTTGTACGATTCTTTCGGTTGGGTCGAAGAGGAGGATGGCTGTTTGGTTGGGATTTGATTGCCATCTGGTGAAGATTCTGATTTGAGACCATTCATATTGGAGGTCTGGCTTTAGATGTTTGATTTCAAAGTAGGCCCATGTATCTGGATTCTTGATTAATTTTGTGATTCTTTTGCGGAGTGGAGTTTGGTATTGGATTAATACTTACTGAGTCCGGGACCTGAGGTAGGGCTAGAGGTTGATTCGCATCCGAAGTAGCCGTTTGAGTTTTGAATTGCTTCTGTCCAGAGGGTTCGAGGCATGCAGAATGTGTTTATGAAGATTTCGCGACATTGTGGGCATTGCTGGATTATTTTGGCGCTTGCAATCCTGTCATCGGATTAGTATGGGTATAGGCCAGGATTGTTATCGTCGAAACTTACACGATGAAGACTTCGGTATCCTCAAATATTATCGAAGGAGACTGTTCACGATCTTTGACTCGCAGCTTCTCTGCATAACTTTCCTGCTTTTCCCAGGTCTTGCTACCTAGGAAAGAGTTAGGTTAGCCATCTCATCTCCATGAGACTTGATTTAACCCACCTTGTTTCCATTGAAGAATCGGGAAGCTAGGACACAACCCTTTACAACGAATATCGGACATATCCAAACAAAGAAAATACTTTAAATTGAATGAACCACGGTTCTCAGCCCTGCAATTGTCTTAGGGTTTGTTGGGTCGAACTCGGATCTATACTTTAAACCAGTCAAGCTGATCCACTAAAAGTCAACCACTTCAAAGAAGACAGCTTTATTGAGGCAGAGGTAAAAAGAAAAAAGTGAAGAAGTCTACGCTGACAGATGTGAAGAATTGCTTGCTTGAACAATGCAATTAACCTTTTTAATATCGGAGAAAGTGGCTGGATCTTCAAAGTGCTGCGGGGCACAGCCTGCCAGCGCATCACAGTAAGCTTGGCGGGGCGATCATTAGGCTGTGCAACGAATGAAATATTGCATATTGGCGCCCCCATCTGTGTATGTACAGAAGGCAGCCCAGGTATAAACCCGGGTTTAATGTACTTTTTAACAGTTGAATAGAACTTCATGTCGAAGTTGCTCAACGTGTTTCGAACCAATATCAAGATTCCAGAACGACAAGTACATCATCATGTAGAAGGCAAAATTGATGGCCCAACGGCCCAGCGGGATTGTGAATGACTCTAGGATATTTAAGGCAGTCTGGTTGAAAATCAAGTCGGCGCGTGCTGAAACTCATATCTCGGCGCCTACGAGGCATCCATGGAGATCATATTGTAATGTCCTCGAGGGATACATGGTGCAAACGCTTCAGGATCTTACTTTTCACGCCTGCTCCCCCATTGATCAACAATACTAGAGCCTCAATTCTGGTGGAGGGTGGAAGGTAACAGTAATCTTACTGTTAGCAAAAAGTACTGCGCGTACTTCTGCCCTTCTTAGAAACACCCGGGTTTTCTATTTTTTCTCTGTTACTCATTCTAATCTCTACGCCAATTTCAAATCATGAGAAGGCAAACGAAAAGCGTCAATGTGTATTTCAAATAATGCAATATCACTGTGGCATTGTTATACAGAATAGTTTAGGTATAGAAGATCCAAACTTAAAGTTACTAATCGACTGGTACTATTCCTCTCCAGTCATGAATAAGTTTCAATACTGCAAAATGGTTCCGAATAATAGCGTAAGACTCTGGCATATATTTCCCTCGAGCTTTGATAGTAGGATCTGCCCCATGTTCAAGTAGCCAACGCACGTCGTCGAGTCGACCAAAGAAAGCAGCGAGATGCAGTGCAGTTCCACCGTGGGGAAGAGAACTGAGCCATCCAAATTGGTTTATATCCGCACCAAGATTGAGGAGATACTCCATCATTGGAGTACGGTCGCCTTGTTCTCGCATCAAAGCATAGTGAAATACGAGGCTATCTTCAAATCTGGCACCGTGTTCTAAAAGAATGTCGATGATACCCGTGTCGCAGTCGCGACTTGCAGCTTCCAGTGCCGCACTGGAGTTAGGGGATGGTAGGTCTGATGCATCTATGGAGCCTTTTTCTTTGATAGAAATGCGTGGAAGCCCTAGATTTGGGTCTGCTCCTAGAGAAAGGTACCATTTAAGGAGTTCTGGGTTATTTTTGCTCACGACTGACCTAGTAAGGGAAGAGTGTTAGCATAGAATAATTGACAGATCCATCAGCTTCATCGTCCACTTTAAAGCTTTTGCCTAGTTTGACGATGTGTTTCGCGGCTTTACTATTCTGATTGTTGCACTCACATCAAAGGAACATGACCCCACGGCATTGGATTGTTCACATCCAGTCCATACTTCAGTAGAACTTCCCAGGCTGACTTCGATTTAGCTGCCTGTACGGGCCATATCTGAATAATCGCTTTCTTCTCAAGAAGAAAATCCATCATCTCGGGCTGGTCACCCTCTGCCGCCTCCTTGAGACCATGTGACAACCACGCATCATCCGCCTGTTCAAGATTCTCTTGAACTGTTGCGAGATCCCCGTGTCGACAAGCTTTTAAAAATAGGTCAACAGCCGGGCTATCTCGATTAGGCGGATCAAGAAATTGAAATTGGATGGTCATTGTGAAATGAAGAGGGGTAGGAAATTCCTTCGGGAAAATCCGAGGTACTTCAAGCACCGCCACTTGCGGATCGGAGAATCGGAGGTCGCAGACTTATACTCCAATGGTTCAAGTGTGTATATTGTCTGTCCGCAGTGCTAACTTTATATGGTTCAGAACTAACGCTTATCAATATCACAATTGGATTTTCACTCCAGGATTGTCCAAAATCCCCCTGAATATTTCGCCCCCAATCAAGCATCCCGTGTACAGCCTCGTCGTGTTAGCGCCCACTTTAACCTCGAGAAGTATTCAAATTTAGCCCGTGGGGGTCTCGGTTGTAGGTACGGAGTGCAGTAAATGTTTGGACTCGCCAGACCTCAGAATGTATGATACTATGAAGGATGATAATCAGTTTGTGAAATCAAATCATACTTTGTTGCCGTACCTCTCGAGATATTAGGGAGGCACCTTGTAGAATTTAATGCTTGGAATGTATGAACAAAGAACAACCCACAAGATTGAAATACTGCTAATTACCAGTAGTTATCATATTCTATTCATTCTTCTATTATGTAGTACTGGTTTAGATTCGAAACAACTCGAATATCTAAACCAGACGCCACAAGAAAGCTTTGAAAACAGTTACTGGTACCTACAGTATTGTTCTTAAGATTAACCCATTTGAACCGGGGACCAATCGATACTCTAATCCGTATAAGGGAATATTCTGCACTAGTTCGCATACAGTTCAGCTTTCAGCCTTTCTGGCCCCAGACTTAGCCCCATTAGCTTCACGTTGGCCCGGCTTGTCCATATCAGTTCTGGTAAAGATGAAACGGTGCACTCTACACTGAGCATACGTCTTTTTTTTATCACACCAAAACGACAGAATAAGGGCTCGGCATCTATAATTTGGCCCCAATTGATCATGTATTAAAGCCAGCTACCTGACCTTCCCCAAGCCTTCTGATCTATCAATCAGTCTATATGGAGTAGAGACCATTCGTTTTCAATATGATATTGAACGTGGAAGTTCTGATGCTGCTTTCTCTGCTGCAGGAAGCCAGCGCAGACTGGACCACAACTATCACATCTACTCTCGTTGTCCCGAATGATCGTACTCCTTCTGTTGATTTTACTACAAAACCACCCCCAAACGGCCCTCCTTCATCAAGTACACCCGTACCAACAACATTTGATCATGCCCTCAGTCACATAGAACAGCTCACTACTGTTGTGACTGTTCCCGCTGGAAAGATTCCCACTATCCATTTCAGTCCAATTGTAAATGCCCAGACCCCAGACTCCTCTGGTGATCCTGAAAACACGGGTGTTGGTGCAGGTCCTGGAGCATCGTCTGGATCTACTGCAGCAAATGCTGGAGCTACACCTTGCGATACTGTAGCTACTTTCTCTTCCGGGGGCCCTGATGGCGCTCCAGCTAGCGATGCCTCTCTGTTGTCTCCAAATCCCTCCGGTGCAGACCCGCAAATCACAACGACATCGCAAGGTCAAGATGAGCCCGGTTCTACACCTACCCCCAACTTGACTGGGTCAAGCCAACCTGATCCTTCGCCGAATGATCCTGCTTCTTCAAAATCGAACGTCCTTTCAGGCGAACCGAATGCTTCAACGGCTCCCCCGGCCGGTACTACTGATACGGCGCCCTCAACTTCATCGAACTCCTCTCCAAATAGTTCAGCAGATCCTCCAGTTGGTACTACTAATACGCCACCCGCAATTTCATCGAGCTCATCCCCAGGTGAATCGGGTGGTCAGTCAGTTCCTCCAGCTGGAACTACCGACAAAGTATCTGCAACTTCATCAAATTCCCCTCCAGGTGAATCCAATGGTTCAACGGGTCCTCCAGTTGATACTACTGGCGCCGCGCCTTCAACTTCATCCAACTCGCAGGATCAACAGTCAACCGCTCCCGGAAACTCACCCAGTGGGTCTACAGGAAGCTCAACATCTAACAAGGACGGAGCAGCAGGTCATGCTACTACTTCAATGGGAGATGGGCCCAGTACTGCGTCTACTCCTAACTTGACCGGATCTAGCCAGCCCGACTCTTCACCAAGTGTTCCTGCTTCTTCGATTCCGAATTCGGCTTCAGACCAGCCGAACACCTCGACAGCTCCTCCAGCTGATACCACTGGCATAGCACCCTCGGTTTCATCGAATTCGCAAGGTGGACAGTCAACCGCTCCTGAAAATTCACCTAGTACCCCGACAGGAAGCTCAACACTTGATCAAAACAGTGCTACAACTGCAACGGGCAGTGGTTCTTCTTCTCCAACGGACTCGGGTCAGCAAACGACTGACGATGGAAATGCATCCAATGGAGCAACGGAGACGTCGACTACTCCTAATGTTGAAACTACTGCTGCTATAGATACATCTGCTGCTCCAGTTAACAGCCCTGAGCAAACTTCAACGTCTCCAACAACTGATACAGCGAGCTTTGGTGAAGCGACGGCAGCTGCTGATACAACAGATGGCCCTGGGTCAACAGCACCTGAGGGCTCTCAGACGCCTACTACAGAGACGAGTATGATGACAGTCACAAACTCGGCAGGCGAAACAACTGAAACTCCTGTTGTTGTGACGACCGACGATCCTGATGACAGTGATCCTGACGATGGAAATCCTGACGATGGAAATCCAGATGATGGAAATCCTGATGATGGCAACCCTGACGACGGCAACCCTGACGACGGCAACCCTGACGATGGAAATCCTGACGATGGAAATCCTGACGATGGAAATCCTGATGATGGAAATCCTGATGATGGAAATCCTGATGATGGTAACCCTGACGATGGGAACCCTGACGATGGAAATCCTGATGATGGTAACCCTGACGATGGGAACCCTGACGATGGAAATCCAGATGATGGCAATCCTGACGATGGAAATCCTGACGATGGAAATCCTGATGATGGAAATCCTGATGATGGAAACCCTGATGATGGAAATCCTGATGATGGAAATCCTGACGATGGAAATCCTGATGATGGAAATCCTGACGATGGAAACCCTGATGATGGAAATCCTGATGATGGAAATCCAGATGATGGCAATCCTGACGATGGGAACCCTGACGACGGCAACCCTGACGATGGAAATCCTGACGATGACCCTGACAACGAACCATCGACTACGGCCCCAGAAACATCGACGACTTCCAAGGATTCAACCACGACTCCAACCTCCGATGCCACAACTACAACAAGTGAATCTACAACTTCGACAGAGACAACATCCACGAGCACTTCAACATCGACTGCCGAACCGTCATCTTATTGTTCCCCAAAGTGCGATGCATGCAACAATGACGATGTCGTTCCTGCTGCGTTGAAGAATAATGTGTCAAAGTCTAAGCGTTCTTCATCAACGTGGTTTGGGAAAGTCCGCAAGTACGGGGAGAATCTCGTGAAACGAGTGTTAGATACTCCTGCGCATGCAGATGATCTCCGATGGTTCACCAACGCAATCTCCCAATCTACGAACCTTCACCATGGCACATCGACACTGGGTGGGGAGTCTTCTGCTTTGATGGCGGAATTGGGAAATCAGCCTGCTAGCTGGAGTGTGGTAAATTTGTATGGCTGTACATCCTTGATTCTTATATCCAAGTATGGAGTCTATATGTCACACTACTGGCAGGTGCCGACTTTCGAGAACCAAATTACAAAGATAGATGCAAATGGTCAAGAATATGAGGCGTATGAATATAATCGTGATCTGTTCCGGAACGACGTTCTGGATACCATGGCCAATGGACTCCCAATGACAAATACGATGACATTTGTTGACAAAATAACTGTCGACTTATTCACACGTGAGGATGCAGAGACCGAAGCTATCATTTTCACCCCCCAGGGTTTCAACACTCCAGCGGTGAGGTACCCGAATCAAGTCGGATTGATAGAAGATAAAGTTAAAGAGTTGATACCTGGGACTCCAGTGCATCGGTATCCTTACTGGAACGCGGGCATGCCGGATCAAAGCATCCCCGATGAGTCTCTCGTCCAGGATATGTCATGGACCTTCGGCAAAGTTCTCGTTCAATATGATCCCGACAATGGCAGAAAGACAAGGGAAGACCCTGATACTGGAGTCAAGTGTAATGCTCTGCAAGCCGCCATCCAGGTCCTTCCTGGCGATGATCCCTCAACACCTATCGTGAAGAAAGAATGGGAAGCTACATTCGAACAGCTTTCTGACTCAAGCCTCGCAAGGAGAGATGGAGCTATTTGCTCTAAGGACTCCTATTCAACCGTGGAATTGACATCGCCGAGTGGAGCCCTAATCGGAGCGACTACATTCAGAACCAGTGGCTCAAAGAAGCTTACCACTACCAACAGTTCTCCGAAGCCGACAACTGGTCCAACCACTACAGCAACAGCAACCTCCTATATTTGCGGTAATACGCAGAAAGACCTTGAGGGCAATATGGGTGCGTACTGCCAATGCTCAACGCCAACGGGTAGTACAAGCAGCTACGCTGTTGTTTCTCTTCCATATACCATGGGATCAGTCACAGTCAGTGAACAATGTTATGAGATCACAATCATGCCAACCCCTACCCCGACTCCAACGACTTCTACAACTACAGATCCTCCAGTCCTCGTGACCGGTTATACATCGGTAGATATCGGTAATGGTGATATCTGGGTTTATCCCACTGGAGAGCAATATATTGAGACAAAGAATCCGGGCGTTGAGGACTTCACTGCCCTCACTCTGACAAGTGGTGTTGGAACAGCTACACGGGAGGTTATTAACGATTTCGTTTCTACCAATGGCGAAACAACATACTACTATGCTGAAGCCACCGGCAATGGCGATGGAAATGTTGCACCTGTAGGTGAACCAACATCTACATATGTTTACACGCCTGCACCTATTCCGACTCCGACTGAAGATATGTGGAAGGTACCAGGCTGTGCTATTATGGATGGCGTTCAAGGTGTCTGCTGGAGTAAATGTGACCCAGACACTAACGAACTTGTTGGCTCTGTGTGGCGGGAGGATGATCCATGGTGTTGGCTTATGTCTGAGGAAGATGACATGGGAGTTTTCTGTGACTCTGCCGACGATGATAAGTGTACCACGGACCTTAAGTGTCAGCCTGATAGTTGGCCTAAAGGTGGATGCTCAACTGGCAAGGTGGATGCTGTGGGTGGTCCGATTGACACCTACGCGTCCCCGGCTTGTGGCGTCTTCTTGGAGACGCAGGGGCAGTGCTGGAGTCTGTGTGATAACTATACCAACTCCCCTCTTGAAGGACCATGGAGTGAGGGCAACAATTGGTGCTGGCTGGCCGATGATGATGATTCTATGGTCTGGTGCAAGGAGGATTCGAAGTGCTCTGATCTTAAGAATTGTCGTTCTAGTGATTCGGATCATGGAGGGTGCAGCAGTGATGGAAGCCCAGATCCGGTCAGTGGCTCTCTATAATGTTATTGTACCACTTGTAAAGGGATTGGGGGGACTATGTATAGTTGTATAGTAATCTCTTGAGGATTATATGCCTTGATCATTGGATATTTGACTTTTATCAGTCTCAGCAGTTACTATTATACCTAGCAGCTTTTGGATCTTTGAATTTCTTACAAATGAACTCTAATTGTGTTAAAATCAGCAGATGCTGTTGTCGTAACCCATTCGCAAGTGTTGATATGGTATAAGCCTATGAAGGCTGCAGAAAGGAGAGACTTAGTGGTACCACAATGCTCCATGGTATAGCCATTTGATGAAAATAGCTGCTCAATGAACGTTCACTGGTGTATTTTGGTCGTAAGTCCATGAGTAGACTGGGCGTAGGTGGTTGAATCGTTCAATTGATACAATGGATGTGGAGCATAAAACATTGAAATTGTGCTTTTCCAAATAAATAACATGCAGATACCGCTGAAGATGCACCATTCTCCCCAACAACTCCACCCCTACCAAAGACTTGCATTATCAAAATACTAGCAATACTCCTAGGAATCCATGGCAGCCTTCTTCTCATTTTCCTTGGCAGCAAGTCTCAAGATATCAATTTCGCTCGACAACCAGTGACGGAATGGCTCGGGGTGAAAGACTCCCTCGGCAGTAAACCAGGTGGTGAAAGGTGCCTCACAATGCTTATCCTGTAGCACCTTTCCTGTGGGAGACTTGTATTGTACGCGTACTTTATACAAAGAGCTGAATTTCTTTGCAGATGAGGAAACAGTAATCTACCAAGCGTTTGTCAGTATTCGAGTCACATAAATAGAGAGGCAAGAAACACTTACAGTTTCTCCCGTCTTGCGTTTTCCAGCGAAGACCTCACCAGCCTCGACAGCCCAGATCCAAAAGGTCAGAAGGCTGTTGAGAGTAAAGTATGTAACAACAGCAGCAATAATCCAAGGCGACTTGGTTGCTTCCCATCCTAATTTCCTGTCTGCATAGAACGTGAATGCTGCGATTGCAATGGCGCTATACCCCAGGGCGAAGCGAATGTTGCTCTTGGTGTGATCGACTTTGAATGCGTATGGAGCTGGAAGTGTGCACAAATAGGGGAGGAGAGCATCGTCACTCGTTGACTTGAGGTCTAATTGAGGTAAATTAGTCAATTTTCCTTTGCTACTGTACCACCAAGGGAACACCCTATCATAAACAAAGGCAACGTATGAACGTAGATCGAGGGCTAACGAACCATTTGTAGAGTAGACAGGCACTTTAGATGCCATGATGTAGCCTAGGGTATATTATTTGAGAGTAATTCCGTAAATCGACCGAGTTTGTTTTGAAGTTCCAAGCTGATCAAGTGTTGAAGTGTTGGAGGACACAGTTGCGAGTTGGAGGAAGTTGGAGCTCGCGACGGACCAATCGGCGCGTGACTTTCTTCCCTTCCCAACTTCTTCCCGCAACTCTCAACTCCCCTCGTCTTCAATCAACCTCAAGTCACTCCACTCCACCCCCGAATTCACGGGGTTTGTTTCATTTTCATCATGGCAGTCCAAGGAGTGGAACAGACCATCCTGCGGGATCCGGCTCTTTTGTGAGAAAATACCTTCCAAGCGACGGCAGAGTGGCCTTAAGCTGACCATGACTTAGCTATTGGATTCTCTTCCCAATCTCGGTGGTGATGGTATGATTGCATTCTTCAATTCTGTGTTAGCAATTGAAGAAGATTCTATATATTAATACAGGAAGAATAGATTCTTACCGGAATTTTGCGTCATTATGCCACCGTGCTCATGAACACACCCCCGAGATCCCCCTCCACTCTCGCCGAATCGCGCGAACGACATGCCCTGCTTCGCGGTGTCAATCTCCGTAACCATGCCATTGCTGTTCTGGACCAAGAATCTTTCGAAGCCCGCAAGAACTACCTCGTCACTGGTTTCCGCAATGGCTCCTTTTTGAAGGATCCCAATAACCGTGGTCAGCCGCCGGCCAATCCGATGACCGATCCCCAGGGTATGGAAGCGATGATGGGCATGTTGAAGGGAAATATGATGATGATGATTCCTCAAACCTTGATCATGAGCTGGATCAATGCTTTCTTCTCTGGCTTCGTGATCCGTAAGCTGTTTCCTGCGAATATCGACCTTGCGCGGTCTGCTAATGAACGCTATAGTCAAACTGCCCTTCCCTCTGACTATCCGATTCAAGTCGATGCTTCAGTCTGGTGTTATGACCCGTGATCTCGATGTGAGATGGGTGTCGAGTCTATCATGGTATTTCCTGAACTTGATGGGTCTTCAGTCCGTCTTTGGCTTTATCTTGGGCAGTGACAATGGTATGCTGTTTCTCAACCCATGAGCTTTCTTCAATTCTGGACCAATGCTAATCGCTTTGTAGCTGCCAACCAAATGGCCCAGCAGATGGGCATGGCCAATCCCGCAGCCATGATGAACCCCATGCAGCCTGGCCAGGACCCTGACAAGCTCTTCCTTGCTGAGGCTGAGAATCTGGAGGTGATGGAGCACTTCTGCATCTTGGATGGAGTGGAGGAAAGAGTGCTGCATAACTTTGCACCCGAGATCAACTGATTATCTAGAATAGCCCCCATAATTCGATAATTCAAAGCTGGATGTTGGCGTGTATATACTTTGAGAATCACAACTTGAATCTTCAACGCCAAACCTCTCCTCGACGAAGCTTCCTAATCTACTTTATCCTGTCGTTGTAATCCCGGAAATCATAATTTCAAATCCAATCAATCACTGGATATCATTAAATATCATAATTCATCAAGATCCTGTCTTCAACGACGGTAGTTTATCACACTATTGAGAACCCAAACTTCACCATTCGCGACCTTCTCCGCGACATTATCTACTTCGATATCACCAGGTTGAATCTATCGCTGTCGTCAGTGGCCATTGACATCATGATATACTTGCAAAGCAGAGAAGTCACATACCTTGATTTTATCACCCTCCTTGGTCCATTTTAATTTTGCTCCTCCCAACGTCTCAACTTCCTCCCCCTCAGCCCAAGGACTGACAGGAATGAGATGAGCCTCTACGAAACGCCGCAAGTTATCCCTCGCCCTATCCTTCCCATCTTGCCCCTCATACGCATTCACTTCGCCGTACTTCTGGTAATCCTCAGGATCCTCCCACGGCTTACGGGGAAGGTCCTGGACGGCACTATTGCGCGGGGCTAGAACGGTGAGATTCTTCGAGGCATCGTTCAAGCGGGAGGAGATGGAGTCGAAGTCTCGGGTCAGTTGAGCAAAAATATTTATTCCTTTTGTCTTGGGGAGAACATCTGAAATGATTGGTTCGTCTGAATCTCCCGGGGCATCGCCGTTAGGCTGTGGTTTTAGAATGCCAGGGATAAGTCGGTCCATGATGGACTGGTCGTTTTGTAGGGCTAGGGGTCTTTGACGTATACTATTTGGTATGGCAAGACTCCAGATTGCAGAGCTGGAGCCTATAATTGTGAATAGTAAGATGAATGATGAGAAAAGTCCGGTGGGCCGCATCTTGATCGTGGCTTGTGTTGATGTGGTCGTTGATGCTCGATGGCCCGCCATGACGCAAGGGTACACGTGATATGTTAGCCACGGAGGCGGTGAGAACATCCGAATCAGGAAGTATACAAAAGAGTAAATTATATATCAGGCATGTATCAGACTGTTTGGGCTATCCCGGTCTGTTTTTCTATTCATTAGGGTCTGCTGATGATGTGCAATTATGATCTATAGAGGAGAATACATGTTCACAACTGGATATCTCAATCATTTGATGGTCGTACTATGTCATAATATGTGGAAGTATCCCTTTCACTACTGAAGTTGTAGTATCAATAATCGGGCTCCAGCTTGAAGCACAGCTAACGCGACAAATAAATTTCCATGTGCATTTTATGGTCAAATAATTGTATTGCTCAAATGAATATTTTCATCGGATGATGACTTCGATCTGACTTGAAGAAACACCAGTAACCGTGACTAACAAACTTTGTTGATTGAATCCCTATTTCCCTTTACCACTGCCTGTCCTGTCATCATATGGTCAGTCAAAAAATGCCCACAATAATATCCCCGTGATACATAGAGAAATACCTGCAACTGCACGACCAACATTTGAGCAAGCCGAACAATGATCCAGAATCCAGTCAACTGTCCTGCCAACATCGTCGCAGTGAGAGGCGGTCTCGTCCTTCCCTCCGCGAGCGTAGCCTGTGATGGCAGTACTGCCTTCTTGGCACATCACTGTACCGGAACCCGAAACCTTGCATTCTTGTTTCTGGAGGGATTCAAGGTAATTTGCACAGCTCAAGGCACCACCCACCTTGGCTTGTAAGTACTTGTCGGGACCAAGACATTTATTCTGAAAGATAGATTGAAAGAGTGATTGATTCAAGATTGCGTTAAAATAAATTCAAGTTAGCTCGGTATCAGTGCAGATTGCTGTTGAAAGAAGGTGTTTTCTTTTCCGATACCTCGAGGGCGTTCCATACCAATCGAGATCTGTATAATGATATCATTAAATGGTCAGTAAGCAGCCGTGGGATGATAGAGCTTGACGATGGTACAATCGGTCTGCAGTTCAAGCACTGTATTAAAAGTGGAGCCTTAACAATCAATGAGTTAGGATCAACTGTTTCTACATGAGAAGGAGAGCGTCCACATCTGATTCAGATATTGACATGGCTTCATCTGAAAGAGCGGGCATGGATGATCTTAAAACTAATGTATCACAAGATGCATCTTGATTGCTCCTAATGTCCGACTTCATACCATTTGGTGTTGCATTTGAAGAATATTCAATTCTCAAGCTTTGTACGATATTTAGTAGCTCGTGCGCCATTGAAAAATTTCACAGATTTTGAGTCGGATGTTTAATCCATGCCGTTGTAACTAAATGATAACTATACTAGTGTAGTCAGTAACTGAGTCTCAGGTTTTTCCAAGATACAGCTTAATATGGCGATATGCAGACAGCGCCATCATCAACATGATTTCGGGGCATTTTGAAAATTTGCTGTGTCTTGCATTCGGCCTATAGTATATCAAGGACTGAAGAGATGGTAGTACAAGACTTGATTCTTGGCCCTTTGGACAAGTTTAGGTGTTGCATATGCTAGTAACATATGCAACTACCTTCTAACTCATTTGTATCGGTAATATTCAAAACTGAGCTTGAGAAAAAGTTGATATCTGATTATTTCTAACTTGGTTGAAAAAATCATATTTGATAAATCTAAATTTTGACAGACGATATGCGGCGGGCAAAATAGCATACTAACCTTAGGAACCTGCTAGGGTTTATTTGGCCTTGTGCTGAACAATCACCAGAATAAATCAAGCGCAGATTCATTATCTGGGAATCTTGGTCAATTCCAATCTTCATCCTCGGATACCCTCTGAATTTATATCGTATGACCCAAAACTACTGCAATGTGCAATGTTTTGGCGCTCATTGGATGGCGCCGCTTTATAGTGCGGGGTCACCTGACCGTTATCGATAAGGACCGCAAGAATCCAATCGAAAGTGGCAGGCGACCTCGTCTTCTTCGTCTCTGCTCTTTTCTCTCGCTTGGCTTGTCTGGTCGATTAATTTGGCAAAATGTCGGCCCTACAGACATTTATGCTCGTGGTAGATCACGACAAAGAGGAAGCCAAACGCATTGCCGACGCTGTGGCTCAAGGTAAGTCACCTTACATGGCGCCCCGCACTCGCTCAGCCCGCCGAATGACTCTAACCAATGTGTTCAATATAGATGTCGAAAGCAAGAAGACCACTCTGATTGAACTTGTCCAGCAACTCGGTGAATATATCAACGATGAAGATCCAATTCTGCGTGGGAAGGCGGTTTCTTTCCTCACCTCCGTTATCAAAGCCCTCTCGCCCACATACTTGTCACGACAGCAGATACAGGTCTTGACGACTTTCTTTTGTGACCGGATAGAAGATGGTGGGGCAATTGCTGGTCTGGATACTCTGCAACGACTGGATAGGTTCACCAAGGAACTCGCCACGGAGACAGCGCAAGCGTACGTTTCTTCAAGCTTGAATGCTAGCGTTTTTGCCGAGTCAATGCTGATGACTCTATAGGTTGTTCTCGAATTTCCAAGACCTTCAATCACGATCTCAATCACAGCGCTTCCAAGTTTACTCCTTGTTGAACGAATTGATGTCCAGGCACCGAAAGGGTAGGTTGAGAACCCCTGTCATGTTGGAATGGGTGTGACTAACGATTGGCAGCGCTTCGTGATATGGAAGAGACCTCGCTCGTGGGTGTGGTGGACATAATGACCGGTGAAAAAGATCCTCGCAACTTGATGGTGGTTTTCTCCATTCTGAAGGTGGTGATGATGGAATGGGATATCACCCACTACGTTGAGGTATGATACCTTATCGCACAGCTCAAATTATTGTGACTGACCCTCGAAGCTTCTATTTGACTCGGTCTATAATTACTTTCCCATCACTTTCCGACCTCCCCCGAACGATCCATACGGAATTACTGCTCAAGACCTGAAGGGCCGATTGCAAGATTGTCTTTCATCCACCAGTCAACTTGCCCCTCACACAATCCCAGCATTGCTGGATAAGCTAGATTCGACGTCACCTAATGTTAAGGTCGGTGCTATCACATACATATGGCGGTAATTCATGTCTAACTTCCCTCTAGAAAGATGCTCTCAACGCTCTGATTGCCTGTGTCCAATCCTATAGTCCGGATACAGTCTCTCGGGCCTCTATCACCATCTGGGAAGTTTTGAAATTCGAAATTCTTAATGCCCAAGAAGAATTCCTATCAGATGCATCTCTCGAAGTTTTGAACGGGATTGCCCAGCGACTTTCTGAGGGAGTCACGGAAGTTTCCCAAGATCTGCCACTTGCACAATATCTCCGTCCCATCACCAAGGAGTGCAACGAGCAACTCCAGGAGCCTCAACAGAAACAGGCAAAGCCAGCTCAGCAAATTCTCAGCGCACTCGCATCATCCTCCGCAGTCGCTTTCACACTTATCGTGCAGACAGTTGTCGCCCCTATACTCACTATATATCAAGAAGCAGATGGGATCGTCAAACAGAGAGCTCTTCTTGAAACGCTGGCAGTGTTGTTCGAATCTGCTACACAGGTTTTCGGTCAATGGACAACCCGTGAGGGTGAAGTGCCTCTACAGAACCCACTGTTGGAGTTCAAGGATCAATTCTCAGATGTCTTTGGCCAGGCCTTGATGGGCGCTGCAAAGGAAGAAGTCACCTTCCGGGTATCTGCTCTGAAGGGATTCCTCAAGCTCTCAACTTTGCGAGATTTTTTCCAGGACAATGAAATCGGCCTATTTGTTCAGTACCTAGATGAGATTCTTCTGAAGGAAGAATCAGTTGGGCGGGATGACCTGAAAAAGGAAGCCATTACAGCACTGGCAGAGATTTCCAAACACAAACCCCGTTTGATCATGGACATCACATTCCCTGCCTTCGTTGCTACTCTCCCAGACGAGGAAGATGAGACCAATACGACATACCTGTCAACATTGGACACGTTGGCCAAAATCAGTGTTGAAAGAGACATCTTTGAGACTTTGTTCCGTCGACTGTTCAGCAAATTGTCCATTCTTCTCCAAAAGGAACAACCGGGATCCGTGGCTTATCCCCGAGCCATTCTGATGACTCTACTCTATGTCATGGATCAGAGACAAATTGAATCTGATCCAAACCTCGATTTGTACTTCGATAAAATTGTGGTGGGCCTTTCTCGCAGTGCCGCTGAAACGGCATCTGGAAAGGCGAAGAATCAGATCCTGGCTGACCCCACCGTTCTGGATACTCTTGGTCGATTATGCAATCTTCTTGTCCGATCACTATCTGCCCAGAAACAGAGTCAGGTCGCAGAAAACATTTACAGCTTGTTTGCATCAGCATCAGACTTCACGCCTGTGCCATTCTCCGAGAATACTACGTCAGAGCAGGAACGAACCATCATTCTATCAACATATCTCCTTGCAGGCTTGTCCAAGGACTGCAGTGCTCAAATTCCTCATACATCACCCAACATGTCCGGTTTGATTTCAGATTTAGTGCGCCGCTCGCTGTCTGATAACATAGAGCCAGCCACGAGTCTTGCATATCTCCGTCACTTAGCATTACTCACGAACAAGTTTTTGTCCAAGCAAGACCTGAACATCGCCGAACAACTGTTCGACTCACTGGTTAGCCAAGCATCCCAGTCTAACAACCCGGCCACCATCCGTACTATCTTCTGGATTTCTAAGGCTCTTGTCCTTCGCATTGCGCCAACCACTACTCACATTCTCACCTCGCTTCTGGGTCTTCTGTCATCGCCGGATCAGCAGACCAGCAGCTCTGCCGCCCGTGGTTTTGCAGTTCTTTTAGGCGATGATGATGTTCTTTCCGTGACAAACGGAGCCCAAGTTCGTCTCTTGGCTAAACAGCGTGTGTTTACTACAGTCGTTCCATTGATCTCATCTCGCATTCGCGAGGTTAATGTTGCGGGTAATGATGATCCCTCCGCGGCCACCAGAGCGTCCGATCACATCAAACCCGCACACTTGACTGCTCTCGCGGGAATATTGTCTACTATTTCCACAACATTAGTCATGCCTGAGCTTCCCACGCTCCTACCTCTTCTTCTTCAATCCCTCGATCTGCAGACTGCAGACTCGGTTGCGGTCCGCGCAGCAACCCTGGATACTCTTGCGGTAATCATTCGTGACAACGGCGTTGCTGTGATCGATCAATGTGGCCACGTCAGCAGTCTCGTTCAAAGGCTCTTAAAGACTACCGAGATCAAGACTGGAACCGGATCCGTCAATACCCCTCGTCTCCGTGTTGATGCTCTCAAATGTCTATACTTGCTCGCGACCAAGCAAATTGTTTCCGAGAGCGCATCCAACGCCCGTGCACCACCGGCTATCTCCCCGCTTTTGCCCGAAAAGAACCAGGTCCTGCGATCTCTGCGCTTTGTCTTGGATGATCCCAAGCGTGATGTTCGTAAGGCTGCAGTCGACGCTAGAAGCGCTTGGCTTCGCGGGGTGGATGATGCGCCAGAGGAGGAAGACTAAGCATTGATATATGCATTTGTCCATATATAGGCTTTTTCGCCATTTAGCCCATGGGATTCCAGTACAACTATAGCATGCGTCATGATTAGAATAGAATGCCAATGTTTGTTTGGCTGACACAAGATCTTTCCAATCGTAGTCGAGTATGTCTGACAAAAAGGGAATTGGATAACCAGCTATATACAGCCCTGCTACATACAGAATCCAATAAAATCAAGGACCTCATTCGATCAAGTAACGAATATAACCAGATATTAATTACTTCCCAACGAGATCCTTCCCCCTTCACAAATAAAATTTAGACTCGTTTGTTATTTCGGTCCACACACTTTCTGAGTCCAATCCAAGACACCATCCACTTTGAAGTATCCACAAGTAAGATCTCCACAACAATCCGAGCTGATCCCGCAACCTTTTCCGACTGCGTTGATTTTGTTAGTTTCCTATATGTTTTCATTCGATGAGTATCGAAAGTCCACGGTCCACGTCTTTCACGTACGTTTAAAACAGGTTGTCTCAGAGACAGGGGCCGCGGTAGTCAGAACAGCGAGAGAACCGAGCAAGAAAAAGTTGAAAAACTTCATTGCATCGTATTCAATAGATTTCTTCTGCGTATGGTAGTTCAAACAAGTACAAGATATTGCTGGAACCGTGCAGTGCAAAGATATGTGTGGCGTGTAGAGGTCGGGACTTGGAAATCCGAAATCAGAAAAGTAAAATGAAATCGACCGGCGAAATATCAAAAGAACAGTAAAGAAGGGTCGGAATCAAGACCGGATGAAATCAAATGAAAAATTGAATGTCAAAAAGAAGGGTGTACGTAAATCGACCTGCGATTTAATGGACAGAAGAGAGAAAAAAAGAGAGAATCTTCGAGTCTGAGCAAAAAGGAACAGAAAATGACCCCCGGTCATCTTCCTCTTAAGTGATATTTTTTTTTAAACGACTACGCCAGTTTGACCTCCTTGATGTAATTTGATTGGTTCAAGGAGTTGGATGCTAGGGGCGACTTTTTGAATCCCCGTCGTCACGATGTTTCAGAATGAGCACTTTCCCCCTAATCTATTCAATTCTTCTCCGAACGCCGGTTGTTCCGGAGGGGAAGTCATCTGTTTGTGAGATTTTGATTTATTTTAGATGGGGTTTGTGTTCTACTTTTCTA